>Ga0209645_1000708_pt1 | contig 17088 bp, 14 predicted proteins | sample ETNvirenome_6_30_FD_184070 | JGI IMG/M metagenome (GOLD analysis project Ga0209645, IMG submission 184070) | Marine viral communities from the Pacific Ocean - ETNP_6_30 (SPAdes) (version 2) | ecosystem: Environmental > Aquatic > Marine > Oceanic | place: Pacific Ocean | collected 2013-06-19
GATAAGTACGTTGTCTGGAGAGAGTCTGAGAGACGTTTGGTTCAGAGAGGAGAGTTTGATAACAAGTCTAAGTACATCTATGTTGAGATGAACCAGCTAGTTGCTGATGGTCAGGCTGCTCAGTCCTTGGTGCCATTTGGCTTCTTTGGCCCTCCAAAGCCTAAGAGCTTCACTGTTTTCTCTGGAAGTGCATCCACTTTCGTTAGTGGCACAACAACCACTGGCCCCAAGGGTGCTGGTGGAACAACACTATCTACATTTGCAACAGGAACCTTTGCGGTTACCGGTGGCTTTGGTGCGGCAGGTACAGAAATGCCTGCAACCCCTGCTGATGCTGGATTCATGGCACAGCACAGCAACCCAGCAGCGGGTGCTCTGTTCACTGCTTCTTTTGCATTCCCAGCGATCCCACTAAGAAGCAACGCTACTGATGGTAACCTATCTGATCCTACGAAGGCTTACTTCGGAATTCAGCCAACAACAACTCCAAGTAGCATCAGATTTGATCCGGGCTATGCAGATTATGTTCGTTCTGCTCCGGGTGCAAGTGCAGTGTTTAGCCCAAATGATAACTTTGAATACTCATTTATCTTTACACTAGATGATATTACTGGTAATGGTGTCTATGTATCTGGATCTAGAGCAGCTGGTACTTCCCGCTCCGCTGTTAATGGTTCCCACACCAACACACTTGATGCTGGCTACAACAGGTTCACAATGCCTCTATGGGGTGGACATGACGGCGTAGACATCAGTGAGCAAGATCCATTCAACAATGTTGCTATTGGGAGTGCAGCTGATCAGGATGCAAGCTATGCTTACAATACTGTTAAGAGAGCAATTGACACTGTTGCAGACCCTGAGTTTGTAGAGGCCAATATTCTTTCTGTACCGGGCGTGACACAGCCTGTGGTCACTGATCATGTTATCTCAGTTGCTGAGGGACGAGCAGACTGTCTTGCAGTTGTTGATCTACCTAGCATCTACACTCCTACTACAGAGACTACAAATGCCTTCTCAGACAGAATTGGCACAGTCTCTAGTGTTATCAGTGCATTCGAAGACAGAAGAGTTAACTCAAGTTATGGTTGTACATTCTACCCATGGGTTAGAATCAGAGATGATATCTCTAACGCATCACTCTGGGTACCTCCTTCAGTCATCGCTGTAGGAACATTTGCTTCTTCAGAGGCTCGTTCCGAGCTTTGGTTTGCTCCAGCAGGCTTTACAAGAGGTGGCCTAAGCACTGGTGCAGGTGGCTTTGCAGTGTTGTCTACAACTGAGAGACTCCGTAGAGAGGATCGAGATGACCTTTACGAGGCGAACATTAACCCAATCGCTACATTCCCAAGTGAAGGAATTGTAATCTTCGGACAGAAGACACTCCAAGTTACTCCTTCTGCTCTTGACCGAATCAATGTTCGTCGTCTACTCATCTTCTTGAAGAAGAGAATTTCTAGAATCGCTAGTAGCATTCTGTTCGATCAGAACGTCAAGACAACTTGGCTAAGATTCAAGACAGAGGCAGACAAGTTCCTAGGCTCTGTCCAGAGTAGGCTCGGACTTACAGAGTTCCGCGTTATCTTGGACGAGACAACAACTACCGCTGACCTAGTAGATAGAAATATTCTATACGCTAAGATCTTCTTGAAGCCTGCGAGATCAATCGAGTTTATTGCAATCGACTTTGTAATTACAAGATCTGGTGCTTCTTTTGACGATTAAAAATAATCTAACTACTAATTAATAATAGAATATAGGAGACTAATATATTATGGCAAGTTCATCGGGTTTTTGGACCTCTTCACAAGTTTCACCAAAAAGACAATTTAGATTCTTAGTAACAATTGGTTCAATGCCCAGCGGCGCTCGTTGGTATACCAAAAAGGTACAGAAGCCAGAAGTTACAGTGAGCGATGTAAAACATGCGTTTCTGAACCATACCTTTTACTATCCGGGCAAAGTCACATGGAATAAAATTACTGTAGAAATGGTTGACCCTGTCAGTCCAGATGCTTCAATCAACTTGTCAAGAATTCTTTTCGATTCAGGTTACGTGCCTCCTACAGACGTAAACAGCACAACTACTATCTCAAAAAGAGAGGCTGTCGATGCATTACAGTCTGTTGTTATTGAGCAAATAGATTCAGAAGGCAATGTTATTGAACGCTGGACATTGACTAACGCCTTTATTACTAAGGTTGACTATGGTGGGCAACTAAGTTATGATAGCGAGGAGCTAACCAGTGTCAAGGTGGAGTTCAGATATGATTGGGCTTCAATCGAGACATTCTTACCTAACGGAGCAGCTAACAAGGCAGATCCGGGTCCGGGGTCAGAAGATCCAGCTCCCGGCCTAGGCAAGTACTGGGGTCCGGGCCAGAATTACTGATAATATAACTGAGGTGTTATTTGAGTAGAAGAAGTAATAAAGATAGGGTAGCCGCTCCTTCCGCGCCGCTACCTAATCAAGGTTTTGCTAGTGGACTAGATTTTACAAGACCAACAGAGTTTGTACAACTACCAACGGAAGGAAAGTTTTATCCAGAAGGACATCCACTTCATTTAGTTACTGAGGTGGAGATTACTTACATGTCTGCGAGAGAAGAAGATATTCTTACGTCTCGTGCCCTTATAACAAAAGGCGTGGTTCTAGATAAGCTGATCCAGAGTGTGCTTGTAGACAAGACAGTCGATATAACCACGCTATATCCCGGCGATAAGAACGCTATACTTGTTGCAACAAGGGCGACAGGTTATGGGCCTGAGTACATCTCTAAGGTCAAATGTGAAGCATGTGGGACAGTGCATGACCATATTGTTGACTTAACCAACCTGCCTGTAAAAGAAGTACCACAGAATATTGTGATAAGCCAAAGAGGAACATTTGCTGTTTCTTTGCCAGTCACAGGGTTTACTGTCGAACTTAAAATCCTTAACTCCAGAGAACAGCAATTTCTAGAAAACCTAAGCACGACAAATAGAAAGAATAATCTGCCAGAGACCAACAGGACAAGTCTTTTAAAGACAATCATCGTTGCGGTAAACGGTATTGATTCTAGAGCAGAGTTAGACAAATTTATTCATCAAATGCCAGCACAGGATTCTAGATTTCTTAAGAAAACATACGATGAAGCAAACCCTACTCTAGATATGACTCAGGAGATTACGTGTCCCAATTGTAGCACTCTAGTGGTCCGGGAGGTACCACTGGGTCTTGACTTTTTTTGGCCTTCCTGAAGATTACCTTGAACACGTATATGAAGAGTTTTTCTTTCTTACATACCTAGGTAACTGGTCATACCTAGAAGCATACAATCTTCCTATTGCAATTCGTAAGTGGTTTGTCAAGCGGCTTATAAAACAAAAAGAACTTGAAATGGGCAAGACATAATTATCTATTGCCCTACTATTTATAGGGAGAGGGTTCGTTCATGGGCATGTTTGAAGATTTTAAGAAGATGGCTGAAGAGGGTGGTGACGCTCTTAAAAATAGCGGTTTTGCCGAGGCGATGGGCAATCTGGGAGAAGCAGGCACCTCATTTTTAAACACTCTTAAAGAACTCGCAGCACAAGGAAACATAACTGAAGAGTCCCTTAATGCAGCTACTGGGGGTGCTACCCGAGCTGTTACTGCATTTGCAGCTTTAGAATTGCAAACTAAAATACTCTCCGACACAAATAGAGAAGCACAAGAAGTGTTCACTCTTACAAACATGAATTTCGAGAAAGCCATACAAGTAACAACAGATCTTGCTACGGCGCAATTAGCCCAAACGACTGCCTTTAACAAAGCAACTGGTGCAGCAGGTGCTTACAATGATGCAATGCAAGACGCAATTGCTAGAAACCTTTTGTTCGATCCAACTGGGCTAAAGACCGCAGAAGTTGTCGGAAAAATGTTCGAGACATTTAACCAGTTTACTATGAACGGAGTTAGTCCAGCAGAAGCAGCTTTAGTTGATGTTGCTGTTGTTTTAGAAGCATTTGGGGTAAGCACAGACGCTTCTGTAAAATCTTTCCAATTATTAAGAACTGGTTTTAATCAGACAGAATCAGAAATAGCGAACACTGTTTTGGGCTTAGAGAACTTTGCTGAAGGTATTGGGATCTCTACGAGTAAAATGATCACTGATTTTAACTCTGCTATGCCGACCTTGGCAATGTTTGGTTCGGACGCAGAGAGAGTGTTTAGAGAAACAGCCGCAGCTGCTAAGTCCAGTGGTTTTGCTATATCTGAATTTTTAGATGTAATGGATCTAACAGACACATTTGAACAGTCTACAAACTCCGCTCAAATGCTAAATGCAATTCTTGGTGGAAGATTTATAGATTCTTTTGAACTCTTAAATGCAGAAACACCTACAGAAAAAATGAAAGTGTTTCAGCAAGCATTACAGAGTGCTAATGTAACTGCTGAAACCTTCAATAACAACCGATTTTTAGCCAGAGCATTTGTTGACGCTATTCCCGGTATTGATGACACGGCGGAATTAATTAAGTTAACTGAAGCTGATTTTAATTCTTTGCAGGAGTCAACAAACATTGCAGCAAAAACTCAAGGAGAAGTAATAGATAAACTAGGGACTACTTTACTGCCGGATGAAGCTCAAGATAGGGTAATTAGAGCAAATATGGCAGTTAAGGACATTGCAAAAGACCTTGCTTCGATGAGCGAGTCAGCCTTTCCAATACTCGCTAGTAATGTTGAAAACTTTTCTAACTCTGCCGCCGAGGCTCTTAAGCCAATAGTGCAAGACGCAATTGCAATAAGAGAGGCATTTGCCGCAACATTTGGACCCGGAGGAACAGCGGCTGACAGTGCAGCAGCAATCACTGAACGAGCGAGACAGTCACAACAAATCAACATTCAACTCTTGTTAGATGGGAAACTAATCACAGAGGCACAAACTTTTAACGATGCAGTTATAAATGCAGTAGAACTTAAATTAGGAGGGAGATAGTCCATGTATGATCCATCCGACCTATTAGCTTCGAAAGGACAAGTATTAGAATTTTATCAAACTTTCTCTGGAGCTACAGTAGTTTTCAAAGCATTTGTAACAAGCTACAAAGAAGATTTTCTCTCTACGTGGACACCATCGCCTACTTTCGGCAGGCCAGACCCTATACAGACTTATCAAGGAACACAGAGATCAATTAATATAAGTTGGGACATCCCAGCCTTTGATCTGGAGGACGCTCAAAATAATCTAGCCAAAACTTCAACTCTTACTAGAATGTTGTACCCAGAATATTCCAAAGTTGATAGTGCATCCACAATTTCAAAAGGATCTCTAATAAAGATGAAGTTTGCAAACCTTATCTTTGATGCGTCTAGAGGCCCAGAAGGTGATGTAAGAACAAGTGGGTTGCTGGGCATTATTAAAAATATAAGTTGGAACCCAAATGTTGAGAAAGGATTTTTTGATCCTGCAGATAAACTTTTCCCCAAAGTGATTACCCTAACTATAAGCTTTGCCGTTCTGCATCAGCATACGCTTGGATGGGAAAAGAGCGAGCCTGTTCCGATAAGCGCCAACCGAAAAAAGAGGATTCTTAACAATGGCAATTTAACTCCGGATGAGAGAATAGATAAGATAAATGGTATAAGCGATAGAAGAAGAGACTTTGCAGAGAATGCAGCACCCTCTTGGGGTCCGGATGCTTCCCTTTTCCCATGGTCTCCCGGAGTGCAAAGAACAAGATCTTTTATTGGAAACTTTGAAACAGGCGATCTTATACAAGAGGCAATACAAGATGATTTATTGGAGAATGACTAATGTCTAGGTATTTTGGAAGAGATTTATTTTTTAATAAAGAAGAATTCTACGAAGATACTTTTGACAAAAGAGATGTTAATGGTATTAATCAGTATGCTACGCCTATACTACAACATCCAACTAAACAGCAAATTGCATCTCTAAGAATAATTAATCATGTTTGGAAAACAGGGGACAGGTACTATAAATTAGCATTTGACCATTACGGCGATTCAAGACTGTGGTGGGTTATTGCTTGGTTTAATAAAAGGCCAACAGAAGCTGATGTTAGCTATGGGGATGTCATTTACATCCCTCAGCCACTAGATAAGATATTGAACTATCTAGGGGTGTGACATGAGTGATCCTAAGACAGACCAGAGAGGTCAGGATGAAAATCCAAACAAAAGACCAGATACCACTGATATACCGGATCAAATTGATTTAAGTATATATGATATAGATGTATCTGAGCCTTTTGGGTTTGGAGATGGCTCGCTACGTGAAAATCCAAAGCCTGATCCCGGTGGATCCAACTATAAGATTGGACAAAATCCCATAAGGGAAGGCGCAGGAACTGAAAGGGTAAGAGACCTACAGCTTTTACTAATCTCTGAACTGGATGGTTCTGGCCAGACCAACCACCCAAGTGAAGTATTACCTAACTTTGGAGTTGATGGAGTTTGGAGGTGCGAGACTCAACAAGCTTTCAATAGACTATTAAAAGAAAAAGGTATGGAAGATCTCTGTAACTCTGGTGGGAAAACAGTAGCAGAGACTGAGGGTGTTAGGCAAAAGAGTGTTGATGGCTGTGGTGGGATAAAAGCATGCCAGCTGACGCAGGAAGTCTTAGATGCTTTGAAAGAAAAGAAGATAGAAGAGTCTATTGTAGAAGAAGAGCCCGATCCTACCGAAAGGACTTCTATAGGCGATCAGTGTTTCTTGATTAAAAACATTGCTGCTGTAATTTTAGAAAGCACTCCCCCTGAGAATGTAAGCTTTTTTGATATGCCGGAAGATGAAACTGTTAATAGGTTTAATTTAAAATATAAAAATATTCATAAACTTAGAACAGAAGATCCTGCCACAATCATGAACAGGCTAAGGATAACTAAGGGTTCATTAGAATTATTAAACATAAGACACTGGCAACAGTCACAGCTAACGCCCACGATAAGAATATACAAAGAGTACAGGGAAGGGCCTCTGAAAGATCCGGTAGAAGTAGAGATGGACTTTTCAACATTTGTAGACCCCATTAAAGATTTACAAGTAATGCTGGAAAACCAAACACAGAGAGGTGTTGGTGTAGGTATAAAGAGCTTTGACTTTAGCTTCCAAGGCGCAAGCCCAGCGACATCAAAGTTAGATATTGAGGCTGAGATAAATATCTTTGCACAAAACTTTAATGAGCTGTTTAAGACTAGGCAAGGCGTTGACCAGAATGGTAAACCATTTAAGGGTGGTTATAGAATAATCGATCTGGTTACTTCACATACACAGCCTTTGTTTATAGAGAGACAAGATAAGAATACAAAGCTTAAGTCTAGAGTATATAATCCGAACTTTTTTGAACTTAAGGTTAGAGCAGGCTGGGCTGCTACTGGCGGCGGAGGAGTCATTTCAGATGACCTAGCAGCTGCTATAAAAGACAACCAAGTAGAGATGTTTTTAGGATACACAGGGCATGATTTTGATTTCAATGACGATGGTTCTGTTAATCTAAAAATAACATTTAGAGCAAGACCTGATACTGTTCTCCAAGATAAGAAATCTGATGTGTTGTTTGATCCTGAAGTGTTAAGGCAAAGAGAAGAACGCAGAGAGAAAATACAACAAATAATTGATGCGAAAAAAGAGTTAAAGGAACAAAACAAACCATGTGAAGACGATAGTATTACACAGCTACAAGAACTCTATCGTAAAAACGTAGACAGAGAGAGGGAAAAATCCTATAGATCTTTGTTAACAGACCTTACAAAAGAAGGGTGCATTTACACAGCAGAAATTAGTGATGGTTTATTAAAAAGCTCCGAAGGGAACGCAGCAGAAGGTGCTCTAGCTCCTTTCGTAGTGAAAAACTATTCATGTGGAGGAGGAGATGGTCTTCTTGAGCTTGCATCCAAAGAGCCCGGAATTCGTAGAATTAACTATGTCTTTCTAGGAGACGTCCTTGCACTTGCAATTAATAATGTGCTTACAAGAAGATTCAACGAAGCAAAAGACACAGGCAGATTAAATTATGGAAATACAAAGTTTGTTTTCTGCGCCGTGCCAGTAAACATCCGAAGCGGGAGAACAAGCTCCAGAGTGATGTTGGATATCACAAATATACCTATTTCTGTTGAACTGTTAACAGAGTTTCTAAATGAAAAAGTGATTATGGCAAGAAAGAATTCATATCCTCTTATGAGTTTCTTAAAAGATGTTATAAAAGATTTATTATTTGAGGCTGTTGCTCCTGATTGTTTAGGTGGTGAAGATTTCCTTAATATAAACCTAGATACTGCTACGATTAGCGCAGATTCAGCTGCAGGGGGCAAAGACCCTATTGCCCTAAGGATAGAGGAAGATGGCACCACATACTTAGACCTAGATAGGTATGCTAAGAATCTTTCTGTGCCTCCGGAAGAATCAAATGGTATATTTGGAATTCCGGGAGCACTAAGAAGAAAAACTAATCCAAATCAAACCAAATTTGTTTTTGATTCTTTTAACAGAAAAAGCTTGAGCGAAAGTTTCGAGTACACGATTGTATATCCATACAATGTCGAGGCAAGGAATCTAACATTTGATCCTGATAGTAAATTTAAATCAAGGTATGAAAAAGATTTATCAAATGGACTATTTCACTTTACTACTGGACTAGACCGAGGACTGGTTAAAAGCATGAAGTTCTCAAAAACAGAGATCAAGGGTCTGAGGGAGGCTAGGTTCTTCCAGCTAGAAAACGAAGTAAAAGACCTCCAATTGGCTGAGGTTTACAATTGTAACCTAACTATGTTTGGGAATAACTTATTGTTTCCGGGAACGATAATGTACATAAACCCTCGTGGCCTAGGCTCAGATCTCATAGGAGATCCCGGCACAAGAGGAACATACGCAAATACTATGGGTCTTGGAGGCTATCATAATGTCATCTCTGTTAGGCACAGCATCAATCCCACTGGGTATGAAGTAACTGTTAAGGCGATGTATGAAACAAGTGGTGATGGCCTAGGAAGCAACATTACTAGGGAAAATAAAATTGGAGACTCTGCTATTTTAGAATGTGTAGACATTGAAAAGCAGATAGATGAGTTAGCAGCAGACTTGGGTGGCTCTATAGATAGAGGGGGATCATGATATGGGATTTGCAGAATTTAAAGGCAGCAATTCAATAAAAGCTTCCAGATCTCTCTTTAATGAGAGAGGAAAATATAACAACGAGGGTGTACCACCCAGATATCTAGAGAAGTATCCGGGTGTTTTTCGAAATTTTTGGTTCATTGAGAACATGTACTATGGCAGGATCAATAGAAATCATCAGTTCATCATTCCAAAGCAAGAAAAAATAAGACAACTCAACGGTGTAGATGGCAAGACTATATTCCTCTTTGATTTTGTAGCCCATGCTGTCGAAGATTTCCTTAAAGAACATGATAAGGCTTTGAGAGCAAGTAAAATCCAAAAAAATGATGAGTTTCTGTCAGAAATGTCAGCTCAAAAGGGATATACTAGTGTTCTGAAAGAATATGATTTGCATATGAACCGGTTTGGTGCAGAGATGCACAAGAAAGTTGTTCGCAATTCATCAAAAATTAATAATTTTGATGACTTCATAGCTTTTTTGCTTCAAGATATCTTTACAAGAGACCAAATATTTCCTCTTACGCTCACTGGGTTTGTGTCGAGTAGATATTCTTCGCCATTGAATACAGGTTTGTTTTGCGACCTAACAACAATCAGTTATGATGAGGATGCAGATAAAGTTAATTTAATATTAAATAAACCAAATTATGAATTCTTTATAAGAAACTCTTTAAAACGAGGTTTTCTTATTGATTATAACATTCCAACTAGAATTTGTGCAAACTTAGGGTCTAGAGAAATGGAAAGTTATATGGCACTTTACAATACTACGTCAGAGACAATATTTAATGATTATTATGACAGTATTTATGGTTTAGATCATGTTTACTTATTTGAATACTTTAAAAAGTTTTACAATAAGTTTGTTAAATTAAGAAGAAATATTAAAAAAGAAGAAACACTAAATAAAGAAAAGAACATAATAAGAAGATATAACTTAAAAAGAAATACACTATCAACATATGAGCTAGAAAATAGATACGATGGAAAATATAGAATAGATTTGTATGTTGATATTAGAAATTATGAGACTGGATATCGTTATGATTCTTCTTCAATAGATTTAATAAAAAGGGTATCGCAAGATTATCTTGAGAACACTTCACTAGAAAGATCGTTAGACTATATCGATTACCAGTTTATTGGATTCCTCAACGACTCTGGAGCATTTAATGCAATGAACATCTACAAGGACTCCACTCTATCTGGAGAAGAAATTTCTGGACAGTCACTGAGGGACAGACTAAATGCATCTGTGAGAGAGTCACGCAAGACCTTCTACTGAGGCTACTTTGTTGTTCCAGACACTAGATGATAAAAATGAATGTGTTGCATTCTATGCTAACGGGCAGTTTGTTGATTCTTATGCTGATGCCATGACACACACCTGGACTGCACCTGTGTACTTGCAGGGCAAAGATATCCAATATGCCTACCTCTATGCACAGAAGAGCTTGTCTGATGCCTGCCCAGAGCACCTGAAAAGAGAACTAGAGGAGTGTCTTGGTCTATTACGTGCATATGCCACATCTATGTCGGAATCCAAGTTAGACATGAACCAACATTGTTTCTATGATTTAGTTCCTCAGTCATTCTTAAAGAGATTTTGTGAAATAAAAACAAAGATCTCTTCTCACGTTTTTGACAACTTTTCAAAGCCTCATGATTATACACACCTCAAGAGCTTGCATGAAGTTTGTCAAGAGATCTCCAACAGGAGACTAAATATAGACTTCGGGAAGATAAGATTATCTGACCTCTCCAAACCTACAAGAAGCAAGCTCAAGAGTGTCAAGAGGGCATCACCATATGTTCGATACAACATCTTTGGAGCACGTACCGGACGCCTCACGACAAGGCCAAATAGTTTTCCAATTCTAAACCTAAACAAAGAGTTTAGATCAGCACTGTCTCCAACGAATGATATGTTTGTTGAGCTGGACTACAATGCTTTTGAGCTTCGAGTGCTTCTTTACTTGATGGACAAGGAGCAGCCACAAATTGATATCCATGAATGGAATATTGAGAACGTGTACAAAGGTATGGGAACAAGAGATGAAGCAAAGACAAGGATTTTTTCTTGGCTCTACAATCTAGAGTCTGATGACTATTTGTCCGAGCGTGCATACAATAGACAAGAGATCATTGACAAGTATTGGGATGGCAAGAAGATTAGAAATCCTTTTGGTAGAGTTATTGAGGCTGACAGATTTCATTCTCTATCATACTTAATACAGAGCACAGCAGCGGATATAGTTCTAAGGCAGATGGTTAAAATCCATAACTTACTGGCTGGTAAAAAATCTTTTGTTGCATTTAGCGTCCATGACTCTATAGTGCTCGATGTAGCTAAAGAGGACTATCATTTGCTCAAGAGTATCTTCACAGAGTTTTCTCAATTTAGAGGAACTACGTTTCTCTCATCTTTGGCATGTGGTCACAATTACGGAGAATTGAAATGGACGTTGTAGGACTAGGCACAGCAGCTTGCAATATTGTTGAGAGTTTCGAGAAATACCCACAGTACAATATTTACAAGATTGATAGCGAGATCCATGAAGGAAACTTCTTTCAGGTTCCTGTTTGTAATTCACCAGAAGAATATGAGGAAGCAGTTCCGGACATGACAGAGTTTTTTTCTGACTTAGGGGAAGAGGTCTTGTTTTTTGTATGTGGCTCTGGGATGATATCAGCTTCATCATTGGCTGTGCTTCAGCAGATAAAAGATAAGAAAATCACAGTTTACTATATTCAGCCAAAGATTAATAATTTAACTGGTAATAAAAAGCTTTTAGAAAAAGCTACATTTGGCATTCTACAACAGTATGCTAGATCAGGATTGATCTACGAAGTTGTTATTATCTCAAATCAAATTATAGCTGATATTGTTGGCAACCTTCCTGTGATTGGGTACTTTAAGAAGATCAACGAGATGATTTCTTCTACAGTTCATTATCTTAATATTTTTGAAAGAACAAAATACGTGTACGGAGTGACAGAAAGTCGAGAAAATGTTTGCAGGATATCGAGCATCGGTATACTGGATGTGTCCAAATCAGAAGAGAACATGTTTTATGCTCTGGACATTGTGAGGGAAAAAGATTATTTCTATTCAATAAACGAGCAGAAACTTTTGAGCGAATCTAATATCATTTCACAAATTGAGTCAGACATGCAAGCCAAGAAAGAAAACGAGTTGACAAAAATCTCTTACCGATTATACTCGACAAGTCACAAAGAAGACTTTGGCTTCTGTGTACATAGGACCGTAAAGGTTCAGGGGGAGTAATGAAAGCTTATATTGTTTCTTTTAGAAAGGCAGATGGCTCAATCAGAAAGATGCTGTACGCCAAAATTAAAGACTTGCCTAGTTCGTTTATATCTGATAAGTTCAAGGGAACAGGTAAGCAAAAAACCCTTTCTGAAGGCAGAGAGGTAGTCTGGGATCTTGAGAAGAAATCGTTTAGAGTTGTGAACCACAACAGTCTAATTGGTAATATTATCGAGGTCGAAATAGACGAAAGTGATTTAAATTGACAAGTTTAGTGCAAGAGAATATTTGCTCTTGCGACTATAGGGTAGCCACCCAAAAATAATAATAGGAGTATTAAAATGGCTATTAATCTAGATAAGATGAGAAGTAAGTTGGATCGACTTGAGGGCAAGACTGCTCGCAAGGAGAGTATTTTTTGGAAGCCTAGCGATGGCGAGCAGACTATTCGCATTCTTCCTGTAGCGGACGGAGACCCCTTCAAGGAGTTCTGGTTCCACTACAACCTAGGCAACAACCGTGGATTCCTTTCTCCAAAGCGTAACTACGGTCAGGCAGACCCACTTGACGACTTTATCCGAAAGTTGTTCAACGAGGGCACAGAAGATTCTGTTAAGATGGCTAAGAACCTTATGGCACGTCAGCGTTTCTTCTCTCCTGTTATCGTTCGCGGTGAGGAAGAGAAGGGTGTCCGTCTCTGGGGCTATGGCAAGATGGCGTACAAGGAGCTTATTAGCCTTGCCCTGAACCCTGACTACGGTGATATTACTGACCCTGAGTCTGGTACTGACCTTGTGATCAAGTACGGAAAGCCACCGGGAGCACAGTTCCCACAGACAAACATCACCCCACGTCGTCGTCCATCACTCCTCAGTGAGGATGCTGACAAGATCGCAACATGGGTTAGCAACGTACCTGACTTTGACAAGGCATTCGCTGATTCACGCAAGACACCTGAAGAGGTTGGTCAAATGCTTGACGAGTGGCTTGCTGGCGAAGCAGATGGAGGTGAAACAGAGCGATATGGGAGCACTACCACTACAAAAGAGTCAAATCCTGTGAATAGTGTGGACCAAAAGCTTGATGAGCTACTAAATAGTAGCGCAACTTTCTAAAGTTCCCCCCCGCCGCAGGTAGGCACGGGCTGAGAAGCGAGCCCAAGCTTCTTTAATAGGTGCCTAGTTTTTTATAAAGGAAAAGTAAAAAATGTTGAATATTGACGTTATGAGTGCTCTACAAGATCGTAGAGTCCAGATTGGCTTAGCAGCTGTTGGACTATTTTTTGTTGCTCTTATTCTAGCTGACTGTGATACATCTAGATCAGAGGCAGTAGTAACAACACATACACCAGCAACTGTCACTACAGTCAACGTGTCTACTCCAACTCAGGACGAGGACACACTAGAAATCGTTGTCGAAAATACTGACAACTGATTGACATATAGCAGGGTATCTATTATAGGTATCCTGCTATTTTTTTATCTTAAGGAGGGTTAATGGCTAGGAAACAAAAGACCGGATCTGTCTCTATGGGCGACATGATGAAGAGAATGAATAAGAAATATGGTATGCAAGTTGCCCACAATCTAGATGAAGAGAATCCAACTGAAGTAAAGGGATGGATACCTACTGGTTCTAGATGGCTAGATTCAATTATCTGCAAAGGAGATAGAACAGGTATCCCAATTGGCAAGGTTACTGAGATTGCAGGGCTGTCTGCAACAGGTAAAAGCTATATGGCAGCTTGTATCGCAGCAAATGCACAGAAGATGGGAAATTATGTTGTTTACTTTGATTCTGAGAGTGCGATTGATCCGTCTTTTTTAAGAAAGGCAGGGATCGACACCAGCCCAGAAAACTTTATGTACATTCAAGCAATCACTATTGAACAAGTCTTGGAAATGATTGAAGATTTTATTGCGATGGACACCCCTATGCTGTTTGTTTGGGACTCTATTGCAAATACTCCAACAGAATCCGATAGGGAAGGTGATTTTAATCCAAACTCAAGTGTTGGTAAGGTTGCCAGAACTCTATCTCTGGGCCTAAAGAAGATTACTGTTCCACTAGCAAATGCTGGTTGTACACTTCTCGCCCTGAACCAGCTAAAGACAAAAATTCCTAGGACACATGCAGAAAAGATGGAAGCAATGTCTGAGCCGTATACTACGCCCGGTGGTAAGTCTATGATTTATGCTGCCTCGCTACGTATTTGGCTAACTAAGCGTAAGTCTAAGTCTGCATTTGTTACCGATGAGAATGGATTTACAATTGGCTCTGAGGTTAAGGCGACTCTTAAAAAGTCTCGTTTTGGAACTGAGAGACGTCAGTGTACCTTCCAAATTTCATGGGGAGACGATGAGGTTAGAATCATGGATGAAGAGTCATGGTTTGAGGCTGTCAAGGGTTCTGAGTTTATTAAGCAGAGTGGTGCATGGTACGCTCTTGTGTATGAAGACGGCACAGAGCAGAAGTTCCAAGCAACTAGATGGCTAGACTACATGGAAGACCAGAAGTTTAAAGACAGAGTTCTTGAACTTATGGACATAGAAGTTATAGGTAAATACAAGGATAGGCAGGGCGACATTACAGCATTTGAAGATGTTGACGCTCATCTTCCTGACTGATAGTATTAGGTGAGGTGTCCGAGTGGTTTAAGGATCCGGTCTTGAAAACCGGCGAGGGTTAACGTCCTCCGTGGGTTCGAATCCCACCCTCACCGTTTCTTCTGGGGGAATTATGAAGAGGGTAATGATAATAGACTGTATGAATATCTATCTACGGTCGTACATAGTAGATCCTAGTCTTTCTGTGAATGGCCACCCAATTGGTGGCTTTAAGGGTTTTCTAAAAACACTTCAGAAACTATGCCGAGAGATTAGTCCAGACAAGATTATAATTGCTTGGGACTGTGGTGGCGGATCAAGAAAAAGAAAGAGACTTAATAAAAACTATAAAAGCGGAAGATCTCCCGTCAGACTCAATCGACAAGTCAGGAATATGACTCTTCGAGAGGAACAAGACAATAAGATCTGGCAGCAAATACGTCTTTCTGAGTACTTGAATGAGCTTCCTGTAATTCAGTATTGCATTGAAGATGTAGAGGCTGACGACATTATATCCTATGTGGTGCAGAACAAGAGACTCAGAGGTTGGCAAAAGATTGTAGTCTCCAGTGACAAAGATTTTTATCAATTGTGCGACAATGAAACAATCATCTATAGGCCAACACAGAAAGAAGTCTTAAATAAGTATTCAATTGTTGAGCAACACGGCATTCATCCTGTAAACTTTGCTCTTGCCAGAGCCATAGCTGGAGACCCCTCAGACAATTTGTCCGGAGTAAAAGGCGCTGGATTAAAAACAATTTCTAAAAGATTTCCCTTTATGTGCGAAGAGAGGGACTACTTAATAGAAGATATTGTAAAGGCATGTGAACAAGAAGAGAAAAAGTTAGTGATCCATAATAGGATTCTAGAGAACGTCAGCTTAATCCAAAAGAACTATAGATTGATGCAGCTTTATAGCCCATCACTGTCACCGACAGTTAAATCAAAAATAAACTACATACTGGAAAATGCTGACATAGAATTCAACTTAACAGAGATCAGGAAAATGATGCTTGAAGATGGCTTTGGAGAGTGGGACAACACTGATTTGTCCATAGCCATGAGAAAGATAGTTGCCAATTCAAAGGAATAGGATACAAGGAGAGGGGGGAAACATGGAAAGAACAAATTTTAGTCATTTTGGAAAGAACTTCCAAGAAGCCTTGTGCTTCCTGATTTTGGAAGACAGGCCATTTGCAGATCAGATATTTGAAGTGTTCGACATTACCTTCTTGGAGCTTTCATATCTGCGTCTTTTTATTACCAAGATCTTGACATACAGGGAGAAGTATAGCGTTCACCCTACAAACAAGATTATGAGCACTATACTTAAGTCTGATCTTGAGAACGAGAATGATGCTCTCCAGAGACAAGTAAGAGATTACTTTGCGAGGATGCAGGTCATGGACTCGGTCAGAGAAGCAGAGTTTGTAAAAGACAAGTCTCTTGATTTCTGTCGCAAGCAAAAGCTTAAAGGTGCGATGCTCAAGTCTGTAGACCTGCTTCAATCTTCTTCTTTCGATGAGATTTCAAAAATCATCAATGATGCTCTAGTCCTTGGTAGTGATTCAAACTTTGGATACGATTATTTAAAAGACTTTGAGAAGCGTTTTGAATTGAAGGCAAGGAATCCTGTTACGACTGGCTGGTCAGAGGTTGACCTAATTTGCCAGAATGGTCTGGGGGCTGGTGAGCTTGGAGTTGTTGTGGCTCCAACAGGAGCAGGCAAGTCAATGCACCTTACTCACCTAGGGGCCATGGCTCTAGTAAATGGTGTCAATGTTGTTCACTATACGCTTGAGCTAAGTGATACGACCATTGCTTCTAGATATGACAGTTGTATCACTGGGGTTCCTCTTAGCGACCTCAGGTCTTTTAAGGAATTGATCTACGAGAGAGTTGAGAAGGTTGACGGTAAGCTTATTGTAAAGGAATATCCTACTAAGTCTGCTTCAACTAGAACGATCAGAAATCATTTAGAAAAGTTAGCTAATCGTGGTATAGAACCCGGCCTTATTATTGTAGACTACGGAGATCTATTGAGACCTGTTGTAAACAGAAAAGAAAAGAGAACCGAGCTAGAATCAATCTATGA
>Ga0209645_1000709_pt1 | contig 17070 bp, 13 predicted proteins | sample ETNvirenome_6_30_FD_184070 | JGI IMG/M metagenome (GOLD analysis project Ga0209645, IMG submission 184070) | Marine viral communities from the Pacific Ocean - ETNP_6_30 (SPAdes) (version 2) | ecosystem: Environmental > Aquatic > Marine > Oceanic | place: Pacific Ocean | collected 2013-06-19
AAAGAAGCCTAGAAAAATTCCTTTTAGAATAAGTGGTTCTGTAAAAGTTGTATTTCCCGAAGCACCTTCTTTTGAGGAGATAAGTGGTGAAATAGCAGTTCCTAAAACAACAGGCTCTTTGCCTATCTTGCCTTGTTTATACAATGCTATTATGACTGAGAATCCTTCACATATGGCTAGAGCATATTTAGTTTCATGGTATAGAGATTTATTGTCCGGTTGTAGAAAGGTAGAAAGTAAAGAAGATAAAGACAAAATACTAGATGCAATAGTAGATGAAATAAGAAATTTGGTAGAAACCAATAAAGAAATATGGCTAGATTGGAACGAGAACGAAACTAGAAAACATGCAAGATTTACTGTGCATGGTAATTATAGTAGTCCTCATTGTAAGACTGTATTAATACCTAATGGTTATTGTGTTGGTAAATGTTGGAGATACCCCGAACATGCGGAGGAAGCATAATGTTAGTAATAGATAGTAGAGAAAAGAAAGGTTCTAAACTTGTAGAACTAGTAGAGAGTGAAGCACTAAAGATGAAGATACCCTATGAAAAGAAATGGATAGAGATAGGAGATTATGTTTACGATGATGTATGTTTTGAGGCTAAGTCAGCCCATGATTTTATTAGTTCAGTAATGAGTAAAAGAATGTGGACACAATTAGATAATATGGATAGACACTATCAAACTAATGTAGTTATTATTTATGGTAGTATCGATGAAGGAATTATGCAATACAAAAAATACATAAAAACAAAAAATAAACTAAGCACTGCACAAGAGGCTAATTGGTCTAATAAATTAAAAAATAAGTTTCTTGGTGCTATTGGTAGAATAACATTAGATACTGATGCTAAGGCATTTTGGGTATCTAGTGAAAAAGAAGCATCGTTAATTATCGCTTCTATATGTAAAATGAAACCCCTTAGTAGGGAAGTAATAAGACCGGAGATATTCAAAAGAATATCAACGGATGATTTGAGAATAGATATATTAACAACAATTAAAGGCTTGTCGGTAAGCAAAGCAAATGCGCTGATTAAAGCGTATGGTTCGATTATGGAAATAGGCGAACAAACCGAAGATGAACTTCAAGAAATGGATGGCATAGGAAGAACCCTAGCCAAAAGAATCTTGAATGTATTAAATTCCGAAGGGAAGGTGAAAATATGAATGAAGATATAAATTATGAAGAAATTGAAATGAGCAAAGAAGAAGAAGAATACCTCTATAAGTTAGATGAAAACACTAAAATTTTCAATACTAACTTGCCTAGTTTTATTAGGCGGTTTCAGCAAGATGCAGTAAAGGTAGCCTTCAAGAATGACATACCGGCAGCGTTAAGTTGTTTTGTTATACTAGGACAAATTTGTAAAGACTTTGTGCAAATACCAAACGGTAGAAGCATAGAAGATAGTCGAGTACATTTTTGTCAAATACAAACTTCCGGTTCGGGTAAATCTACATTGTGGGCTTTTCTAAAACCCGTCACTGCAAGTTTATTTTCCAAAATAAATGCACAACCTAAAGATGAAGGACACCCTAAGAATACATATGTTAGTTCGGATGGTTCGGTAGATTATGAACAATGGGAAGGAGAAGGAGAAGTTCCCTCATCTTCTCCTAAGCAATTTAACATTATGTCCACTACTGAATATACCGACGCTGCGCTTATAGGCGGATATGAAGAAGCCATGATTGAAAAAACGGATGATGAAGGAAACACTAGTAAAGAATTAGGTTGGTTAAGAGAAGCAGGTTTGTTAGAAGGTAGCGGATTAGCACATTGGGATGAGTTTGAATATTCCGGTGTTTTTAAGCAGAGCCAAAATAAAGAACAGGCCATTGTATATCTTAATACTCTTATGAATACATTAGCCGGAGAATCTTGGAAAATCACCAAGAAACTAAAGAGAGGTAAAATGATGAACTGTTATTGTGAAAGGTCTATTTTAGCCATGACATATCCACCGGAAAAACTAGCAAAAGTTATTGCTAACAAAGGTGTATTACAAAGAATGATTTTGTTTATTTGGGATGTTCCCGAAAGTGTATTAGATATTATGAGAAGAATGCAAATTTCAAAAGCAGGGAAAATAGAAGAAATCAATGCCCCTATTGAAGAGTTTGCTAATGAGTTCTTTGAAATATATGAGATTGTAAAAGAAAGATTTGGAAAGGTAAAAGACCCACTTAAGACAATGAAATATACTCAAGATTTTAACGATGTATTGTTATTAGAATACGAAACTATGGAACAGTTCATTAGTTCAAGTGACCCCGTTGTTAGAAAAATTGCATCTAACTTTACAACTAGGTTATTGAAGATTCTAATTAAAATGTCAGTTCTATGTTCTATTGCGGAAGCAAAGGATATTAAAAACGAAGGAAAGAGGTTTGTTGTCAGTGGGAGGAATGTTAGACAGGCAGGAAACATTGTCCGACAATGTTATAACACATTGGTATTATGGTTGGAGCGAAGCCTAAAGGTCACTAGGAGGGTCGGCAAGCGAACTCAATCACCAAATGAGCAAATCTTCTTGGAAACTATTAGGACTATGAAAAAGAATGAAGATGGATTTTTCAGTAAAAAATTACTCATAGATGAGTTAGTGTCGAAAGGGAAAAATGATAGAACCATTAGAAGACTATGTGACAAATATGAAGAAATGAAGTTATTAGAAAAGGATAAAAAAGGGCGTTCTGTTTATTATAAATTGAAAGAGGAGGAAAAGAAATGAAATACGAAAATACATATGTGGTGTTTGATGTAACAAAAGGGCCGAAGGTAATAATTGAAACATTAGATACTTACGGTGATGAAGGTTGGGAATGTTGTTCCATGCTAAGTATAGCAGGTGCAAACATTGTCGCTTTTCTAAAGAGAAGAATTGGTGCAGATGAACCATCAGTAGATGAAGAAGCGGAAAAGATTAGTAAACTTTGGTCTAGTGATTAAGCATGTCAGTTCTAGCATTAGACATTGAAACTAAAAACATGTCACATGAGATTGGTGGCTTTAGTAATACGCATATGTTTCAAGTATCGACAGTGGCAACATGGGATGGTTCTAATGGAACTGTCTATGTTGATGAACCCGTAGAGTCTTTTGCCAAGTCCGGCCATATAGTTAAAAATCTAGGTGAACTAAAATATGATTTAGACGACCACTTATCTAAAGGTGGTAAAGTTTTAGGTCACAATATCGCAGCGTTTGATTTACCAATTCTTAGAGACTCTATGGATATATATTGTATTCATAAATATTTAGGGGATGAAAATTATATTGATACTAGCAAGATATTACTTAAAGAACATGGGGAAAGATTTCAACTTAAGAATCTTGTAAAATGCACCATGAATGATGCTAAGTTGATGGATAGTGCCGATGCACCTAAGTTATGGAAGATGGGTCAATATGATGAGGTAGTTGAATACTGCATGAAAGATACACAATTAGTTTATGACTTATGGAAGTATGGACAAGAACATGGGATTGTTAAAGCATTCTCGATAGAAAAAGAGGAATTTGTAAATTTGGAGGTTGATTGGTAATGTCTACGGCAGAATGGTTCGGCTTATTCATCTTTATGATTATCTTGACGCTATTGTTTTTCGCCGCCTTTGGTGGAACAAACATTACAGAACAAAGCGTCGATGATTATATCAAAAGATTAATGGGTCAAACGGAAGAAAAGAAATGAGTTTAAAACAGAAGTGTGCTTATTGTGGAGATAAGACATTAGCAAAGAGAATCTTAGGATTCTATGTTGGCTCTAGCGAGCAAGTAAAACTTTGGGAATGTCGGTCTTGTAAGGGTATATGGTCGAAAGACACTAAATAATTAGGAGAGAGAGTAGTTTAGGCTACTCTCTTTCCTTTTTTTTTGGCATTTTTTTTCAAATTTTTAATTTATAAAAAATTCATTTTTTTTCTACATAAGTGCAAACTTCATCTTCCGTTGAATTTAGAATAATAAAATTTAACGGTTTATCTTCATCGTAAAATAGCCAAGTAATTGTAAATCCCCATATAATGCCGATGATTGAAATTAAAACTATGTAAGTTAAAAATAACATGTTGAACTATTGCGGTGGTAAACTTCCCCAAAAACCTATTTCGGTGCAATAACTAGAATATTTGTTTCTCATTAAAGTTTCATATTCACTGCATGAAAGAGAATTAGCAGTAGTCCAAGTGTCGAACCATGCTACATCCCATTGAGAACCCGAAGGTGGATTCCAAGTTTCTATATCAGCCTGTATTAAATTAAATCTATTGTCTTTAGCACAATGAGGCCAAACTAAATTTATTACATCTTGTGAATTTTCTATGATTGTAACCGAGGTAACATTTGGATTTGTTAGTAATGCAACATTTACCATGCCTATACCTAGTCCTCCGATTAAAACATGACCTGTGGCTTTATCCCATAACCACTGATGTTCTCTATATTCCGCTTCCGAGTCTTGCATAATTGGCATATCACAATCACTATGTAGTAATACACAATAATTTAAGTTAGATTCTTGTTTCATTTCTAAATACAATTGCCACATATTGTCAGTAGTTGTATTAGTATAGTGGGCAACTTCAAAATCTCCCGATACTCCCTGCGGTATATTAACTGTTATTCTTGTCATTTTAATTCCTCAATTAGAATGTAACTATAATATCGTGAACTACTTCTTGTGCAACTCCACCAATAGTTCCTTCGGCACTTAGTCTAAGAGTAAAAGTATCATTAGTTGCAGGAAAAGTAGCACCGCCTCTACCCCCTCCTAACTGTAGTCTCGCCATATAAATACTTGCCGAACCCGAAAATCCTAACGCATAAATTCCTCCTGTATGGTCTATACTACTAGAAGGCATAGCCGTATTATCTTGAATAGGCGTTCTATCTCTATAAGTACCCGAATTATTTGAAGGATGAACAGAAGTTATTTGTTGGAGTTGTATTGAAGTCCCATTACTCATGCTACTACTTACTAATGCCCCCGATTCAACTTTCCAATTTATACTGCTTACACCGCTATTGTTGGCAGTAGTAGAATCATCCCATCCTCTAAGATACCCTCCTATAACAATAAATAAAGCACCAAAGGCACTACTAGAATGTGCGGTTTGTATTGTAGAAGTTGCTAGTGTGGCTGATTGTGTTGTTCTAGTTGGAGAAGATGCAGTACCAAGTCCACTTGACCCGTCAAATACTCCTCCTATTACCGTAGTTCCTTGATAAAAGCCAAATTTAACTGCTCCACCACTAGAACTGTTGGGATAATTACCACTAGCACTAGTAGCAATTTGTATAAAATTACTTGCCCCAACGGAAGCAGGAAATTGAATGTATGAATTTATTATATGAACAGGTATAACATCACGCCCTATAACCATATAGTGTAACCTTTAATCCTTTACCGGCAGTTGAAGAACCTATTTGGTCTATATCAAAAGTAATTAAAGCATCATTGGCTAAGGCAGTATCGCTTATTACCGCAGCCGAAGCAGCCGAAGTGGAAGTAGTTTCGCTTGCATCAATAGATAGTTTAGTGCTTAGTATTGTAGAACCTGCTTCATTAATGTCTACTATAATTGTAGAACCTACCGGAGCAGTTGTGCAGTTTGCTTTTACTCCTGTTAATGTCATAGCAAATGGCATATTGAAACTTGCCTTAGCAGTTCCCGTAGTTAAGTCGGTAGTTTCATCCGATAAAGCCACAATAAAAACTTCTTCTGTAACTTTTACATCCGTTCCTGCACCATTAATAAAATGTAAATGATTATCAGCGTTAGTATATAATTGTCCTCTATCAGCAGTATTTGTAGGGGCTGATATTTCGTCTAAAGATATTGCACCTTCTACTGATAACTTAGCGTTAGCATCGGGGCTTGCAGTTCCTATACCTACCGTCGATGTAGAACCATCGAATCTCATAATTTCAGTATCGCTTCCTCCGTCATTAATATTAAAAATAATGTCCTTATCACTAACAGTATTCTTAATTGTAATATCGTCGCTAGATTCTGTTATTGTAAATTCGGCTGCCGTTCCAATACCTAAAGACTTAATCTTAACTTGGTTTATATCACCATCAATTCTCATAGATTCACTTGAAGCCCCGCCGTCATTTACTTTAAAAATAATATCCTTATCCGATACTTTGTTTTCTATTGTAGTGTCTCCGGCATTTGCACTTATTGACATAGCCTCGTTATATCCCGAACTATCATAGCCAATACTTACATTGTTAGCAACTTTACCTGTTGTTAAGTATTGAATCTTTAAGTCGTTAAAACCATCACTTGTATAAGTAACAACTGCAATTATTGTATCTCCTTCTGTATATGGAGGTATTGCATTTTGAGTAGAACTACCGTGTTTTCTTATTTGTAATACAGGAGGAGATGCGTTATCAGCAATTAATAAATGGTGGGTGTTAGTAGTTGCTTGGAAATCACTAGCAGTAAAATTCTTTGCTGCTACTGCAAGAAAAGCACCGTCACGGAGTATTTTACCTTCCGCTACTTGTAATACATTTCCACTGCTTGCTTGTGTAATGTCAAAATCTGTTGCCGACCCCTTTACGGCATAGTTTCCTTTCATGCCTAAACTTAATGCTTTAATTAATCCTGTATGTGGAAAATCTACCGAGTCGGTTATTTGGTCTATTGATGTATCATCTTTTGTATTTGTAGCAAAATAATGCGGGTTCGCTTCAGTTGGCATATCACTCTACCTCCAATATTATAAAAAACTCTAATGTGTCATTAGAAGAAAATGGCCCAATACCTTCAAAGTTTTCTCTAACTAGCATGTTAGAACTACTATCGAAAACCCCTACTTCTCTAATAACTTGACCTGTCATAGCCGCCGCCGAACCGGACATTGTTACTTTGATTTGAACAACATTAGCATCGGATTGAACACAAGATACAGAAGTTGCAGTTGATAAAATTACATCTAAATCTGTCTGTGAAGAGTAAGTAGAATTTCCACCTAATCCTACCTTTGCACTTCCGGCATCAACTAAAGTTTTTAGTTGAGTAGCCAATAAGTTCTGTAATTTTTCAGTTATCAAAATTCTTCCTCCACAAGAGTAGTGAATGTGGTCGTGCCTATATTTAGTGCATTGGTGTTTGTATTTAGCGTTTGCGAAGTATCACTGCTAGTTCCTAGTGTAAATCCACCTGCTGAAACACTTTTTTTCCTAGCCAAAAATTTTATTGGTTTTATTTTTATTTTTTCTAAGAAATCAAAATTCAATTGATTATCGTTAAATGAACCCTCTCTAATTTTATTATTAACTGCTCTATTGCTTATTGCTAATTCAGCAAATCTATCTTCTAAGCCCTTAGTATAACTTCCTAATTCTAAATCCAAAGTTCCTGCTAAATTGTGTTGTATTTCTAAAACAATAAACTCGCTTCTAGTTATATTTTCTTGTGGTATTTCAACAGTGACAACATCACCAACTCTTAGATGAGAAATGCCTTTATGCCCTACATTTAATTTAAGACCGAAGGTATCATCGTTATGTAATTTTAAAAGTTCACTTGCTCTTTTATCAACATCGTTTTGATTAATAAGTTCATTTTCAAATACTTGTAGTGTTTTCTTACCCTTCTTTTTTATGCTATTCAATTCTTTTCTTACTGCTCTATGACTTTTACCAAATACAATAATTTCATTATAAAAATCAAACATGCTCTTTTCTCTACTATAAGTATAAATTTGAGTATCGCTATTTTCTGTGGTGAATAAAATATTAGGGAAGAAGTTAGAACCCTCTTCTTCTTCTATTGTAAAAGTTCCATTATCTTCAATTAAAATTTTATTCTTCTTATTCATTAAGAATTTTATTGCAGAAAATAAATCTACTCCTTTATAGTTAGGAGCAACAAAATAAGGGTAGTTTGATTCAGTTATATTAAATTCAATATCATTTTCTTCTAACATTTCATTAATTAACTTATCAGCATCTTGAGAAACAGAAACGGCAGAACCAATTAATGCTCTTTTACCTATTTCAGTATTCTCATCATTGATTAATAAGTCAATAGTTTCGGACATAGAAACAACTCCTAATAGTTCTTTTTGGTCTGCTAGATTAAATTCAAATCCTATATCATCTCCCATATCAGTAAAAGTAACCGAAGTAAAATTATTATTATCCCCATCACTAAGATTCATTTTGATTTCTCCGGTAGACATTATATTATCTCTTAAATTAACCGGATTTGTAACAACTAGGTTTCCTTCCGTAGTTTGTCCATCGGGGTCTACTACAACATACATTGAAAGAACTCCCTCATTATTTCCTTCATCTCTGTGAGAGCCTAATTGGTCTTTGTAGAGAAAATGATTTATTGTTTCATACATGGTATCTTCTCTTGGTTTTTTTGTATATCTTGAAGACATTTGATTTATCCTAATGTTTTTGGGGCTATAATCATAAAAACAAGTGTGGTTTGGTTGCATAATTCTAAAAGTTTTAAATCTAGTAGAGGCAGTTCTACTACTCGCAGCACTTGGGAATGTTCCACTAACTGTTAATATGTGTTTTCTTTCGGGGCTAGTTGTATCTATTTCATGTGAAATGACATAAAGAATATAGTTTGGAGTTCCTAAATCCATGCTTTCTCTGAGAGCCTGTATATTAGTTCCTAATCCATGAGAGCCACCTAATCCATAATCTCCGGCAGTCTCATAATTTTCAACTGCTCCTGTATTTTCTAAATGTCTTTTAACATCTTCACTAACTAAATAACATCCTGTTAAATCAACAAAACTTAACCAATGTGCGTTCATTGTATTTGCCTGTCCAACAATAAAAAAATCGGGGAAAACTAATGTGTGAACCTTCGTTCCGTTTGTAGCCTTTTCATCAAGACCCGCAAGATTTCTACTAAACCTAACCGTTTCTCCTGTCCCCGATGCAAGAGAATTAGCACTCATAATAACTTGGTCGGGAGAAGTGGTAGTATTTACGGAAATTGTTCTAGTAAATTTTGGTAGTTTAGAAAAGTCTGTATGGCCATCTGTATGTAATCTGTTTACATATAAGTGCGTCTTCGGAATACCTCCTGTTCCATGTTGGTCTAATATATCGCTATTGACGGCTTCAAATCTACCATCTGTCGAGCCACCCGTAGTAAAAGTGGCAACTGCATTAAAACCTGTATCTATTTTTAGTGTTGGTTTAAATCCACCAAAAACACCATCAGCGTCATTTTCATAAGTAGGGTTACTATTAGCATATACCGCATCAGTGCTTACTGTTTTACTAGCAAATCCCGAAGTAGTTAATGAATTATTACCCGACCAAATTGTTCCTAAAGCCAAGCCTATTCTTACTTCTTTAGTTGCATCACTAGTTCCTACTACATTTATTCCTCTAGTGTTTGTTATTTTAGTTGCAGTCATTCCAATATCTGCCGAAGCCCCTTCTCCTCCGGTTATGCCCCATGTATCTAAGAAAACGGGAATATGGTTTTGTAGCATTCTTCTATTATTTGACTCTCCTCTATCTTCGCTATTAGAATAACTACCATTAAGAATATTATTGCCTTCTCCCGTTTGTTGTGTTGCAGTAGTGCCTTGATGTAAATATTCTCCTAATATCGGAAAAATAGATTTAGAAACTATGCTTGGATTATCACTATGATAGTTTCCACTAAAAGTATCTAAATCATTAAAAAACGACCTACCTAGCCAAGAATAATAACCTTGAAGTCCACTAAAACCAAACGGTAAAATTATAGCGCAGTCCTCTTGTCTATTAACTACTTGACCTGCTATCCTTACTCCTTTTTTTGTGAAGAAAGTAATATCTGTATGGTTAGCATCACCGCCTCCATATCCGGCATCATTATCTCCTCTATTTGCACCTATACCGCTACTTGCAGTGGTTAAATTACTAACATAATTATTAGGATGGCCCGTTCCATCACTTGCTAGACCACGCATAGTAGCCATTTGTAAGAGATTTACTGTTCCATCGATTTCTACAAAATTATTTTCTGTATTATATCCTGTTATTACTCCTGCTCCATAGTAATTAGTGAAGGTATAAGTTTGAGTTCCACCGGAAGGAGCAGTCGCATTAATACTCATAGTTAGTTGTGTAGAACTATCTATGCTCTTGATTCTATAAGTATAGGAAGCATTAGCAGGATTAGCCACTCCCGAACCATCTATTCTCATACCTACAAATAAATCGGTAGTATCAACACTAGTCATGGTTGCACTACCATTAGAAACCACACCCGTAACTTCTACTCTATTTCCTTGCTCAAAATAAGCATGAGGGATATAAAACAATTTCATAAATTGTCCATTTGGTGAACCTCCCGCTTGATTATTTAATCTTGGAGCATAAAAATCACCTGTTGAATCTGTTGCCAAGTCAGTTTTACAGGCATTTGCCGTAAGAGTAATCGCATTACTTCCAACAGAAGCAACAACTCCAATAAATCTACCCGCTTTATCCACAATTATGTCTTTAGCAACTATATCCTCAGCAGTAGCCGCCGCCCCCGTATCTGCTCTTACTGTATTAATTACTTTATTACTTACAGAAGAAATACTTAAGTGATTACCGAGATAATCCTCCACATTTGTAATTTGGATTTTGGGATAAAAACCAATTGTCCCTATATTTTTATTTCTTTTTGGTATATTTTCGGGGTCAAATTGATTATAAAAACAATCAACGACTATTTCAGTTAATCGCATAATCCCGAATCTTTTTAGTTGATTTATTTTTTTATCACCTCTTGCAGAAACTATATTATGATTAGAATAAGAATCATCTAAATTAGTTATGCTAGTGGTTCTTCCCTTTACCGCTTCCTTTGTTTCCGAGTGTTCTGTTGTTAATATTTCATTGATTGTCAATAAAGAGTAATTAGCAATATTCCTGTCTTTATCTTTATTCATCAAACTGTCTTTTCTCTTTGATGAATAAGGCAACAAATCACTATTGCTAAATAAAAACATTCTTGCTATCTTAGGGTCTATTTGTTCAAATTTATCTCTAAATCTATGTAATGCTCTTAATGACGCTCCCCCATTAATACTAGAAGTTTCAACTTCTGTATATGGTCTAGGAGTATAAAACATATTAGGAGTTCCGCCTTCTTTGTAAAAAGATTTATCAAATATAGTTTCACTTTTAGTTTCAAGAGTATTAGGTTCGTAAAATTTATCTCCAATACTAGGTAAATATCCCCTACTTTCAATTAATCTTTTATTATCAAATTCAAAAAATTTAGCATTAACCTCCGTAGCGGTGGCGGTAGCATCTACCGCAGTAGCACTAAGATTAGTTAGTCTTACTTCAATTGTACTAGAACTACTATTTCCAACGCCAATTATATTTCCAATGAAGGTATCATCGGGTATTCCTGCACCTGTTATTTTTTGTCCAATTCTAAAAATATCATCGAAGTGCTTAGTCGTTCCACCTAGACTATGCTCGACTGTTGCATCTATTATTGGGTCATTATTGGTAGTTCCAATTTCTCCTTGCCCTATAATATTCATTCCGCAAATATCTGTTCCTATAATATTATTTTGTAAAAAACCATCTGTATAATATCCTGCACTATATCTATATCCACTAGAATAATATTTTATTTTGCTAGGTATTTCTTCATAGAATCTAAAAGCATCTTCATCAAAGTAAAGGTGTTTAGATTTGTTATAGTTGCCCTTTTCAATATTCATAAGTCTATAATTAGAAGCACCAAAATTCGATTGATAAGTGCCAAATTCATCTAACTTACTACCTACTAAATTTACCGAAAGTTCGCCGGTAATATGATTTGGTTGTTCTCCACCTAATCTATAATCAACAATACTAGTAGGATTGTAGGAATTAGTCAAATTAAGAACAGGATGAATCAAAGCAATATTTTTTGCACCGTGTAAATGACCCGCATTTAATAAATTAAATTCGTGTGTGAGTTTAGAAGTTTCTCTAGTTGCATCTTGGTTGTGGTGTCCTTCTAGTCTATCTATTACAGTTCCACTTCCAAAAGAAAATCTTATACTAACACCTTCGTTAGAGGTATTAGCATTATTGCTAATTGTTATTGTAGTAGGACTATCAACAGAAACAACAGTTGTGCTTGCAGGAATGTTGGTAGTCTCTACATTTCCGTTTTCATCTAATCCTTCTACTTTCATACCGGCATATATGCTTGTTGTATCAAAATTACTCAATGTTGTATTAGAGTTTAGTTTACAAGGTATGGTAACTAAACCAATATCTCTATCAACATATATTCTAGCAAGAGTTGAAGGTAAAGAATATAATGTATCTGCGGTGCTAGTTCCTCCTGCACTTGAACTTAATATTATTCCTGTTGAAGTTAATTGACTAATAGTTTTAGTATTTACATGAGCATTGTCCGATAAAACCATTCCTTCGGATAGTCCCGTAGTATTAACCGTTGCGGCAGTAGTTCCATCAACGGCAGTTGATTTAAATATCTCAACATTCTTCTCTACTGAAACAATATTCGCTAAAAATTTACCACCAACATAAATCGGTTTGTTGTGTAGATTTTTTTGTCCTCTAATGTGATTGAATGCTGATAGTGCTAAATCACTATCAACATCTATGTATTTTCTCGCATGGTTAGTTATGTCATGGAGTGTTTTACCTAAAGTGTCTTTATGGAAAGTAGTGTCTTGGGTGTTAGCATAATTTATATCAACTCTACCTAATGTTAAAGGCACATATGGAGCAACCGTCACAAATGTTCCTTTATTTTCTCCTGCTGATTCTGTTTTAACAACTTCAAAATCTATTAAAGTATTTACAGTATCAAAACTCTCAGCATTATTATTTTCATCTTCTAATATTCCTTGAAAATGTGAATCGCTTTTTATGTTAGTAATATCACTAATAAAATAACCTATTGCGTTTTCATTATCGCTTGCACTACTACCTACTAATACATCTCCTTCTGTTCCTGTTGAAGTTATTTTTACGCCCGAATTGAAAAACAATCCTTTGTTAGAAGCACCACTTAAACTAGTAGTTGAACTTACAAACGAGTTAGTTCCTAATGCTTTATTTAACATATAATTTTTATTAGTTTCTTTATATCCTGCTAGTGTAGTTCCTTCTGCTCTTGATTTATCTACCAAAGTAAAACTAGTTCCGGTTACAGTAGACGCTATCTCTCCAATATAACTCATAACTCCCGAAGCATATTTCAAATGAACTTGAGTTCCTGCCGAAAGAGTTATACTAGTGGAAGCAGTTAATGTTTTACTATCAAAATCACAAGTAAAATTAGCACCCGCACTTGTTAATTTATTATATGGGCTTTGTGTTGAATAAATTACATCTTGAGAAAATAAAGTATTCTTTGATATAATAGGAGAAATAAGTTTTCTAATGTTACTTCTTCCTGCTAACTTAACTTGAGTAAGGCCATTTTCTTTATAGTGGTCTATTCTTTCTACCTCTCCTGTCATTTTTTCAGCCAAGATAGCGTATTGTCCTTTCATATAATCTAACATGTTTTTTGTAGTTGAATCAAAATATCCCTTGTTTGAAAAAGATAAAGTAATCAATCTTTTATTTACATCAATAGCACTAACTCCTGCATATAAAAAATTAAATTGTTTTGAAATCAATTTCACATGCAAAGAGGATTGTCTATTTGCTACTAATGGAAAATCGGTTAGTAAAGTATTATCTGTTGGGTTGTATGCTCGTCTTTCAAGCACACTATTATTTGCTAAGGTGTAAGAACCTGTTGTAAATATTGATTCAGTTTCTAATCTATTCTCACTTCTAAAAGTAATATTTTGAGTTTTACCACTAATAGAGGCTATGCTTTGAACAACTACTATTCTTGTTCCTACTCTAACTTCATCCCCCACATTCAAATAACTTCCTAAGTCATAGTCTGTTGTCGTAGCATAAGTATTACCCGAAGGATTAGAAGTTATAGTTGCTCCTATTGATTTAAATTCATTAAAATCTCCTGTAAATAATTGGTGTCTTATTCTAAGAGGTTCTTCATCTCCTATTTTTTTACTAAGTATTCTGTAAGGGTCAGCGACCTTTACTTCTGCTAAAGTTCCTTTTGCTCCCATAGATTCATAGAGTATTTGGTCTATTACATTGTAAGATAAGTTCGCCCTATCTTTAGAATATCCATATGATAAATATCTATATGGGCCATTATAATCTTGACTTGCAGTATCAGTTATTGTATCGTTATCATCTCTTCTAGCATTAGTAAAACAAGCATCACTTGTAAATGGAGTGTATGTTAATAATGTTTCTCCTTCATTACTCGTATGAGTAGAAGGATTATCTAATGTTTTTAAATTATCTACTAATCTTGCCTTTAGCGTCTGTTTTCCATAATCAATTATATCTGTTCCAAAATCGGGCATTGTTGAAAAGAAACTTTTAGTTGATAAAGAATCTTGAGTTGCGCTCACTGCTACAAAATCTAATTCCGAATAAAGTAAATTATATTTCTTATTGTGATTTAATTGATTCTTTTTATCTAAGTTCTCATTAAAGAAATAAAATAATGGTCTTGCTAATGAAACAGAATGCCCTATGCTATTTTTTATTCCTAGCCCTACTGCGGCTATTGTTTTATCAGTCGGTATGGGTGTTGAAAATAATTTGAACTTTACATCTTTTGCTATTTCATCTCCCAACTTTGGCCTAAACTCAAATGAATCTCCGCTAATATCATCGGTAAATATTTCCGAAACTTTAGCGAAGTGATGTTTATTTACATCATCGGAGTGTATCATAACAAATAAATGAGTAGTGTCTAAATCAATACTGTTTAGTCTAATACCTGTGCTTGTCAAATCATCGAAGCACTTTATTCTAGTTCCTTCTGTGACTTCTAAGTTTAAGTGTTCTATTCCTAAAACATAAGTAGCGTTTGTGGCATTCGATACGGCTTTTTCTGTCAATTCAAATTCTGTGCTAGAAATAATCCTTTTTATTCTAGCGGCTTTACCTGCGGGTAAAGATGAAGTAGAGAAACCCGTTCCTGTAACTTCTTGCCCTACATATAAAGAATCAGTGTTGCCACTAGAAAGCGTAACTCTTGCACTTCCGGTAGTAGCATTACAGTTGGTGACTTGCACCCTACCTACGGGAGTTAAAGCCATACTACCCGAATTTTCTTCTATTACTGCTACTCCAAAAGCATCTACTAAAGAACCATTGGATGTAGGAGATAACGCACTAACACAAAGTTGGGGATTGGTTGGGGTATCATATGCAGTTCTAGTGAAAGTAATGCTAGTAGTTCCCGAACCATTCGCTTCCTTACTCATAGTTATTTCATTACTGCCTAAATTTAATGCCGTGACAATTGTTCCATCTTTGATATGTGTTCCTGTAACTTTCATACCAACTAAAATATCATTACTGTCTACATTGGTTAAAGTTTCACTTCCACTACTAGCGGTGCAATCCTCCGTTATGACTGAACTAGGCTTACTTAAAGCAACTAAGGTTGAAATTTCCGTCATACATCTACCTCCTCAAATCTAAAATAAAACAATGTGTCGTCTAAGTTAGGTAATAAATTATTAGTGAAGAATTTTTTCTTTACTGTATTTACCATGCTCATTTCGTGCATTTCTCCCATAAATTGTTTGTTAGCAATAGCACTTTCTGTCCCCGTTCCATTATTGCTTGAAGCACCTATGAAATAATCTTCTTGAGCCATAGAAAAGTCCGAAGATACCGATAAAATGGCTTGCTTAACCAAAATACTATCTAAATATATACTTACTTGTTTAGATACATTGTCATAAGTACACGCTATATGAAATTGATTATTTATGTAAGATGGGTCTTTGTAAGTGTGAATAAATATATCTACACCACTACCTATACTACTAGAAGGCGCACTATTTAAAACAATACTTACGCCGGAATTAATAGAAGCAATAGTTCCTAAAGATGTAAATGTAAATCCATCTCTTGTAAATACTTCTTGCCCTACATGGAATTTAGCAGTAGAAGCAACCGGAACTGTTGTAGTGCTATTAGTGCCATCAGTAGTTCCGCCAACAACATGCGTCACTCTACCTTCTCTATCAAAACCATCATTGGAAGCAGTAGTTCCATCGTGTATAAATCCAACTCCAAGATTAGAATTAATTACTGTTGCATCAGTAGTTGTTGTGTAGTCCGTTCCTGCTATTTTTAATACTGTCTTAATCTTATATTCAGCAGGTTGATTTTCATTATGAACTGTTGAGTTTACTAATGATATTGTAAAGTTAGTGCTAGAAAATATATTCATTTCATGGACTAGTCTATTAGCAATTGGCATATATTCATTACTTTGAAAATCGGCACTACTAGCATTACTGAATATAACACTCGGCATTGTTTTTTGTGTAGGATTAATCGTAGGTCTTGATGTTGCCGAATATTGCCCAAAACCATTTATGTCATAAGGAGTGATAATAGATTCAAAAGTAAATGAGCCTGTATAGCCAAAAATACCATATCCTATATTATCTCCAACTGGAACATTATCGCTATAATCTATTCTAACATGCCCATTACACATAACGGGAAAGATTAGTCCTCGTTGTTTTCCAATAAGCACATCATACATTCTATCACCTATGGAACAATAACCGCAGTTTCAAATTCTAAACTAAAAGATAATTCATAAGTTTCTCCGCTTATATCACAACTAAAACTTCTAATGAAGCCTGTTAGTCCTGTATCTGTTTCAGCGTCGGGGAAAGAAGATATTTTTGCAGGGACTCCTAAGTTATCTAATTCGTTATTATCTCCTCTTGAAGCAAATGTAAATGGAATATTTCTTCCATTTTCTCTAGTGCTATTATCGCCATCTATAGCAGTCCAAGTTCCACCATTGGCTTCACAATCCGTCTTATTGAGATACGCTGAATTACTACAAGTTCCAATGTAATTATAATCACTAGCAACCAAAGATGGTATTTTGACAATCAATTCGTTTATTGCTTGGTTCTTAGCAAACCCTGTCGAATCAACACCGGATGCAATCATTTGAGCA
>Ga0209645_1000711_pt1 | contig 17036 bp, 6 predicted proteins | sample ETNvirenome_6_30_FD_184070 | JGI IMG/M metagenome (GOLD analysis project Ga0209645, IMG submission 184070) | Marine viral communities from the Pacific Ocean - ETNP_6_30 (SPAdes) (version 2) | ecosystem: Environmental > Aquatic > Marine > Oceanic | place: Pacific Ocean | collected 2013-06-19
TTTAGATCCTGCTAATTATTTATCTTTAGGACTAGGTGCTTTTGCTAAAAGTAGAAAATCATTAAAAGTACCAGATTATCTTGTAAAAGAATTGCAAAAAATAGAACCTGACAAGTTGACTAAAGCACAAAAAGAATATATAGGTGCAGTTAATAAAGGTTGGGGATTACCGTTTTTATCTGGTAGAAGTGTATCTAATTATTTGTCTAAAGATCCTGGTGGTCAAAAACTTATAAATTACATGTCAGAACTAGATAGTCCTAATAAATTTATAGAACTTACTGGTATTACAGACAGAGAAGCTATTTCTGAATTTATGAATATATCACAAGACTTTACAAAATCTATAGATGAAAAACGTGAGTTAATGTCTAATCTAATTACAGAATTTTTAGAAGATCCTTTTGGTCCTTTTGGTACAGGTCAAGCACCAACAGTAGGTGCTATAGGTAGATTTTTAGGTGGTGCTACAGAAGAATTATTAGGTGGAGTGCCTAAAGGTACAGGTAAATTGTTTGGTGCTAAAAAAGTTATTAAAACAAAACTTATGGATAGTCCTAATAGGTCAGCAAGAATATTAGCTACATACGCAGGTGAATTTCCATATAGATATGTTGACAGTAATCAATTAGATGACGCAGTAACAAATATAAAAGGTTGGTTAGATCAAACTACCGTTGATCCTGTAGCTAAAGATCAAATAATAAACAGAGCAATAAGGTTAAAAGACGGAGATCAAACAGAATTATTTAATGTTGTTAAAGATATGGTTACGTACGCTACTGATGATTTAGTAGAAAAGTATGGTGTTAATAAAGAAGACGCATTTATGTTTAGCAGAATATTTGAAGATTACTTACCAGAACTACGTGCATATTTTATTGACGCTGTTACAGGTAATAATGTTGCTAATCCAGGCGCAAAAATAAGTGAAACTATTGTAGATGGTAAAGCATTTATCAATCCAGATCCACATACGCTTACAGAGTTTATAAACAGAACTATACCTTTGCCTGATCCTGGACAATTAGCAAAAGCTATGAACTCTATGTCATTAATAAGAGCTAAAGCGTCAGAAGCAGGAATAGATATATTTAGCAAATTGCCTTCTAATATACGACAAGGCACAATGTCTAAAATTATAGATAGTTACTATTCAGATTTTTGGAAACCATTTGTATTATTACGTGGTGCTTGGTTATTACGTGTTGTTGGAGAAGAGCAATTACGTATGTATACAAGAGGTTATGACAATATATTTTCACGACCATTATCAGTATTGTCATTAGGTTTACTTAAAGGTCCTAACAAAACAGAAGCTGCAAGATGGACTAGCAAAAATGTACAGTTTGCAGATTTATTAGGTAATCCTTTAGATGAAGCATTAGAGTGGCAACAAGCTAGTTCACGTAGATATGGATCTAATAACTTTGACTATTTATTTGGTGGTGCATACAAAGCAGGTAGAAGACGTAAAAAACCTGGTGTACACCCTATGGACGTTGTTAGCAAAGAAGACGCATTGCGTAACCAGGAGACACAACCAAGACTTATGCAGAAATATTTTGATGACGGTATTGTACGTGAAATAGCGCATTTACATTATGACAGATTATTTAACTTTTTATACAGAGGTGCGTTAACTAAAAAACAAAGAGACGCAAGATTAAAAGAATTTATTGAAGGTAGTAGTTCACGTGCGCAAGAAGTTATAGAAGCGTACAGCAAAGGTGGTGACACTTATAGAGCAAGAATGAGTACGGCAGGTGGTAGATATGCGTATGCAGAATCTATTACAGCTAGAGTACATCAGTTAGCAGGTGGTACTTTTGATCAAAACTTAGATGTATTAGATGATTTAAGTAGAAGAATGAATATTGATGATTTAGATTTTGCTAATTCACCATTTCCATTGTCAGTAGAAAAAACAGCAAACACTAACATACTTGAAATGCTGTTACGTAACAGATTAAATAGGATAGACGGTAAAAAATATGTTGATGAAACATTAGATGATTTTTTTGACAGTATAAAAAACGGTGACGACACACTATACAAATCTGTAAAAGAAACATTATTGTCTAATGAGTATATTAATGATTTACCTAACGTTGTAGCTGTAGGTAAAACAGATTATATAGATGACGTTGGTAAGTTAGAGTTTTATACTAACAAAGCATTTGACGCATTAATGGGACAAAGAACAGACAATGCGTCAAGATCTCCAGTGTTTAGACAAGCGTATTGGAGAACTATTTATGACCTTCTTCCATACATGTCAGGCAAGATGAGACAGGTTATGTTAGAAGGTGGTACATATACAATTGATGGTAAAGATATAAAAGTTGCAGGTGCATTAAATGCAAATTTACCTGGTGAAAATCTACTTGCTACGATAAAAGCTGATATTGGATTACCTGCTGAAAAATTACGTAAATTAGATACAGAAATAAATATTGATATGTTTAGACGTAAAATTAAAGAACTTAATGAAAGAGATTCAGCATTAGGTTTAGGATTTGAAGATCTTGATGAAGAGTTTGAAATGTTATCTACAGCACTTAATAAAAAACGATCAAGACTAGAAGAAAAGCTAGTAGATAAACAAGAAGAGCTTATGAAACTAGAACTTGATATTACAGGTACATACGGATCAGGAGTTACATACGAAGATGACATAGTACCTGCAAACATCAAACAACGTGTAGATGATTTAGCAGAGGACATATTTGATATAGAAACAGAAATAGAAGATGTGCAAGATGTATTTAACAACAACATGAAAGAAAAAGCAGAGTTGCTTGGATTTACAGATAAATCTGGTGACGTTGATTTAATTGATAGAATAGCTAAAGCAAGAGCTTTGACAGAAGTGCAAGACCTATTGTATGACTTAACTAAACGTAAAAAACTTGCATATAATTTACGTGGTATATTTCCATTCGGTGAAGCATATATAGAAATTATGACTACATGGGCAAAGTTATTAAAAGAAAATCCAGAAATATTACGTAGAGGTCAAGTAACAGTAAATGCTGCACGTGCTAGTAATCCATTTAGTCCTGTAGAAGGTGAAGGATTTTTAGGAGAAGATGAAGTTACTGGTGAAGAAGTATTTTATTATCCACTTATAGATGATCTAGTATCAGATGGATTATTTGGTGAAGATAGAAATGTTGGCGTTAGGTTACCTGGTTATGCAGGATCGCTTAACTTAGCATTAGAAGTAGTACCAGGTATTGGTCCTGCAGTTGCTATACCTGCTAGTTTTTTTATAAATGCAAGTCCTAACTTTGACGAAGCTAAAAAAGTTTTGTTTCCTTATGGTTTACCAGATGTACGTTCTGCAGGGGATCTTATTGCTGCAGCAGGTGTACCTGCATGGTTACGTAATACATATCAAGCATTGTACGCATATAACGAAGATGTAGGTCAAAATGAGATAACACGTATTGCTTCTAACACAACTATTGATGTTTACAGAATATTAAAAGCTGATGGTAGAGATGACAGAACTGCAGCACAACAAGATGAATTAATGAAAGAATCACGATCTATTGCAAAAGGTTTAACACTTATAAAAGCTATATCACAGTTTGTTGGTCCAGTAGGACTTAATCCACGTTTTGATGTAGGCAATGAGAAAAATGCAGGTCATGTGTATTCTGTACAAATATTGTCAGATAGGTATAGAGAATTATTAGAGACACCGCCTAAAGATCCTATTACAGGTAATTTCTTATATGCACCTGGAGATAACTATTCTGCTACTAAATATTTTATAGATGAGTTTGGATTTAATCCTATTGACATAGCTACACCTAAAACGGTTGTAGTAGAACCTAGACCAGTAGATGAACGTGGTGTAAAGTTTCAAAAAGAAAATCCAGAGATATTTGAACAATATACATTTACTGCACAATACGCAATACCACAAGGCGGTGGTGGTCCATTTGATTATGAAGCATACGTAAGAACTATTGCTAATGAACAAAGAGAACCACTAAAACCAGAAGAATGGTTAGCTAAACGTAATCAAAGATTAGGTGAATTTTATATGGAAGAAAAGCGTGTATCTACATTACAAACATACGACATTACAGATCCATATCAAAATTTAATACGTAATAGAGAATTACAATTTCAAAGAGATTTAGCTAGACAAAAGTATCCTGGATTTGATTCTACAGTACCAGGATTACCACAAACATCTACTTTAGAAATGCAGTATGAAGAACTTAAAGAATGGAAAAACAGTCCTAAATTATCTGGTACACCAGTAGGTAAAGATTTATTAGTTGTGTTTAGTTTAATAAATACGTTAGAAAAACGATCACTTAGAGCAGGTTTGTCTAAAGATGGTTGGCGTACATCACGTACATTATTAAAAGAAAGACAACAGTTACGTGATCTTATAGGTACATTAATAAATAGTAATCCAGATTTTCAAGTTGTAGCTGAACGTGTATTGTTGCCTTTATTTCAAGAACGTACAGATTTCTTAGAGGATTTGCAATACGATTATGATACACTTAAAGAATACGGTGTATACTTACCACAGTTACCTGATACAGAGGAAATATAATGGACGAAGAATTTAAACAAGGTTTTGTAGATAACATAATTGCATTAAGAGGTTTTGGACCAGATGAAGAAATAACAAAAATCTTATTAGATTTGGTTAGTGAAGATATACCAGATCAAGTATTTATAGCAAAAGTCTACACAGAAATTAATGTGTATGACACAGTTGGTGCAAACATGTCTAATGATCTTATACAATTTACTACGCCTGGTGGACAAGTAGTAGATAGAAGAAGAACATCACGTACACCACTTAATACTTTCTCACAATCATTAAATAATACAGTACAAAATTTATATGGCGTATCAGATTGGAAAACAGCACAGACTGATGAAGAGAAAAAAAGAAACGAAGATATATATGCAGGGTTAGATATTGCAGCAGGTTTAAAAGGTGCAGATAATCCAGTTGATTCAGAAAATTATTATGACTATCTAAACACAAAACTCGATATGATTTATGAAGATACAGGTTTATTAGGTGTTGTTTTACGACCACCACAAGGTGAAGGTGGCAGTATATATGTTACAGAAGATTTAGATGAATATTTTAGAAACAATGCACCTATATCTTTAGGAGAAGGCTTTTATCCTTTAGAAGGTAAGAACTATAGAAAATATCCTGGTTTTGCAAAACCAACTATATTAACAAGAGCTGCAATGTCATTTAATGAAGAATTAGGAGTATGGGAACCAGTAGATGGTGAGTACCTTAAAGCTGTAGAATCATACGGTTCTAATGGTAAATTTAATACAGAGTTAGACATAGGAGATACATTTAGTGTAGCTGTAGGAACTAAAACACCAGACGGTTCATCTGTAGGTGAAGTAAAAACTATAAGTAGAGATGAATTGTTATTGTTAGAAGATGAAGTAGCAGAAGATCCTACTAAAGAGATAATATTCACAGGAGGTACTAAAGATTCAGCACAAGCAGCATTAGATGGTTGGATAGATTACAATACTAATTTATCTTCTGCACCAGAGTATAACATATTTGGTGGTATCACACCAGACTATGCAATATACAAACAACCAGATATAGCAGACGCATTTAAAGACGGAGATCCTACAGCGTCAGAAATGAAAGACGCATTACTACCAGAGCAGATATATGCAGGTAGTATTCCAGAAGAACAGTTTTATGGTGGATCAGATCATATATCAGGTCAAGGTCCAGGATTAAATGATACACAAAAAATATCTTGGATTTCATTAGCACCACAAGAAATAAAAGCAGTGCAAACAGATTTAATGCAAGCAGGTTATTTAACTGTAGAAGATTTTTTCTTAGAGCAAGGTGCATGGCAAGATAAAACAGCTTCTGCAATGTTTAGTGCAATGGTTGACGCTAACTTAAACATGATAGATGTATATACACAAATGAATGTAGAAAAAGAACGTTACTTTAAAAAACCACCACTTACACCTAAAGTGTATCAAACACCATCACCAGGATTTATTAAAGATCAAATAGACGCAGCACTTAAATCTGCAGGTGTTACACGCAAATTAACAGACGCAGAACTTATAGCTTTTTCTGATTTTTACATACAAGCAGATAAAGATTATGAAACTGCAAATGCAGAGTATCAGAAAAATTTAGATTTAGCTGAAAGATTATTTCCTAGTTCGCCAACAGAAATTACTATACCATCAACAGCAAGTCAAGAACTTGCAGCTTTTGCAGAACAAAAGTTTGCACCACAGATACAAGCACAACAGAGAGGTATACAAGAACGTAACGATCTAAGTTATTTGTTTAGTTCTATAGATCAATTTGACCGTATGATTGGAGGATAGTGGATCCCCAAGAACTTATAAGAATAATACAAGCATTAGACCAGTTAGTTGAAACTGCTACTAAAAAAACAGTTAACAATATGGATTTCGACGGTCAAAAATTATTAGATTTTGTAGGTGAAGAGTATTCCGATTTATTGGACGTTTTTCCTAGAGAAGATGGATTATTAGTTTATGGTCCTTATGATTTAGAAGAATTAGTTGGTGCAGGAAGAAGTGATTTAAATTTAGTTATTGAACCATTAGCTGATGAAGCTAATGAAGATATTGTATCAGGTTTTCGTTTAATGATAATGGATCAAAGTTCACAAGCAGCAGGTGGACCTAATACATTTAGACCAGACATTGATGAAATTTTTATACTAGATTTAGGTGAGTTTTCTACAAAAGAAGAAATGGAAAATTTATTTACTAAGACATCTGACATAGACGGTGCAACTGCAAGTGTTTCATTAGTTGGTGATAAATTAGATGAGATATTTCCTAACAGTACAGCAAGTATAGAAATGGCATTAGCAAATGAAGGACCTGTTATTTCTGACAGATTAAGAAGAAATATAGGTCGTGAATTTCTTCCACCTTATGCAAAAGAAGCATTTGAAAAAGTTGACGCAGAACAAGCTGCACAATACGCAGAATTAACTGGAGATGTAGAAGTACCAGACACAGTAGAAGCTGCAGCAGCAGATGTAGTACCAGATGACATATCCTCTATAGACACACCTACAAATGTAGTAGATGAAAGACTTAGATTAGAAAGAATTATTAAAAATGACATACAAACACCACTATTAAAACAAGGTTTACTTAAAAGATATTTGGATTATGATGAATTTATTAAAGGACTTCCTGCTGATATAGCAGAACAATTATTAGAATATACTAATAAAGATGTTGCAGATAATCTTGAATTATTTAAAGACGAATATAATTTACAAAAACCTTATGGACCAGGAGAACTAGAAAGTATAAAATCTATTTTGTTTGATTGGGAAGAACCGTCTCCAATAGAAGACGCAGTATTAGCAGACATAGAAAATTGGGATTTAGATAAAGAAGGTAATCCTATTGATCCACGAAAAAAACCTGAAGGTATGTCAAAGTTTCAACAAGAATTATCTGCACAATATGATTATTTACTTACAACAGACACACCTACAAATGTAGTAGACAAAAAAGAAGATAAGGTTATGCAACTTCTTGACGACCTTAAAGAAAAATACGGAGAATTTTTAGATGACACTGCAAGCGAAGCAGGAGATGGTAGTGGATTACATTTTGATTTAACATCAGGTCAGATAATAAATGGTGATGAAATATACATTGAAGCATTTTATTTAAAACAAGAAGCACAAGGTAAAGGCATTGGTAAAAAAATGGTCAATGAAATAAAAAAATTATCAGATGAAATTAATGTACCAATAACTTTATTAGATAAAACTTTAGAATCACCATACAGTGCAAGTTTTTGGAAAAGTGTGGGATTTGATATTGATGATGATACAAGTTCAGGATTTTACAACTACGAAGGTGATCCACAAAGTTCAAGATTTGCAAAAGATAGTTTACAATTCCAACCATTTACAGATGATGATGTAGCAGAAGTAACAAATGATTATGTAAAGAATAATTGGCAAGATCATCAGAAAACAGCAGACGGTATAGTTATGCGAATTAATGATCAAGGTGAACCAGAAATACTTTTAATAAAAAGAAAACGTGGTCCACATAGAGGTGATTGGGCATTACCTGGTGGAATTATAGATGAAGCTACAGAAAAACAATATAACATATTAGCAAAATTACCTTCTGATCAATTAGATTGGCAAGGTAAAGACAGAGCATTTTTTAAAACATATTCACGTGGTCCAAGAGGTATATATCGATACACTATTTTAAAAGAGCTTATAGAAGAAACTGGATTTCCTGTACCTGAACTTGATGAATGGTACAACAACAAATATTTAGGAACTAAAGTAAATAGATTTGATTGGGACGCAAGAGCTACAAACGGTGTTGACGTAGGTGGTCATTTTTATTTTATGTCAGATAATACATGGGAACCAACAGCAAGTGATGACGCTGTACAAGCAGAATGGAAATCTCTTAAATCTATATTAGACGGTGAAACTACATTAGCATTTGGTCATGGAGAATGGATTGAAGACATACTTACTGACAATCAAATTATTAATAATCATTTATCAATTTTATTTGATGACAATCCTGCATATTTATATGGCGTGAATAAACCTGATAATACTTTAGGTACCTATCAAGATGTACTTAATAAAATAAAAAGTATAAACGCAACTAACAAATCTAATATTACAGAATTAATCATTGCAGTAAATGCTGCAAGAGAAGAAAAGGGCATGGATTTAATACCAGTTGACAATTCTAATATTTTAGGATCAAAAGAAAAATTATATAAAGAGTTACGTCTTAATGATGGCGATCCAAATAGCGTATATCAAATGTTAAGTACATCTAATTTAGAAAGAGCTGTAGATGATTATTTAGATAAATACACAAATTTTACTTTTGATTATAACGATTTTGATGAAACAGAATTAATTGATAAATTAAATAAGAGTATACAAGATGGTGCAATGTTTGAAGGCATAACTGATCCAGAAAAAATTAATATAGAAAACATTATAAATCCAAGTTCGTATGATAATGCACGTGTGTTAAAAAATGCAGGATCTATGGAAATAAGTGTAAATGCAAATGGAAAACAAAAAATAGCAAAAGAGATACAAAACAATGTCATAATAGCTATTAATAAGCAAGTAGAATTTATTAAACATAATACAAGAGTAAAAGATCCTATATTTTTAAAAGAATGGGCAGATAATTATATTGCTGTTGTACAAGAAGAAGAATTTTTAAATGAAATTGTAAATATTTTAGATAATACAGAAATGAAAATTTTTCCAATCTACGATAATAAAACAAACACAATTAGGTTTAATACAGAGTATGTGTCAAGAGGTATTGTTACAGATTTAAATGTTAAGAATGGTGGTTTATTTAATATAATACGTTATACTCTTAACGGTTCTAATAGTCAACAATTAGTTGATGATGTATTTGAAGGTTTTAATACTGAAACTCCTGTTGACTTCTTTTTAAATAATGCAGACATGAATAATACACTTAATCAAAAAGGTGCTTACATAGAAGATGGTAAATTATTTTTTCAAACTAATCATGGTTCAGCAGGTCCAACAGAGGAAGTATTAGAATTACTTAAAAATTTTCAAGATAAATACGGAGACGATCCAAATATCGGTGGCATTGCAGATGACTTAAAAGAATCAAGAGGAATATTTTTTGATCCTAGTATGAAGTTTATTGATCCTAATTACACTGGATCTTCAGGTTTAGTTGGTGCAGTTTTTTACACAACAACTAATCCATTTGTTGGCGCAGGTTATGCACAAGGTAATGCTGACGGCAACACTATAACTGGCATGGCAACTAAAATAGAAAATTCTATTGTTAATTGGTTAAAAAATAATTATGTAAAGGGTAATGACGAAGTAGTAAATGAATTTATTGAAGAAGCAAAAAAAATAGGTATATTAATAAGCGTTGAAGATGTTGATGTGTCAGCTTTTTCAGGAAGAGAAGACATTGCACGTAGTAATGCTAGATGGACTATTAAAGCTACAAATAAGAATCAAGTTAATTCTTGGACTAATGGTTTGTCTGCAGGTACAATATCTAATATAGAAGGAAGTGTAAACATAGACAACGTTTTACCGTTAAACCAATCTATGTCTGCAGGTAAAGGCAATCCAAAAGCAAGAGCAGCATTTGAACAAGTATTAGAAATGTTTGGTGAAAATTGGTGGAGTGATCAATTAGAAAATGGTAAATTTATACCTCCTGGATTATTTGTAGGTGAAAGTGGTGGACCAATATTTAGTTCTAAATTTGTATCTTTTGACTTAGATTCAAATGAACTTACGTTACAAAATGGATTTGATGAATACGCATTCTATGATAGGACTAGACCAATTCCTGGCGCACCAGATGTATCTACACCTGCTAAATGGTTTAGATGGTCAGAAAAAAATGTTGATGGATTTTTTCCTATGTTTAATAGTATCTTAGGATTTTCTGGTAACGAAACTCAAAAAATATTAACAGGAAGAATGCAAAGAAATTATAATTATCAAAAAATTCAAAGTGATTTATACGATTTATTTCCAGTAGACACAGATTCTAAAATACCACCACAACCACGTGGTATGTTTAATAATTTTGAAATTGGAGATAGAACAAAAATAGCAGATTATTTAGATAGTGTTCACCATTATTTTGGAGTACAAGAAAGTTTAAATATACAAGAAATAGCAAATTTATTAAGAGTGTCAGAAGCGTTAAGTCAAGGCAATGTTGATGAAGCTAGAAAATTAGCACCAGAATTAATTATTCCTGACAACGTCAGTTTTGATGAATTTGCACCTGATGTTGATACTGATGAGGCATTAAGAAGATCACAATTTACAAGTGACATTAAAGACATAACAAACGCAATTGATAGTAATTTTTCAAAATATTTAGATAAAAAACCTGTAGGAAGAATTGATACTCAATTTTCATCTCACCAAAATATGGGTTACTTTAAACCAGATGAAATTTTAGATGATATTTATGAAAAAGGTTCTAAACCAGGTAAGGCTTTTATTGAAGAAGCAATTCCTTTTCATGCTTTAAGATCATTTCAACAAAGCTCTGCACGTACACCTGTTAAAGAAAGATTCACACAGTATTTAGACAATTATAGAATTGCTAACAATATAACAACTGAGATAAGCGTAAATGATTTAACAGAATTTATGAGAACACTTGATCGGTTTTCTGTAACACCAGAAATAACAGGAAAAGAGGTTGCTGTTATTCCACATCAAAAAACTGATAATATGATATTTAGAAAATTAGCAGAGAATGGATATGAAATTGTATTATCTACTGGTGGTGGTTCTGTTGGTGCTACTCCTCATTATATGATAGGAATAATAGATCCTGATAATAAAATGAATACAGGTATAGTAAAAACACTAGAAATAGGAGTAGTTAATACAGCATTTATGAATAGTCAAGAAGCACAACAATTTGAAGAATTAGTAGATAAAAATATTAATGATTATACAGATAGTGATATGAGATTAATAACTAGATACATGGATCCTTCAAATATTTTTGAAGATATAGATGAAACAAAAGTACAAGATTTTATAGAAGTCACAAAAAATTCAGACGTTGCATGGAGTAACAATATTGGTGTTACTAATTTAGAAGAAGGTAGAAGAGATGTTTCTATAAAATTATTAATGCTTGACGAAAAAATAAACAATTTGCACACAGCACATCAAACAGGTCAGATACCTATAGAACCAGTGTTAGACGCTATAAACGAATATGTTACATTGTTAGCAACTGCGTCAGAAGATGTTAGAGCAAGAATACTTACTGGTACATCAAGAACACTTAACATTGTAAACAAATACGCTAAAAGAACTTTAGGAGGCACAATAAAATACGGTGGTAAAGCGCTTGATAAATTTGATAAATATGTATTGTTACCTGCAGCTGTTGACATTTTAGCTAGTAGATTATCAGGACCAGGATCTCAATACGAAACTGTAGGTGGCGCATTAGCAGATGTTATGAATAGATATGAAGATGACACACCAGATTCAACTATTGAAATGTTGTATGGTAATAAAAACAGTCCAGATGTAAAAAACTTAATAGGTATTAATATTGCAGAACCAGTAACAAATACAATTCAAGCAGGCAAAGATCTTTTTAAAGAGTACATTTATGATAACAATATCTTAGGCATACAAAGTTTAGTTGAATTTATAAAACCAAAAGCATTAGAAGAATTAAAAGGTATTGTCAATCTAGCAGGTTTAAATGATTGGGTATATAAAGTCAAAAGAGATTTAATAGTTGAATCGATTATGAACTCAAATAATATACCTTACACAAAAGAAAATATAGATATATATACTAAAGCGTATGAAGAAAATAATCCTAGAGAAGTCGATAGATTTGGACAAGAGTTACCTGCTAATTACGAAAATAATTGGTCTAGCAGTATTCCTAATAATTATTTGTCAAGGGACTTTAGGATTGACGAAAGAATTAGAAGAGGAGATCGATACAGAGCAGGCGGTGGAGGATCAGGAGTTTTACAGGAATAATATGTTTGATATAAGTAGAATGAAAACAATTCAATACAGCAATCCCACAATAGAAGGTGGTGGTGAAGGTAAATATGAGTTTCCTGAAATAACAACAGATGATTATAACATACAAACAATGAACAATAAAGATTTGTATTTTTACATTAACAATTTTTTAGAGAATGAATACGAAACAGATTTAGTTAATAGAACAGATATACCTTTTACGAGTAAAGGAAAAAAAAGATTAGACGAATTTATGGCAATATTAGCTATGGAAAGTTTAAGCAATGAAGATAAAGACGGAAATTATGTTGATGTATCAAGACAACCATACAATGTAAATGCTACATTGACTGAAGGTAGTAATGATAGTTACTCTGTATTTCAAATAGACACAGGACCTGCTTTGCCATACATACTAATGGCAATGAGTCCAGAGTACAAAGATAAATTATATAATTCATGGAAGGAAGGTACTCAATTACAAGACGCTAAAAAAATATTGTTAGAAGACGGTGTTGAAGAACAAATGTATGCTTTTTTAAAAGATCCAAAAAATATAGACCAACATTTAATGATTGCAGCTACATTATGGAATGACGCTGAAAGATCAGAATTAATAGGACTTAATGGCGCATTAGCATGGAATGCCTACAAAGATTATATATATAAAAGAAAAGATAGCGAATGGCTACAAACCTATGAAAAGTATTTAGAAATAAATAAAAATATAGGTTTTAATTATTATGTTAATGAGTTAGATAGAACTACAGAACGTAGAAGAGAAGACCTTGATGACTTAAAACAATTTATAAACATGCCAAGATTGGGTGCTACAATAGAAGAAGCTATAGGTAATTTTGTATCAATTATAGAGGAAGCAACTATGACTGGACAAATACCTGAAGAAGCAGTACCAGTTGACAATTTAAAAGAATTAGGAAAGATGTTTAAGAAATAATGGGCTTAATAAATACATTACCTGAAGATACACAAGTAGTTGAAGAAATAGACGCTAACGGTAATAAAGCATATTATGTAGTTTATAGTTTATCAAAAGATTTAATTTCAGAAGGTTTGACATACAGATACTATGTAGATGATTTAGCAACAATTTCTGATACGCTAGGTACTGTGAAACCTGATGTAGTAGTTAATATATCTGATGATACAGTTACTGTTGTTTCAGGCTCATTTGATGGTATAACAGAAGATGAGTATTTTAATAGTTTTTATTTTGGCAAAGTAACGCAACTAACTGCAATATCAGGACAAGTAGAAGAAGGTGCGAAAAGTTATGATTATTTAATTGAAGCACTTGAAACTGAAGCACAGTACAAACCTTATCTTATGTCAAAAGACGCAAAAGGCAGATATGATTATTTAGCAGTTGTTATAGAAGCAGCACTTGAAGGTAGAACTGCAAGAGACGCAGAGCTTGCACAAACAACTTGGTGGAAACAACATACAGAAACAGAACGTCAAGCAATGTCACTAGCACATTCTGATCCTGCAACATTTTCTGCAAATGTAATACGTACCAGAGAAGATATAGTTACACGTATGTTAGCTGCAGGTATTACAGAATTAGATTCTAAACTGATTGATACAATCGCAAACAAAGTATCTTATGGTACATTTACGGATAATGATTTAACAAAAACAATAGAAAAATTAGCAAATCCATTAATACGATATGAGTTAGATCCAGAAGTAAAAGCTGCATTAGAAGGTAAAACATTACAAACAATAGAACTTACTAAACAAATAGAAAACACTATTAATGCTATTTTAGGTCCTGGTGTAGCAGATAAATTTAATTTAGATCAATTACTTGCTGATTATCAAAACAATCCTACAGCATTTAATAACGAATTTTTACCTAAGTTACAAGATCAATTTCAAGCAAAGTTTTCACAATATGAAGGTACTAATATAAAAGCATACGAAGACATTGCACCTGGATTTAGAACAGAATGGGAAGGTATTACAGGTGCTAAACCAGATGAAACAACTGCAGAGTGGTTACAATTTGTTGCAACAAATGACGTAGGTGAAAGACAAGACATAGCGTTTGGTGCTGCCGCAAAGACAGGTTCAGAGGCATATAAAAATAAAGTAATTGAAGATATGGAAGGCGTGTTTGGTAAATCAGGTGCTAGGTCAACAGGCGGAGGAAGGTTTGGATTTTGAGCATACTAGCTAGAATAATGAAATTAGGTACAGGTCAAACAGGTCCTAATCTTGGTCCTGGCAGAACACCAAAAACAGATGGTGGAGTTGATATATCAGGACTTATTGGCACTGGTGCAGCGGAAGCAGTAGGGGATCCTTTACAAGGACAAGCAGCAATAGATGAACAAGAAAGACTGGAAGCAGAAGCAGCAGCAGCCGCAGCAGCCGCAGCAGCCGCAGCAGAAGCAGAAAGGCTAAAAGCATTAAGTGAAAGTGATCCAAGAGATACATCAGATACTGAAACAGAAACTGAAACAGAGACTGAATCAGAATTTATAAGCGATCAAGTAACTATATATAAAGACGGTCAAACAAGAACTGCACAAAGAAATGTACGTCCTAACGAACAACAATCAGAATTACAACTTATGCTTGAACAAGATTGGAGTTTAACACCTGACTTTGGTGAAGCAGAAGGTGGGGAAGCAGAAGCATTTAACGCAAGAGAGTATGCAAAAGCTAACTTTAGTTTTTTAGGTGAAGGTTTAATTGACGTATTTTTAAATGAATACGATACAAATGGTGGTGATGTTGATGAGTCACTGCGTGCTATGAGAAGTACACAAATGTATAAAGATATGTTTCCTGGCATATTTAGAGAAGACGGTACAACATTAAGGTTTACTACAGAAACACCAGAGTTAGATTATGTAAAAATGAAGGAAGATTACTTTAACGCTTTAGAAGATTACAATCTTAATCCACAATTTTTTGCTGATAAAATAACTGATTTGTTTACAAATGATGTTAGTCCAGAGACATTTACTGGAAGACTGAAAACAGCATACGATTCATTGTTTAATCAATTTGACGCTGTAAAAGCATACTATGTAGAAAACTATCCTGGACAATTTCCAAGTGTAGATAACATAACTGACGAAGCTATATTTGCTAGCTTTATATCAGAAGATATTTCAAAAGATATTATTGCACAACGTATAAATGTATCAGAGATAGGTGGTGCATTTAGAGATGAAGATTTTACAATTTCTACACAACAAGCACAACGTTTAATTAGTGCAGGTTTGTCTGGAGAAGGTGCGCAAGTAATTGCGCAGAGAGCAGAATCACAACTACCAAGACTACAAAGACTTGCTAGAAGATTTACTGGTAGAGAAGATATATTTGGACTATCAGAATTTATTGAGTCAGAAGTATTTGGTGGTGGTGTTGCAGAACAATTAAAAGAAAGACTTGAAGCAGAGCAACGTACAGTCTTTACACAAGAAGGCGGTGCTGCTGCTACACAAGCAGGTATAACAGGATTGGTAGAACAGTAATGTTTAAATGGGTTAGAGCAAGAAATAAAAAAGGTCATTATATTGCGGACAAAGCATGGACGTTTTGGAATGACGCTTATAAAATTAAATTAACAGAATCAGGAAAAATTCTTATTCCAGTGATTTTATGTGTTATAATAATATCACTGGCGTGGGCAGTATCCGCCAGGTAAAGAATAGATCGCCACTCTGGTACAGGGTTCCTACGTCCTGACCACGTATTAAATTCGTAGAGGTGTTGTATGCGTAATTACAGCGCCAATTCAGCATATAATCAAATACTGTAATCACTCCCAATATGATCCACACCTTATTGGAGTACAGTGTAATAGTGTGAGAAATGGAGAATATCAATGACAGAAGAAAATATGGATACAAACGAAGGTATAAAAGGTTTAAGAGAAAAACTTAAATCTGTAGAACAAGAGAATAAAGAATTAAAGAATGTTGTAAAGACTTCTTTATTTAAAGATGTTGGATTAGATCCTAACTCTGGCACAGGTAAGATGGCTTTTGATCTTTATGATGGAAAACCAGATACTGGAGAGCTAGGAACATGGCTTAAAGAAACATACAATATCGACACTGAAGTACAGCAGAACAACGAAGTAGCTGCTGCGAAGATTGCTGATAGTGATTCTAAGCTAGAGACAATACAACAAAACTCTATGGCTACACAACCAGAAGATTGGACACAGAAAATGCAAGATATAATATCTAGCGATACAACATCTGTTAAAGATAGTCTAAGAGCAAAATTAGCTTTACAAGAAATAAATAAAAACAAATAACATCTCGCAAGAGAGAAGGGAAATAGTAGAAAATGGCAGCAATATCAGGTGCTAATCCAATAGTTGCTAGTGACGTTAATAACTTTACTGGTGAATTATTTAAAATCACACCTCATAGAACACCATTGCTA
>Ga0209645_1000712_pt1 | contig 17026 bp, 21 predicted proteins | sample ETNvirenome_6_30_FD_184070 | JGI IMG/M metagenome (GOLD analysis project Ga0209645, IMG submission 184070) | Marine viral communities from the Pacific Ocean - ETNP_6_30 (SPAdes) (version 2) | ecosystem: Environmental > Aquatic > Marine > Oceanic | place: Pacific Ocean | collected 2013-06-19
TTTACCTAAAGTATTATTAAAAGCTAATTTACCACCAGCAAATTCATTTGAAAAATTATCAAATATAGAATTTCTTTTTAAATCTAATAATATTTGTTTGTCATTAAATGCTTTAGCTAATGCAGAATCACCTGAATCAGCAAGAGCTTCTGCTATATTTCTATTTAAAGATCCAGATAAATTTCTTAAAATACCTTGTTTAACTCCTACAGCAGATTGTTCTAACAAATCAACAGCATTTTTTAAAGTATAAATTTGTTTAATAGTAAGGTTACCTTTTTTAGATAATAATTTAAATCCTTGTTCTAGATTTTTTAAATCAATACCCATTTTACTAAAACCAGATTCATCAAATAATTGTTTTAAATTAAATAAAGTATTATTGTCTATAGCTTTTTGAATATTTTCTGGTTTAGCTCTTTTACCTGGTACTGTTTTTAAAGTTTTAGGAAGTAAACCTTTTGTGTCAAATCTTTTAATTTCTTTACTCAAAATTTTAAATGTTTCATCTAAATTTAAATTAATAGGATCTGTATTTTTATTTACTAATGTAGCTAAATTATCATCAACAGTTTTAAGTTGTCCTTGAATAGCTCTATATGTATCATCTATATAGATACCAAATTCATCTAATAATTTAGTAGAGTAGTCTGTTATAAAACTTTTTTCTAAATTAGCAACTTGTTTTGTTGTATTTAATGCATTCATTTCTGCTACATTTAAAGCAATCTGAGCTTGACCTTTTACTTGATTTTCTACTGTTTCAATAATACTATCTGCAGTTACATTATCAACTTCTCTTAAACCAGTAATTCTTTTTAAAATTTTATCTTCTATTGCTTTTATTTCTGCTTTAGTTTTAAGATTACCAATTTCATCAGATAATACAATTTTTTGAATTTTACTTGTTTTAGCTCCTATTTCAGCAGGCTCTATTAAAGCTTTACCAATTGATACTGCAAAATATTTATCTGCTTCTCCATCAGTTAAATTAAAATCTTTTTTCATTTTATCTTTAACTTTATTTACTTTTTCAAAAACTGAAGAATCAGTTTTACCTTTTGTTTCTATATAATCATTTATAGTTTTTGTGCTTAATTGATTTTTTCCAAGTATAGTAGGTAAAACTAATTTTGCTGCACCTAGAAAAGCAGAGGTTGCTGCAGCATCTATTGCTCCATATTTAATTGCTTTTTGTAAAGCTAATTCATTAAAATCTTCTGGTTTAAATTGGTCGTTCATTAAACCCAATTTATGATAACCATACATTAATCTTGCGTATTCAGTTAATCCTGCAGAAATAGCAGAACCAGCAACTGTACCAACTGGACCTGCTACACTACCAAATGTACCACCAATTATTGAAGCAACAATAGGTCCTGCATCTGCAGCTAAGTCTGAAAAATCTCTCATCGATAATTCTGGTGAATCAACTGCTGCATACATATCAGTGCCACCTAATTCTTTTGGAATTTTATAAACTAAACCTTTTTTAGTTATATTTTGATAATTTAAATCTTGAAATTTTACATCAATTTTATCTATATATTTATTTACTTCATCATCTCCATATGTATTTTTTAATTCTCTTATTAATAAATCTTTAATGTTAATTGCTTTCTCTGCATCTCCAGATAATCCAAAACCTGATTTAAATCTTATATCATTAGAAAGTTCAGTTTCTTTACCTGCTTGTATACCTTCTAATTCAAAAAGAGTTTTTTTATCTACATATTGTGATTGTGTTTCGATACCGGCACTATCAACTAATAAATCATTGTAACTTTTTTCAGCTTTAGGTGTTGCTTTTTCAATTAAATCTAAGTTATAACCTGATTCAGCCAGTAATTTTTTATCTATATCTTTTTCAGTTTTTCCAGTTGGAGCATCTAAAGTGGTGTCCCCTATTTTCGGTAATTCTACATCTACTCCTAATATAATATTTTTGGCGTCTTTAGGACTTACTTGTAGTTCAAGTAATCTTTCAAAATCTTTTTGTTGTTCTTCATTAAATTTTGTTTCTTCGGCCACATTTTATCCTATGTATCTTTTTTCTTATATTTGCTCTTAATATCTTCAATTTCGCTTTCTTTTTCTTTTTTAGCTTTAATAAATATATCAAATGCAGACATATTTGGTATTGTTTTATCAACTTTTAAATCTTGATACAATTTGGCATTTATAACTCTAAAATCATTTCTTTCTTTAGTACCAAATAATTCAATTAAAGTTTCATCTGTAACCTCTTTATCAAATTTTTTGGCTAAATTTTTTGCAGCCATATCAGTTGCTTCAGCTTGAAAATTAACTATACCTGTAGTTTGTCCTCCTGGATAAGCAAATTTCATTGCTAAAGGATAAGCTTCATCTTCTATTAAATTTAAAGTTCGTTCTGCTGATAGTAATACTTTAAGAGCTTCAGGGTTAGTAGATAAACTACCTGCACCTTTTAATAATAATTGTAAGTCAACATTAGATACTGGATAAAGTTCTTTTGCTTTACCTAAAATTCTACTTCCTGAATCTGCATCTATAATTGATTTAAATTTTACAATATCTTCTTCACTTGGTACATGATCAGGATTGTCAGCATATTTTTTTCTCATATCATTAATAAAATCACCATAACCTAATTGTACTGCAATTTCATTCAATGGTAAGAAAAAGTTTTCTAATATACCAGTAGGAGTATAATTTTTATTTTTTAATAATTCAGTATAACTTCTTTCAGAGGCTATTCTTGAAGCTTTACCTTCATTATATTTTTTATTGTAATCTTTGTACATCTCAGCAATTACTTTATCCTCTGGATCAGCGACCCTCTTAGGTTGTCTTAATGCTTGTAGTTTTTTTGCTTCTAATTCTTTTCTTTTAGTTGAAATTGCCTCTGATTCTAAAAATCCTTTTTTTTGACCTCCAGCTATAATACCAAGTGGTGATTTAGCTTGTGTAATAGGTGTAAAAGAAGAAGCATCAATAATAGTATTTAAACCTGATAAAAACATCATTCGTTTTTCTTTATCATCATAAACAGTTTCTAATTTTTTTTCAGCACCTTCAGCAATATTTGAAAAAGCTTCGCCTACACCTTTAACAAAAGTTTTAAATCCACTTTCTTTTTTTTCTGGTTTTTTTTGTTCTTCTTTTTCTATTTCTGTAGTTAAGGCATCGCCGCCTGTAACTTCTATTTTATCATATTTTTGGATAACTCCATCATCAACTTTACCAACGAAATCTTTAGCATCTACTACATAACCTTTTTCTTCTGCTAATTCTAATTCTTTTTTTTCTTCATCAGTCATTTTATTGTATGATTCTTCGTCTAGCTGAAGTTTCATAGGACCATCAACTGTTTGCAAAATTTTCATTGCCATTAGAAGAATCCTCCAAGAGCTTGACCTGCACCGACAATTTGTGCAAATGGACTAGGAGCACCTACTGGTGTTCCAACAATTGCTGATCTTTCTTCTCCGTATGTTCTTATAGGAGCACCTGCTAAAGCACCAATCATTTGTCTTACTTGACCAGCAGGATATTCTCTTGCTTCAATGAAATCTCTATAAGCTTCTGTTAAACCAGCTTGTTCTATTCCTCTTGCTAAACTACCAGCTTGACCTAATCCAGCTGCTGCACCAGCAAGTCCTGATAATTGTGCTTGTGCAGATTGTAATTGTGCTGCTCTATCTGCAGCAAATCTTTGTGCACCTGATTCAAAACCAGCTTGTCTTAATCTAGACGATGTATCTGCAACTTGATCTAAAAATCTTTCTCTTCCTAAAGCTCTTTCAATACCTTCTCTTTCACTACCAAATGCACCTGCTCCAATTGCTCTTGTAGCCATTCCTCTTTCTTGTTGAGCAAAAGCTTCTCCTAAATCTGATATAGTTGATTGAATAACATTATTTGTATAAGGATTCATATATTGTTGAGCAGTTGCAGTATCAAAAGTTTGTGCACCTATTTGTGCTAATTGACCTGCTTGTGGTAAAATTTGATTACTAAATACATTAGAAACTTGTTGTTCTTGAGGAGATAATTGAGCAACTCTTTGACCTTTATATCCTACATAAGGTTGATTAAAAACATTTTCTGCTGTTCTTAATGTACGTTCTTGAATTTCTTTAAAATACTCTGGTATCTGCGAAGTAACTGTTTGTTGACTTGGCGCTTGTACTACTGTAGTTGATGGTTTGAAAAGACTACCCATTGATTATATATGTACCTCCGATATTTTTATAACCTAATTTAATAAAGGCGTTATGTTTTCTTTCAACGTCTTTACCTTGTGTTATTTCGCATAAAGCAGTTAATCTTTTACTTTGTGCGTATTCTTTAAAAACTATCATCATAGCTCTAAAGATATGAAAATTACGATATTTAGGATTTACGTGAAGCCATAAACTTCTTAAAAATCTTTTGTCGCTATACCATGTTTCGTCTACAGCGGCAGCCATAGTTCCTACAATAACATTTTCATATTCTACTACTATAACAAAACTATTCTTAATGTAAAATATAATATGATCAAGTAATTTCTTATTATTTACGTTACCGAAGTTATATGGTGATTCTGGAAGCCATGTTTTAAGTAACTCTCGAACACGAACAGCATCATCTATTCTAGCTTGTCTTATCTTATATTTATCTTTTTCCATCTGGTCTAATTTGGATTCTTAATGTACCAAACCGCCAATTGCTACCTAATTCTGTACTTTCAATTTTAACTGATGATTGTCTTCCTCTAGTTCTAGAATTATAAAATGGTGTGGTATTTGACACAGTTATAGTTTCGCCTGCAGTTTTAGTGCTATTTGGATAATCTCTTGTTGAAAGTGTTATTGTAGCATTTCCAGTTTGATTTTTGAAATCTGGTATAACTTTATTAATAAAACTAAAATTTTCTCCATCTGCAATATCTCCATCACCTGATTCTATAAAAGCTGTCATTGCAGAACCATCTGCGTCAACACCATCTTCGTGTCTATAAATTAATGATCTTCCAGCAGATAATCCATAAATTGTGGTAAAAGTATTAGAGGTATTATTAGCAAAAAATTCAGTAGCTATTGGATTTTGTTCAACTCCATTATCTAAATATGTACTTCTTGAAAGACTTCCAAAATACCAACTGTTTTCTAAATAATTATAAATTACATACTTATCTACTTGATCAGAATCAGCAGAACAATAATACCAAATAACTTCTGAAAAATCAGATGTTTGGCCAGCATAAACTTGTTGATATTGTGTTTTATTAATATCATCAAATACATGATTTAATATAGGACATGGTATTTCTTGAACAGCACCAGCAAATCTAAAAAATTGTCCATCAGACATCCAGTAAGCAATATCATCAATAACAATTGCACTGTTCATACCGACAGATCCACAGTCATTACCTAATTGACGAAAACCAAATATAAAAGGCGGACCAATAAAAGACATTGAATGTAATGTCGTATCAGTCCAAACAAGAATAGTACCTTTAGCAGGTCTTGCTGTTCTTATTTCTGATCCACCAGCAATTCTTTGAGATCCAGCTGAATTAGTAACATTAGGTGTCCAAAAATTATAATCTTCTTGATCTGACCATCTTATAAATAATTTATCTTGAGTTGCTGTATTGCCAATTGTTGTTTCTGTACCAAAACAAATTAAGTGTCTTGATTCAGTAGATACTACAGATAAGGTTGAAGCAGATGGTGCATTTGCAATAGCTTCACATCTATTTGAAGACATACCTCCAGATGTATCCCAATCAAAAGTTAATCCATCTCTTTGTGTTAATATTAAATCTTCTCCCCAGTTGTTTAAACTCCATAATCTCATATCTAGAATAACATTAGTAGATGACCTTGCAGTATTCCAAGTGCTTGAAGACCATGTACCTGATCCCCACCCATAACCTAATGTTTCTTGTTCTGGTCCAGTATTTATTTGATATTCTATAGAACAATTTCCAGTAGTTGTAACATCTGCATTTGCTGTTCCCGGGGTTGTAATTGTATAAGCGTTTGTATTATTAATTAATACTATTTCAAATTCGTTTTCTAAATTTGTGGTAGTTATTCCTCCTACATTTGCTGAAACATTAGATATAGTAACAAAATCTCCTAATAATGCTCCATGAGATGTATGATTTACAATAACATTAGAACTTGTATTAGAGGTAGTAAAAACACTTGTTAGAGTATTAGATTGTCTAATTGGAGTAATATCAGCATTCGTTCCAGATTGATAAGCATATACTTTTCTATCTGTTCCAAAAGCTTCATATTTTGTACCATCTAAAGCAATCCAAGCATGTAATGCGGCAGGTCTTCCTAAATAATAATCGTCACTAAATTTGTTCCATCCACCTAATTTTTGTGGAAGACCTTTTCTAAATCTTATTTTATCGCAATCTGTCCATCTACCTTCGGCACCTGTTTCGGTGTTTTCGGTATCTAAACCAGGCTGAAAAGTAAGTTGTGTAAGTGGCATATTGTAAATTATTATATAATAAATCTACAAAATTTATACTATTTTTTGTTTATTAAATACTTATTATATTATATCTAAAATTTATGCCATATGAATCATTAGAACAAGCTAAATTATTTCACAATGCTAATTCTTTAAATTGGTCAGGTGAAGCTTTAGCTGAATATAAACATCAAATCAAAGCTTTAATAGATGAAAAAAAACCAAAATCCATATTAGATTATGGATGTGGAAAAGCTCTTTTTCATAAACATTTTTTACCAACTATATTTAGAGGCATAATGATTTTTTGTTATGATCCTGCAGTTAAAGATTTTGAAAATAAACCACAAAAAGAAATAGATTTAACCCTTTGTATAGACGTTATGGAACATGTACAAGAAGATAAAATTGATGAAGTTTTAAAAGATTTATTTACTAATACTAAATTTGTATTTTTAACCATTACATGTTATGATGCAATTCAAAAATTACCTAATGGTAAAAATGCTCACTATACTGTAAAACCACCTAGTTGGTGGAATGATAAGCTTAAACCTTATGATGGTAAATATCAAGTTGTTTTTCAAGAAAAAAGAGAAAGAAGTAAAATAGTAAGAAATCCAGATCCAAAGGATTAATGAGTGCAAAAGTAATTAAAAATTTTTTACCTCTAGATTTAATTAAGTTTTTAGAAAAATCTTTTTTATATGACGTACCTCATTCTTTTGGACATGTTTCTGATCCTAATAGTGAAAATAATATTAATTTTTATAATTCAAATTTAAATATGAATGACACTATGCTTAGATATATAGTAGAAAAATTGAGAGAACACTTTACATTTAAAGATGTTTTAAGATCCTATATTAATGTTCAGCATTATAAAATGGATGGAAACTGGCATACTGATGATGGTGCTTTAACTATATTACTAATGATTACAAAAACTTTAAAAAAAGGAGAGGGTTGTTTTCAAATAAAAGAAAATGACAATATTACAAATTATGATTTTGAGCAGAATACTTTAATTGGATTCAATGCAAAATCTTTACATAGAGGATTAGCTCCAGATAATCTTCATAACCCTAGAATAACTTTAGCATTCAAAACTTTATGAAAATTCTAAAAGCAAAAATTAAATGGTTTCCAAAAAAAATAATAAATGTAACCAAAGATAATTTAAAAATTGATTGGGAACAAAAACATTTAGATCAAGTAAAGAAGTTTATGAAAAAAGATGGTCTTATGTTTCCAGGAGTAATTAAAGATGATGAAATTCATTGTGGACATTATAGACTTAAAATAGCAAAAGAAATGGGTTATGATGGAATAGAAATGTATAACGTAGATACATTTAAAGAAGTATTATATTTAACACAATTTTCAGAATTATGTTATAAACACTATAAAGAATTAAAAGAATTAAAAATAAAACATAAAATTAAAAATTATTTATGATAAAGTTTAATAACAAAGATAAATTAAATCCTACTAATAATTCACTATATGTTTCTTATTTAAGAAATGTACAAATAAGTTGTGGAACCTATCCTTATCCAGAAGATATACATAATTTAATTATTGAAATAAAAAACAATTTAAGTCAAAAATTAGAGAAAGCAACCAATGTTTATGGAGGAATGACTGATTGGGAGTTTTTTAATAATCACCCAATATTTTTAAAATTTTTAACTTGGTTTATAAATACTCATCAAATTTCTAATCATGAATTAAAAAACTTTCATGAATTTAAATTTTTAAAAGAAGCATGGGGAAATGAATTAAAAAAAGGTCATAGTGTTCAAATACATGATCATTTTGATTATCATGGAATACTCTATTTGACTAAAGGTAGTCCTTTAATAGTCCCTGAATTAAATTTAACTATACTTCCAGAACCTGGTGATTATTATTTTTTTCCACCTAATATTAAACATTATGTACCAGAAGTTCAAACAGATGAAACAAGGTATTCTGTTGTATTCAATATTGCTCTTAAATTAGATTGGGATAAAAAGAAAAGATTAAATTTGAATAATGAAGTTAGTTAGGCAATGCTAACATCCATGATGTTACAATATATTTTGTTTCTTTTAATGGTGGATTACCTCTATGAACATATGGAAAACCTGAAGGCCATATAGCAATTCTGCCTGTTTTAGGTTTTACTCTTTTTTTCTGAAATAAAAATTCAGTTTCTCCTGCTTCTTCCACATCATTTAAATAAATTGTATAAGCAAGAACTCTATTAAACATTTCACTATGTCCTTGTTTTTCTACATGCCAAGCATGATATCCTTGACCAGGTTTTGTTTTTTGAATTTTTACAGTTGTAAAATTAATATCTTTTACTCCACAAAAAGATAAGATTTGAGTTTCTTTAACATATTCTCTTAATGCTTGTTCGAAATTTATCATTAAGGTATTTAGAGCTCCTTTCCAAACTTCTAATGTATCTCCAGTTAACATAAGAGTTTCATCATTAAATCTGGTAACATCAGCACTATGATACTGACTTCTTTTAAGGGTTTTATTAAGTTTATTTTGATCTTCATAATATTTTATAGCTTTATTACAAATTGTATCGTCTAAATACCCATCATATATTCCTATAAAATCTTCAATACACTGTGTTTTTTTCACGAACATTCTCCTCTATATTATTTCTAAATGGACCATTTCTATCTACATAATGAAAAAAAACTTGAGGATTATCTAATCCTTTAAAAGGTTTTCTTCCGTGTGGTACATCGTGTCCTAAATACATTAAAGCGTCTCCAACTTTTATGTTAATCCATTTATTATTCATATGAATAGGCCATTTAACTCCACAATTATAAATAGGAGCTGTAATACTAATTTCACATTCAGGTCTATCTGTATGTGTTTTTAGAATAGATCCATATATATAATATCTCCAAAAAGAATAAGTTTGAAACAATTTTAAACCTGCTTCTTTTTCTGCTCTTTCTTTTTTCAAGAATAAAAAAGTATTCATTAATGAATCTTTATAAAAAGAAGGACAAATTGGAGATTGAGTATCTGATACAAAATTTTCTTCAAGTATTTTTTGTTTACAATATTCTTTTAAAATTAGTAACTCTTTTTTATCAAAGAAGTTTTTAATATAAATATATTTTTTATTTTTTATATTAGCCATGCAACTATACTATATCTCTTTCCTTTAGTTATTGGTTCAATTTTATGAGGATATAAAAAATTACTTGGAAAAAAAACTGTTGTTCCTTTTTTCATTTTTATTGTTTTAATAACATTTTCATATTTCATATCATAAAAATTTAAATCGCCACCTTCATAATCGTTATTTAAATTTATTATACAGCTTAATCTTCTGAAAGACGTTGGTCCTTCATCTATATGAGTTTCATATTTTCCGCCAGGAGAATATTGTAATAAATCTACTTGACATATTTTAATTAATTCTATAAATTTAAATTTAGCTGTATAATTTACTAAAATTTTATTTATTTCTTGAGCAATATAACAAAACAAAATTCTTTCTGACATATTAGAATTTTTATTTAAAGTTCTACCTTCAACATTTCTAATATTTAAATACAAACCTCCACTTACATTTAAAGGTTTTAATTCTACTTTATTAATATATTTGATAATACGTTCTATTAATTGTTCACTAAATAAATTATCTATTTGTAAAATAGCATCTGTTACTTTCATAAAAGTATAACTTTCTATAAACTAATTCTAAAAAATAGTCTACACTTATGCAGAAGTATAAGAGGTAGGTCTTGGTCCTATTCTAGCAATTTTTTCTTCTTCAGTTTCTTCAGGTAGAGGTTCATCATTTTCATCTCTCATTTCAGGTCTTTCATTATTGTCCCATTGATTCTGAAGAGAAATTAAATGTGCTGAATCAAATCTTGTTATAAACTCTGTTCTGAAATTTCCAAAAACAGCTTCATTATAAGATCCATTTGGACTTCCATCGTTATATTCAACTTGATCATTATCTACATTATCATCTGTATATTGAATAACATTAACATTATTAAACTTGGCTTGATTCCAAAAATTTTCATCATCTATTACTTCGGGACATGGATTTTCTATTGAAAAATCTGAATTTTTTTTAGTAATTTTTTTACTAGGTATAATTACTGTCCAAAGTCCGTGTTTTGACATTTTTAAATCTCCTTATGTTTTTATAATATATATCAAAGTTAAGTAAGGTTGTAAAACAGAAGTTGCATTACCTGCCATATTACCAGTGATTGGATGTGTATGACCACTTCCACCACCAAAAGAAGGACCTATATTTCCGTTTGGAGCAGGGTCCATGTTACATTCTACTATAGCAGATCCAGCTCTCGATCCACCACCTCTTATACCTGATTGAGCTGGATTAGCATTATGATTGTGAGAAGGCATTTCAGGAGTTGATACAGCAGTCGAAGCTGTAGTTCCTCCTAAAGTTCCATTAGATGCAACTGTATTAGCACCACCTGTTGAAGCCAAAGCTTTTCCAGGAGAAGCACTTACACAACAATCATCTTGTAAATCTGGAAGAGTAAAAGTTGTAGATCCATTTCCAGCCCCATAAGTAGTTCCAATTACTGCGAACAATGCTGAATATGTAGACCTAGAAACATTTGCTCCATTACATTCTAAAAAACCTGAAGGTATCGAAGAATCACCCCATGGAACAATTAAACCAGTATTTACTCCTTGAACATTTGTTAAATTTGCTCCTGAGTAATCATATCTAGTTGCTTCATAATTTGCCATTTTTTTCTCCTAAGTCTTAATAATATATTTAATTGTTAAATAAGGTTGTAACACTGAATTTGCAACACCAGTGTAAGTACCTCCAGCTGCATGACTATGTGCTCCATCTCCTCCTGTTGAACCAAATTGAATTGATGTAGCTTGATTAATAATTGCAGGATTAGTAGCATTACTAACAGCTTGAACATAATTAGCACCAATAGTTAAGTTTCCTGGAAAGTGGTTATGTGTAGGTAATTCAGGAGTAGTTAAAGTATGATTGGCTGCAGTAACACTTACATTACCTGTTGAAGCTACAGTATTTGCTCCACCTGTTGAAGCTAAAGCTTTTCCAGGTGATCTTCCCATAGCCACTTTATCTTGTAAATCTGGCAAAGTAAAAGTCGTTGAACCATTTCCAGAACCATATGTAGTTCCGACAACAGCAAATAAACCTGAATAAGTGCTTCTAGATACTGCCGCTCCATTACATTCTAAAAAACCCGATGGAACAGTCGTATCAGACCATGGAACAATTAAACCAGTATTGACTCCTTGAATACCTGTTAAATCGCTTCCATCAAAATTATATTTAGTTGCTTCGTAATTTGCCATAATAATTCCTTAAGTTTTAATTACATACATTATTGTTAAATATGGTTGTAATACTGAAGTTGCATCTCCAGTGAAATTTCCACCTGCAGTATGGTTATGTGCTCCATCTGAACCTACATTAGGCATAGTAAAACTAGCAGTTCCTTGAGTTCCAGATTGACCCATTCCACCAGGTCCATATACACTACGAGTATTATTACCAGTAGGAAAAGGTTGGTGCGTATGAGCAGGTAATGTTGATTCAGTTAAAGTAGTATTTCCGATACCTGCTTGAGTGCTTCCTTGTGCTGTAACTGTGTTAGCACCTCCAGTTGAAGCTAGAGCTTTTGAAGGTGATTTTCCAACTACTATATCATCTTGTAAATCAGGTAATGTAAAAGTCGTTGAACCGTTTCCTGATCCATAGGTTGTTCCTATGACAGCAAATAAAGCTGAATAAGTTGATCTTGAAACTGTTGCTCCATTACATTCCAAAAAACCAGAAGGTGCTGTACTATCAGACCAGGGAAGAATTAATCCTGTGTTAACACCTTCTACATCAGCAAGATTAGCACCATCGAAATTGTACCTTGTAGCTTCGTAATTAGCCATGGTCTATTTCTCCTTATATGTCCAACCTGTAGATGCGTCTCCCGAAAAAACTAAAGTAAATCCAGCTCCTTGTGTATTGACAACAAGATCTGCTGCAGCGTTTGTAATATTTGAAGAATTTCTTCCAACAGTTAAAGCGTTAGTATTAAAATCATAACCTTGATCTATAAATGAAACTTCATCTCCTGCACTTGGTGATGCTGGTAAAGTAATTGTAACAGTTCCGCCGTTTGTATTTACTAAAAGTTGAGCACCAGCTTGAACAGTTTCTGCTGCAGTTACAACTCTCCATTTTTTATATTCATTTGCTTTAACACAATTAGTACCATCTGCAAAAATAACATATGAATTTCCTTCACATAAGAGAACACCAGTTCCACTTACAGTTTTAAATGTAAGTGTATAACCTGCGTGATCTGTTCCATCAACTACATTGTAAACTTTTTCTATACTATCAGGTACAGTAACAGTTCTATTTGCTGCTAAAGTTCCAGTAAGTTTTAATGTTGCATTTCTTGCATTTGAAATAGTACCGTCAGTCATTGCAAGTGCCACATCAGATGAAGCAACATCTATAGCTTGATAACCTGCAACTGCTTGTTGTACTAAATTTAAATTGTTATTTGTTTTATTTCCCCATGTACCGGCATTTTCGCCAGTTTGCATAAGTTCGATTTTTAAATCCGATGAGTAAGATGATGCCATAATTGTTTATACTCCATATTTTAAATAATGTAAATAATATATATTTGTATTCATTTGTCTAGTGAATATTAGTCCATGTTTCTGTATTTGTAGGTAATATCGGATCCCAAAATTTAAGACTATTAATTGATATATTTGCTTGATTTCCTGTAATAGATAAAAAGTTTTGAGAATTAGGTACAATATTTGCAGAGGCAATAGTTATTTCTTGTCCAGTAATTGATAAAATTTGTTGTGTACTTAGCGTAATAGTATTTGCTGTAGTAGTAAGTTGTTCTCCTGTAACAGAAATAATATTGTTTGTTACGAGAGAAATATCATTTAAAGAAACAGTTAAACCTTGTCCTGTAATATCTAAAAAATTAGCTAATCCTACAACAATTCCATCATTATTTAATGATGTATTTGCTTCTAATGTAGGAGTATTTATTGTTATAGCTCCTCCAGCAACAACTGCAAAAGTGTTTACAGTAGCAGCAATTATATCTTCACCAGTAATCGAAACATTTGCATTACCTAATATATTTGAAACATCACCTGCAGAAGTTGTTAATTGACCTGCTGTAGAAATTGTTATAGGTGAATTTCCTATAACTGAAACATTATTTAAAGAAGATGATAAAGCACTTAATGTAGAAATAGAGAAAACATTTCCATTTCCAGTAAATACAAAACCTAAAGTTTGGCCCCAAGATCCTCTTCCCCATTCTTCACGACCCCAACCAAAACCTAAATTTAAATCAACTTCTAATTCGTTTCCTGTAATTGAAATTGATGCATCTGGAGATTGACCCCACGCTGCAGCACCCCAAGTAACTCTTCCCCAACCTGATCTTACTTCTGTATTAGCAGTAACACTATTTACAGAAGAGGTAAGTTGTTGTCCAGATATAACAGCACCACTTGCTGAATTTCCCCAAGAACCTAAGTTCCATTGACCTTGGCCCCATGTGCTCATAAGGATTTACCTCCTTATGCTATTCTTATTAGACCGTTCGATGCGTCAGCGTTAGGAAACTGTAACTCAAATGTACCATTCGTAGATGTTTTTACACCACCAAAATCTAATACTGCAATAGATGAATTACTATTGTTAGCATTATAAATTAATGCAGCTTGAGCAGAAATTGTTGCATTTGCAAATGAAACATTGTCAGCATCAAAAATAGCTGTTGTTCCATCAGTAGAGATAGCAACATTAGTCAATACTTGTCCGCCAGTCGTGTAGTTTGTACCACTGCTTGATATTTCGTTAGCTGTAATATAAGCAGTTGTATTTTGATTTAGAGTTGCAGTGTTGTCGTAAAGTGCACACTTCAATGTCAAAGCCTCTAAGTTTCCGCCAGGCGACATTAAGTCTTGTTTAAACGACACTGTTATCGCTTGAGATATAGCCATGTTTATTGTCCTCCAGTTAATGTATTCTCGCCTAGTGGACTACCAGGAAACTTGTAATCAGTTCTTCTGTTTCTACGAGCTTCATTATTGATAGCAGTCACACTTTCGACATACTTTTGTTTATATATATTATAGTCTTCCATGTTTTTTGTAAAGAGATTTGCTTCAGATAAACAACCATATAAAAGAGCATCAGAAGCATTTTCAGTATACCAATTGGTTGTATTAGTATTAGATAATGGATTTATTCTACCTTGATATCCTAATTCTATTCTATATACAGCATCTGGTGTTGGAGCAATGTATAACGTATTATCATCAAAGTTAGAAAAATATCTTGGTGTAGAAGTTATTGATGAATTCGGCCAATATTCTTGAACATATTCCAATGGTTTTATTTCTAAAAATTGTCTTTCATTATTTACTAGAATATTAACATAATTTAATAACATAGGCTCAATAGCAGATGGAAGTGTAATAAATCTATCTCCAATACTTGTGTTAGATTGAACATTCTGATTAAATCCAGTAGGATCTATTTCTCTTGATAATTTTTGTTGAGTATTATCTATAAAAGTATCTAACTGAGCATTGAAATCTGTACCAGTATTTTCAGCCCATGTTTGTATATCAGTCTTTAGACTGCTGTAAGTCATTGTCATTTTTCTTTGCTCCTTCTACTTCAAATTTAGTCCATACATTTCCTTTAAATGGATAAGTTCCATAATGAGTTAGTGGACTAATAACATCAGCGAAGATTTTACCACCTATCTTTTGCCATAATCTACAAAAAGAATAATCCTCTGATAAATATCTATTACTTTTTTCATCAATAATACAGTCAAAAAATGCATAAGTATTATCACTTTTAAATCTTTGACCATTTATAATTTGATCAGATGTATATTTAAGATTGGCATAAGCATCTCTCATTTTAAAAAATACTTCTTTTTTAATACACATAAAACCTGTAGCTGCATCTAAAACTTCAATAAATCCATTTTTCAAAGATAAATTATTAGGGTTAGCAAAATTTAAATTGTAACCTAAAGCTTTTGCTTCTAAATGTTCTTTTCCAGTTTTTTCTATAAATTTTGGAATTGAATCCCAATCAATAGATTTTCTAGGATATATCCCTGCACATACATCATAATCTGATTCTATAAGTCTAATTACATTTTCACCTCTAAAACCAATATCACTATCAATAAATAATAAATGTGTAAATCTTTCAGGATCTTTTGCTTCTGCATCAAGAAATTGAGTAACTAAAGTATTTCTAGCTCTAGTTATTAAACTTTCATTACCCATTGTATTTAAATGTAATTGTATTCCTTTTCTTTGAGCTTTGTTCATTGAATCAAGAATACCATGAAGATATCCTTCGGTAAGTTGACCGCCATAACAAGGTGTTGCGACCATAACACCATATTTTTTTTCTGTAATCATGTTATGACTACTGTAACACTTCCTAATGCAGTTGATAACAAATTTGTGCTTGCTTGTGCAATTCCTACAGCTGGAATATAACCAGCATTTGGAGGAAAGATTGTTTCAATTTGATTTGGTACTCCTCCAGTTGATGATAAATTAGCTTGTGGTCTAGCATTTTCTAATGACTGTGCATCAGTAAAATAAGTTAAATCTAATTGTGGTTGTTTTGGTTCAAATTCAGAAGTATGTACAAAAGATCCATTCCATTCAAATACCATTTCTTGATAAGGAAATTCTAAACCTGATCTATCAGATATAGCTCTTGCATATTGTCCACCACTAAATTTATTATGTGGTGCTCTATGAGGTCGTCTGCTTCTATCTGCAAGTTTATTTGCCATTATGTATAAAATCTATTTGTAGTTGAAGGTAAAATTCTTGTAGAAGGTGTATCATCACCAGCAACTAATCTTGTGTAAGCTTGTTCATAATCAGTTTTTAATTCCATTCTTTGAGCTTGATCTATATTAATTCTTTTTTTCGAAAGATAATATGCAAGACCTGCACACATGCATTCGAAAGCTCTAAATGGAATATCAAAATTTTGTTCAACACCATTTACTGTTGAGGCAGTTACGTCTTGAATTTTTCTCATTCTGTAATATCTTAATGTATAAGCTTGATCTGGAGCTGGATAAATTTTAATAACAGGCGTATTTAATCTTTGTAAATAAAATTGAGTAGGTCTTGATTGTTGAGTTTTATTTGATATGGCAGCATAATCGTTCAAACCAAGTCTTGTCATTGAATATTCAGTACCATCACTATCAACAATATTAGCATTAATAATATCTACTAAATCATAATCTAAAGTATAACTTACAGTGCCTTGTGATACAGAAACATCTTTTAATTCTACTGTCCATTGATTGTAACCTCTATTAGCCCAATCACTAAACATAATATTTAAACTTCTACGTGCAGAACGTACATCATATCCTAAAATAGGATCTCCTCCTATTCTATCATATGCTTCTTGTATACAGTCATTAACTGTAAGATTAAATGT
>Ga0209645_1000713_pt1 | contig 17023 bp, 23 predicted proteins | sample ETNvirenome_6_30_FD_184070 | JGI IMG/M metagenome (GOLD analysis project Ga0209645, IMG submission 184070) | Marine viral communities from the Pacific Ocean - ETNP_6_30 (SPAdes) (version 2) | ecosystem: Environmental > Aquatic > Marine > Oceanic | place: Pacific Ocean | collected 2013-06-19
AAGCCTACCACTACACCATCCGGGTCCGATGGTCGCCAATCGGTTTCCCCTCCATCTATTACTGGGAAGCCTTCCCAGGTCTTAGGTAATGCTTGCCTATGTGCGGCTTTCCCGCATTTAGCACCCGGTGAATTTTCATAAAACACTACCGATACATTCGCGCCCGATTCTAATACCTTCAATGCTTCAATCTTGTTCGTACCATCAAACGAAAACGTAACGTGATAATTTGGGCGAATCCAGCCAAACCGTTTTGGATTCTTGGAATAGTCATACAGTGTTATCGTAGGGAATTTTTCGGGAATCCCGTAATGCTCCCAAGGTATATCGCTAAACATGTTTAACCTTACACCGATCGTTTCACCGGGATAATCGGCAACGATGTTTGCTAATTCGCGTTCTAATTTGCCCAGAAACCACTCACGAGATAAATAAAACAGAACCGTTCTCGCGATACGAGCATTCGATACGGTCTCACTACCACCGCGCCCCTGGTCATTCAAGCACGGTTTGATACATGTTTTGGCAAATGCGCAAACGTTACCTATTCCCGCTCTTTTATGGGGTGCTAGCGATAGCCCGAAGGTTACCGCCATAGTGTTTTTAGCCGTTTTCGGGTTCGAATCCCCATGTTTTAAAAGCTTGGCAACCGTTACGGGTTTAGTTAGCCTACCGCCTTTTAAATCGGTAACGGTCGCACGTGATTTAGAATAAATGTCAACGCGATATCCGAACCGTTCTATCGTTTGCTGCGGTTTTCGTTTTCGTGTCATAGTTTAACCCCTAAATAATATTGAACTTGTAAAGCGTAAAAACAATGAGATACCCAATCGCGTGACATGCCAAGATAAACGCGATAGGCCAAAAAATATCTCGCATAGAAACCCCTTAAAACGTGTCATAGAACCCCGGAAAAATTACCGGGTTGCTTAAGACTATCGGAAAAAACAAACCACTTGCAACGCGGTTTTTCTGTTTTTGTTTCTCGGCATTTCTTGCCACTGGCACCAATTTTTCCCTACGCTCGAACAGTGTTCGCGCGTACACCAAGTGCAAATTTGTACACCACTCCGGTGGGGGATCGGCAAACCACCCGCGTTTTTTGAACAGAATTTTTTATATGGGTGACGCAGCAGGCGTCTAGAAATTTGAAAAACCCTAGTAAGGGGTTGACATCGACAAATTTTTAACTTTCGTTTTGTCCATTGCTGGGATTTTTGTCGTGCCGAATTTTGTGGCATCGCTGGCAGAGGCTGACCAAATTATTTACGTCTAGACGTTTCGAGTCGTCCTGAGAAATAGGCACAATGTGATGCACCTCGGTTGCCGCAGTGGTAATTCCTTTGGCATCGCAGTCCTCGCAAAGTGGATTGCGTACACGGTGATGTTCGCTGAGTTTACGCCACCGATGATCGTAGCCTCGAGAAGCAGTGTTATTGCATTGCGGACAAGCATCGCCGGAGTAAGAGTGGCCTTGAGGGCAAATGCGTTGCATATTAACTACTAATGGAATCATGCATGCTAATGTTTACGATAGTCAAAAACGAGTAGGGGGTTTTACTGTAAAAGTACCCCCCTACCCCTTTTTGGACTCGGCATTAGCTACTGAAGAACACTACATTGATTTTGCATGTGTCGCTTTGTGCTGATAGACGCAAGAGATGGTTCGTTGTGTCTGCTACTGCTTTGCCAGTCGTGCCGAAGACGCAGTGAATGAATGAACCCGCGTCGAGATCTAGCGTTGTGCCTGTAGGAAGAAGCCCTGTCCATGCACCCGTGACGTTTGTGTCGATGCGCAGGTCGCCAGCCGATGTTGACTGGTTCTCAATCATGATGGCGTGGATGGCTGAGTTGGTATGGCTGAGGCCCAGATTGTCATCGCCAGGCCCCGCACCTACATCAGTCGTGCCAAGATCGTACAGGTCCAAGTCATAGTTACCCGCTGCGGTCGTTAGGTCATAATCTTCCAACGCCCATACGCGATCGAATGCATACGTTCCGTTTGTATTGCGGAGTGACGTACCTGCCGAGATGCCGAAGTCAAAGACTGCACCCGTTTCGTTCGTAAGCTTGCAAGCAACGTTAAAAGAAAGCCGAGATCGATTTACAGTGACTGCCATTTCCTATCCTACCCATGGAACGTCCCCGTTCCCTGTTGAAGTTGCTGTAAGTGTAAAGGTCGATGAGAGATCTGACGTACCGACCACAACTGTGTTCCCAGCCACTGTGTCGTATCCGGCGGGAGGTGAGATTGTCAGCAGGTACACCCCGCTATCCAAGTTAAATACACATTGTCCTGAACTGTCGGTTACGAGAGTTAGTGTTGTCCCGTCCACGTTGATTCTAGCACCTTGAAGAGCTTGAGCAGACTGGTTCTGCACGTTGACCGTAACCTGGTACAACCCTGATCCACCAGCACCAGCAGAAGATACCTGAGCATCGAGGTAGTAACCGAACGTGCCATCGGTCGTATAAGACGACTTCGTGTCTGACCATACCGCCTCAGATATCTCATTAAGTGAGTGTTCGTGAGTCGCAAGTATGAGGAACTCGTCTCCATCGCTAGGTGCAGCGGTGAAGCCTTGACTCACAGTAATCGACTTCGTTGATCCAACATAGGTTTCGATATGCCTTGCTTGTCCAATGAGATCACCGCTGATAAATACGATCACCTTGTCATGGTAGAAACCATCGGTAGTCTCAGTGAGGTTACTGATAAAGGTCGTCGCTGTAGCACTGGTATCATCGACGCTACCATCCGTTGAAATAACGCCCTCTTTTATTTGCTTCAGAGCTTTACCAGTCGAACCAGCAGAGTTATAGCCACTTAGTGATGCATTCCACACTGCTGCTGCAACTTCAGCCTGTGTGATGCCACCTGATGTGATTGTCCTCGTTGAATAGGTCCACACATCAGCAGCCGAGATATCGTTCAATGCTGCAATGGAGGCTGCCGTAGCAAGAGCAGAAACATCAGCTTGCGATGCAGTACGCGATGCAGCATCCGTTGTCACATCGGATGTGACTGAGCCTACTGTGGTTACGTTAGCTACTGTATCCGTGGCTGGATCAAAGTCATTCAAGGCTGCGATACTTGCAGCAGTAGCCAGCAGGCTTACATCAGCTTTACTTGCGTCTCGACTTGCTGTGTCCGTAGTGACGGTATCTGTTGAAGCATCAAATGTCGATGCGTTGTCGGTTCCACGTTCATCTGCAACAATGATGACCGGTACTCCATATTCTGTCCAAGCTGTTCCACTGATGTCACCGTTCACCTTGCAGATTAAACGATCTCCCTCAGAAGGCGCAGGCGTTACACTTGCAAACACAATCTCATAGATGCCTGTTGCGATTGTATTGACTGTAGGTGCTGCACTAAAACCGTTCAGTCTGGTGGTTGTTGTGTTGATTGTAGCGGCAGCATGTGCGCCTGTGCTGTCGATTACGTTGACTACAATTTTAATGTCATCGCCCACATAGGCAGTCTGTTCTCTACTCAATTTTTTTACCTATTTAAGCTAGTGGGTGGAAAGTGGAACCGCCGCCTGCACCTGAATCGAAATCATCCGAAACGTATTGACGGAATGGATACACGCTTGTGTCCGTGTTCAATGCAAAATTGTTTGCCCGAAGTGTTGCACCGCCACCACTGTTGGAATCTATTTGGAAATTTCCGTTTGCGCTATCGACGAAGGGGTCGGCGGTGAGGGTGATGGCGTTAGTCATCAAAGGACTATCTTCGGCTTGACCCGATGCGTTGTTATAGAAAGCGTTTCTGTCAACAATAGATGTTTCAGAATCGGAGTCGTAGGCATAACTATTTCCTATACCGTAACCACCGTTGTTCACAAATATATTTCTCTGAAAATAAACAAACGTGTGCCGTCTATAACTTAGTCCGTCCCCTCCGTTGTTGTAGAAAATGCAGTTGCTTACCGAGTAAGTGTAATTGTTCCCGTCCCTGCTCCATGTGTATAAGCCGTCCCCTCCGTTATCATGGAAGATGCAATTTTCGATTCGGAATGTTTTGGTGTATTGATTTCCTAAATTTGCACCATGTCCGCCACAATTTCCGACAACGGTGTTGCTTATGTGAAGCATGTCACCCGAAGTGTTCTGCAAAATACCATCTGATACGGTATGCGCAATTTTGCAGAACTTAATCTGCGCAGTTCCTTGCTCTACGTTAAAGATGTGAATTCCGTGTTTCCAGTTGTTCGTGCTGTTGTTTATATCAACCCCTTCAATGATCGTAGCGTATGAATTAGTCCTTATTCCTGTGGCACTGGTTTTGGTTGAAGATGTGTTTTCGAGAGACAAGTTCTTGATCTTCCAGTAAAACTTCCGATACGCTATGTCGATTCCAATGCCGTTCATCGAGAACGATAGGACTGGTTTTGTCGAACCGCTATCACTTCCACGAATGACTCCGTAGTTGTCGTAACTGTTCACGGTCGTTAGCGAAATCGTGGAAGTTAGTGACTGATCCGTTTCCGTCTCAATGATGAATCCAGCAGCACCGTCCGCACCAAACAACCTACGACTGTCCGCATTATCGAGCGTAGCCCGCTTACCTCCAATCGCCCAAGAACGACCCGACTCCGTATTCGCAAACACATCATCGCATGTCACCTGAGTGCTACTATCAACAGTCGCGATGATGCTGAACTGACGACCGCTAGACGACTGCACCCAAAGCAAATCACCAGAAGAAACGCCGGTCGTATCAATGCCGGTCACAACCGCAGATGATCCTGTCGTCGATGCACCTGCTCCATAGACATTTGCACCACCTAAACCACTGGCTGTGGTGTCGCTTCCGGTACTGTTGTTGAATAGGATTGCACCATTGGGAGTTGTCATCTAGTTGCTCCTCAGTGGATGAACTGTCGCTCCGCCACCGCCTGATGATGTTACTACTGCATCAATAGCACCAACATCAAAAACGCCATTGACGCCAGCAAGTCCGCTGAGTTGTATCTGGCGAAGCTCTGATCCTCCCCCAGCAACATCATTGATTTGGAAGTCCAGATTCGCCGAATCCACGAAAGGATCAGCAGTTAGATTAATTGGTCGAAAGTCTCGGGAAGTATTTGTGGCAAAAGTTCGACCACTTGTGTTGTTGTAATCTGCACAGTCGAACATAGACATCGTGCCGTTTGCGTTTCCTAGTTTATAACCGTACCCAGAGTTGCTGACTGAGATCATTTGTGAAAAAAAACCAATGTCGAGACTGGTAGAAAAACCATCTCCTCCATTATTGATTGCTACGCATTTTTTCCATCTGATAGGATAAACTGTCGCAGAAAATCCATGCGATGTGCTATTGCTCGCAATACAAGAATCCATGCTGTCAATGTTGCTCGAAAATCCGATTTGACATGAATCCGCCCAGCAATAAGTTAAACTCCCGTTCAAAAATCCGCTGCTAGTGCAATCATGTGCTTCGCAATTAACTGTTGTTCCAGACCGGCGATCCCCAGTGAATCCGATTCCGCAGTTCCTAGCTACACAATCAAAGAGCAAGCCAGTGTTCCCCGCAGCGTTATTAAATCCACTGTTCGCTGTGTTTTGTCCATCGACTTCTAAGCTTATAACATATGATCCGAGGACGTTATAATGCGGCGACGAAAATGCAACAACAGAACCGGCCACGGTTACACTATTTGTGCTTATAACAGGCTTTGCTGCTCGGTCTCCAATTGTTGTTTTGTATCCTTCGACTTGAACTCCTCTTGCAATATTAAGAGTCCCACCGCTGACGTTTTGTGTAGCGGTGCTGAGGCTATAAGTTCCCTCTTTGATGTATACTTTATCACCAGATGTGGTCGCCTGACCTGAAGCATAACCCGGCGTTGCGAACGCATTAGCTTCGCTTAGTCCGTTGTTGCTGTCTGATCCGCTAGTCGTAACGTAGTATGTCGCCATCTACCTACTCCGCAGGGATGAAGTTGTCACTCATGGCACGAATGGCCGCCTGCCAGACTAACTCATCCGTCTCTTTAGAATCTAAGAGCGGAGCTAGTTCAGAATTGTACTGCACCAGATAACGCTCATAGAGTGCCTGCACTTCACTATCAATACGTTCTTGTTCCGCAATCTCAGCTTGCTCTGCTTCGTATGCTGCTTGTGCCGCAAGGACTGCCGCCTCGTCCGTACCTGCATCGGGTCTGCCACCCGCCTCATCGACTAGTTTCTGACAAACAATTTGGAGATCGGCAGGCAAGGTAAGCTCGACTGCTGCAAACTGAATGGATCGCGGATACTCTGATGTTTCGACGATGTTGCCGCTGTAGATACGGTCGAGGAAAAACGCAATCAGGTTTTTCGCGTCACCATCGGGTAGAGTTTGATAGTAGTCGATCAAACTACCGAATTTTTCACCAGAGGCAGGATCGACTAAGACTGCTCCTGTGTCTGAGAGTATATACGCAGAAGATGGCCCCATCGGGTTCGCTGTGCGGTCGCTTAGGTGTTGAGCTATTTCAGCAATGCTAACGCCTGCGTCCTGAAGTGGTTTGATGTCGTTTATGTACGAATAGCTCATTTGTCATCTCCTTTTAGTTCGCTTACGTCTTTGCCGCACTGCTTCGCCAACTGACCCCAAAGTCGTTCACGGTCATTTTGACAATCGAGAAGCAACTCCTCTAACCTAGCAATGTTTGCCGAGATGTGTTTCCACAATACACCGATTGCTGTAGACAGTCCGGTTACAACTCCGCCTAAAATAGTGATCGTCGTCGGATCGACGTTAGCTAACAATTCAATCATCGTTCTTGTTCTTTTCGATTAAACTTTTGCAGAAGTCGCAATGTCCGTCACCCAACGAGGCTAAGATCTTAGCTCGAGCTTCGGCCTTAAGTGTTTCTAGTTTTTCGCAAGATTCTCGGAAGCACTCGCCTTTTTCTTTTTTCATCTTGCAATCGTTCGATTGGCTCATTTTCTGGCTCCTGGTCAATAATTAGTGGTGTAATTTTAGGTTTAGTAATGATCGTAGGTGCTTCTGTTTTCTGTGGCAAAAAAAGCAACAGCAAGAGAATGATCAGTATGAGGGTCATCACTCACTCCTAGCTTTCGCATGCTTGATCACTATCGCTTCGTAGGGTACTGCTTCCTTGCCCCATAGGATGCCGTAACCGTCTCCAATTCCGCCTCGCTTGTATCTTGTTCCCCACGAGTTTGCAAAGACTACTCCCCAATCATTTCTGCGACGAGCAACCCCAACTCCCAGAACGAGATGACGCCAACTAGATATAGCAAAAGTGCAGGGGTAGCCATCCAAAAGACTCGATATCGCACCATCGAGGTCGTTCTTTCCGATCTCGTAGAATTCCGCGATCTTGTGTCGGCTTGCATTGGCTGTGACGGTAGCATTCCATCGCTTTGTCTTTCTGAACTCTGGCAATGCTGATGTCTCGCAAACGCCGATACTTCCAATGACTTTGGCCGCCTCGAGTCCGAACCCTCCCCTGCGATCAGTTCCGCGATACTTATAGGCTGTGGCATATGCATTAAGTTCCGTGGGTGTACCTGATGCTGCAAGTCTGTTCTCGAGACCAGCCACAACGCCGTACATCCAGCACAGAGAGGTACTTCGCTGATTTTTAATGCGGCAATGACTCTGATGCCAATGCAACGCTTGCGACCTTGTCTCGTTGAGATGATCTACGCGAGAAGCCCACTCTGACCTCGGGTAACGCGAACCGTACTGCGCAAACCCAGAAAACTCGGGATGCTCGTCGTAGTCTCTAAGATTAAAGCCTTTACCAGGCATTCACTAGACCTTGCAACTCGTCATAGGTTTCCGGTAAATCTAAAACGACCGTCTGTCCGTTATCGTAGTAAACTACCATTGAGTTCGCGGAGTCAGGTGCTTGCTGCACTGCCTCAAAAACCCATGGCTCGCTGGTTCCTGCGTCTTGGACGCTAGAAAGCAGTCGTCGTTCAATACCTTTGCTTTTCAAAAGTTGCTCAGTAAGAACGCTGTTGGCCGTGAGCCATTGTTCTTCTGAGGATGATGCTTTGTCAACTGAAAACAATATGCCGATTGGCTTGTCAGAAATGTTTTCGATAGCATCTGGAATAGAATCAGTGATCCGATCCCACAAGCTAGAAAGCTGGCCGCCAGACCAAAGCAAGTATGACAAGACGACCATCGCGAGTGGTCGCCAGTCCCATGCACCTTCTTCCTTTTTTTCTTTGCTAATTGAGTCCTTAGCTTTTTCGATCAAAGCCTTCGCTTGCCCGAATACATAATCCGCCATGGTCTCGAAGGCAGGAAGCAGCTTTAGGCAGATACTGATACTTATCAAGCCCACTAACTGGACGAAGCTCAGTATTGCACTGCCGACCGCCAGCCAAACCTCAGCGTTAGAAAAGCCTTCCGAATCGTCCGTTTGGCTAAAATACCCTGCTGACCATAAGCGAAATGCGACGTAGATTACTAGAGCCCCGACAATTGTCTGAGCAGCCTTGTTATCGCGCATCGATCACCTCCAACAGCTTTCTCTCGGCCCACTTGGTGACCCATCTGATCGCAAGCTTAACCATAAGGCTAATGATGATCGACGTAAGCACAGAACCGAATCCGTTCTTGCTACCCATAGGTCCACGGCGAAGATGGAAAATGTCCTCTTCGATTTGCTCGATCGCGATCTGTTTTCTTTCCTCGAGACTGCGGTCAGCGTATTGCTTGTTTACGAGGTTCCAGCGATCCCTAGCGATAGATTTCGCTGTGCGTTTCTGGCCACTGGATAAAAACATTTTCGTTCCCTATATAAAAACCAGCACGCCCAGAAATGGGCAATGCTGGCCCCACCACCAAGCAGATGCATCTAACCCCCGAGGGCAAATTCAACGAGTTGGAGAGCGACTCGGCGTCCCTCGGGGGCGTATCGGTGGATTAGTTAATTTTAGAACGTCAGAACTCGTAGTTATAATCAAGGATTTTGTCGTACTTCCCATCTTTTTTGACTTCGATTTTGCTAGGTTTCGGAAACCTGGGGTGATTAACAATTTCCAGCGTTTCCTCGACTCGTCGAGGCGGAAGTCCGTGACCAGCACGAATGAAGTAATCTTCTGCTTTCCTACGCGGGAAACCCTTATGCTCCACGCATAGCCACTCCGACACATACCGTATATTCATAGGCGAGTTTTCGCAGTGGCACTTATACGTCACGCGAACTGAATCACGCTTTAGGGCTTGACCACTTTCATGGCGACGAAAGGTAACGTGGAGGACATCAAGCCAAGTAGCCTCTGCTAGGATTTCTTCTCTAGATGCCACGAACTCTTTTTTCTTGCGTGGAAATTTTAAGCCGCACTTGTGACAATCCGCCGCTGACGCTGGGTTGATGGCAAAACAGCTTGGGCAGACTCTCGTAGGTGCTTTGCCCTTGCCCTCGCTAGGTGGCTTGATCGTATCGATGCCATAGGTATCCGAATCAATTGCACCGTGCCTGTCGATATTGCCTCCGTAATCGAGAACCCAGCAAACATCCTTGCCGGGATACTTACGGAACCCACGACCGACCATTTGCAGGAACAGGGCAGGCGATTCCGTCATTCTCGCTGTAACAACCATGTCTACACAGGGAGCGTCAAAACCAGTAGTGAGACATTCCACGTTAATTAGAAAACGAGTTTTGCGCTGGGTGAATGACTCAATCGCAGCACCCCGCAGGATCGGCAGAGTGTCGCCTGTGACGACTCTAGGATGCTCACCTAGGTCTTCTAGCTCGGCTTTCAGAGCTTGCGCGTGGCTAACGCCAGATGCAAAAATCAGCACACTGTTCGCTTGCTTCTCATTGGCACAACGCAAGATCTCCTCGCCTAGGGAAATACGCAGGAATCGATGCTCAACTTGTGCCTTATTAAAATCGCCTGCGGTCTTCTTAATACCCTTCAGATCAACTTTTGTAACATCTAGCGTTTTCGGTCGGGTGATGTAGTTTTCGTTGATCAGAACGCTTAAGGGGACTGCGTAGGCCACAGAGTCAAATTGCTGACCTGGACCGAAGATCGTGCCGCCATCGAGCCGGTAGGGTGAGGCCGTAAGTCCTAAAATCTTGACTCGATCACTGTGCTTTGCAAGCTCGTAGATCAGCGTTTGGTACTGACTGTTTTCATTAGGTGGGATCTGGTGAGCTTCATCAATGATGATCAGCCGCCTCGCACCGAACTGATTGCCTTTTTTGAATACTGACTGAACGCTCGCGAAGATAACCTGCTGCTCAGTGTCACGCTGTCCAAGGCTAGCACAGTAGCAGCCCACCTTGTCCTGATGGTCAGGAAACCACCACTCAAATGTCGATCGGTTTTGATCGACTAGCTCACGGCTTCTAGCTAGAACTAGCACATTCATGCCCCAGCCGATAGCACGGGCAATGATCAAAGCCATAACAACCGTCTTACCAGCCCCTGTAGGCAACACGAGCAGTTGATGCTCATCAGGATTTGCTCGAGCTTCTTTTTCCCATTCGTCTACAGCTTTCGCCTGGTACCATCGCTGCTTGGCCATTCCTTACCCCGGTAAATGTGCGTGAACCTTTCCACATTGTTCGCACCTGATTTTACCGCAAGTGTTGTATTTGCAAAAGAAAAATGCCGCGCAGGGTAAGCATGTGCTTTCCCCACAACGGCATTTTTCTCCATCGCGTATAAGCTGTCTAAGCTCGGCTTGAGTCAACCTTACACGACTTCCCTGATGGTGTATCTCAGCGTGTTTAATTTTTGTCGCCTGGAGGGGCTAGTAAGCACAAAATGACCGCAAACACTGTTGTACACGCAAAGAAACCAGCAAGCATGTCCATCACCTCCAACTCCGTACTCGAATTGTTAAACCATCTTTAGTAATTGCTGTGGCATCGCCAGTAAGCTTCATGCGTTTCCTGCGTTCTGGTTCGCAGGTGGATGGCTTATCGCAATATCCCCATCCCATGCCTTCGTACTTTCCGATTGTAGGCCCTGCGTGAGCCAACCAATTATGCTCGGCGCACCAATTAGCTTCAGCCTGACAACGCTGCTGGTCTGTTGTCGCGTCTCCCCAAATGCTCGCAAGAAACAACATTAATCCTTTCATCTTCCTCTTTCTCCAAGTCTTTACACCTAACCCAAAACACTTCGCCATCGTCTAGGTAGCCGATGACGTAACGCTTTCTGCCACCACTATCAGTGACGACCATACAGTCACCGCAGGTACTGACGTGGTAAAAGCATAGCTGAGCTTCGTTAGTCGCTTTGTGAATAAGATCGAACATTGACGACCCTCCACTGAATGATGTCACCATTGCTCTGCATGACAAACCATTGCTCGCCTTCCGTATCCTCGACGCGAAACATGGTCTCGTGTTTATCGACAGGTTCCCACCAAAACACCTCTTTGCCTGATTGCTGTGACCATAGGTCGATTGCTTGTGGTCTTTTCATATCACCTCCTAAGAAAAAAAAGCCTATCTGCTAGCACTCTTCAAAAAACTAACAGATAGGCAAAGACGTTGCCACAGGAAGCAACGATAGCGAAGCGACTGCTGAGGACTCGAACCTCAGTGAGGGATGCACCTGCCCAGCCGCGAGGTGAGGTTTAAAAAGGAGTGTGCTGAGTTTGGCTACTTGACGAATTTCGATCAAGAGCAAAAACATCAGTTACATCATTGCGATCTTTTAATGATTCGCCTGTCTGCTTGTTGACTCGATTTTGAAGCAGCACCACCTTAGCTTTGAAAGCCCCTCCTGTCATTAAGCCGGGAGGTGTTATGTTCCCCTCGCATGAGGCAGCCTTGTGAACTTTCGCGAGAAACATGATGTTTAGTTTCAAAGCGGTCATGATGTTGTCACTGGTATCGCTTCTCGCATGCTCGTACATGTGTTCAGACCAGACCTTGCGATTAGCATATTCACCTTCTAGCACATTGTAGGTTATTTTGATTTTTGAATATTTGTCGCCAGCTTTCGAAATGAGATTACTCTGATCGATTGCCTCTTCAATACTGACAACGTACGTTCCATTTGGAATTGGCTGATAATCTTGGCGTTCTACAATTTCTACGGTACTCGGATCGATATCTAGCATCGGCTCACCTCTGTTGTTGTAGGGACAGTTTACACAACCGCTGTGACAACATTTGCCCCTTGATAAAAGAAACTCTCTACTTAATGGTTTAGGCATCTGTTTTTGTTACAGCAGCAATGTATCCCTCCACATCCGATAGGTCAAATTTTTCACTCAAACCTGGAACTCTGTTTTTCGCTTCGAAGCTTGGAGTGCCTACGGTGTATAGGCTTCGCGTACCTTTATCGACGCCGACACCATGCTTGCCGTTGTCCTGCTGACGAACTAGGTAATCACGCTGACAAAAAAGCATCTCATCGCACCACTCAGATACGACTCTTGCACAATTTTTCGTCAGCTTAACTGCGTACGTTTGGTAATTCAGACCGTCCGGTCGTTCAACGACTTTCGCTGCTGCGTGGCCCAGTAGAACGACATGCTTTCCAACGTTCCTGCAAGTTGTCAGCAGATCGAGAATCTCTCTCATTTTTTTGCCTGCTAAGTATGCGCCTCTGCCAAAACTTTGATCGACACCGCTACTGTCAATTTCTTTTTGAATAATCATTTCCAACCAATCGATCGAATCTATAATTAGTGTTTCAAAGCTTGACTGCGTGACCTCTTCAATAGCGGTTTTCATGCCATCCGTTTTAGTTATTATTGGTCCTCTCGTTACGTCTACATGAGCATGGCCTTCCTCAGTTGGAACCAGAATAGGTTTTGGCCACTTTGCTGCCCAAGTTGTCTTTCCAACCCCATGCAAACCATACAGCAATGTACGTCTTTTGACTGGCATGCAGCCAGAAGTAAGGTTATCTAAATAATTCATTCGCCTTCCTCCAATACTTCGATACAGATATTAATCTCGTCCTCGAGTTCCCATATAGCTTCGTGAAAGTCACCTTTACCTTTGCCCCAGTCAACTGCAAAGTGAGTAATCGTACTGCCCAGCGTAGGGCAATCTTCGTACATCTCGGCAGGCATCGCCATAAGTTCGTTAAATACTTTTCGATGCTTCTCAACTACACGATCTAGCAGGATGCCATGGATTTTTTCACAACAGGTATCGCTTAGTTCATGAAATTCCTTCGAAATGTGATACTGCTTTCTAGAAAGATAGAATTCACTTCGTTCCAGATAAAGGACCGAATGGATTCGAAGAGCGGATATTGCCCCCGTAGTAACTTCGCTGATTTCGAACGCGCTCATCATGAACCTTCTTAATTTTTTCCTTGAGAAACTTCGGAGCGTAATCGCCCAGACCGCCAAGTGCCTCTAGATGGTTAAGGCTTTCACCATTATCGAACAACACATGTAAAGTCAATACCGACTCATGCCATCTGTCTTTCTTGCCGCGCCGCAAGTACTTATCGTCAATGTAATGAAGGCTAACTCTCAAATCGACGACCTTAGAATTCATCTCTTGTGCTGCTACGCAATTTGAGTAGTCGAAATCGAAATGCCATTTGACTTTTCTATCCATTTGTCTGAGCCTGACCTCCACGCGATTACACCCATCCGCGATGGTAATTAAATGGTGTACATGCTCGCGCCATTGTTTGTACGTCATCAAGGTATTGGTGATCATTTACAGTCCTTTGTAAGTGGTGATGAGTTTTCAGTAAGAACAATTCTTGCTCGCTGGAGACCTTGCAACTTTCCAATTGCTATCGTGCTTACCTCATTGCTATCAATAAGGCGATCGATCTCGGAGTCGAGACCTTTAGAAACAGCCTTGATCGCTGCCATATAGCCTTCGTAGTAGGCGACCCTATCCATATTAATTCCTTTCATGTTGGTAGGAGATTGATAGGGATAAGTGACAAGTTAGGTCAATGTCAACATTAATCTTTGTATAATTTAGAGAAAGTTTGTCATTTGCTTGATTTTTGCTACCGCTTGTCGTTAAGCTCAACCTCGCTGTCTGCTTTCGCCTTTTAAGCAGCGGGAGCAAAAGACGAGCATAGAGGAGAGCTTAAACATCGACGTTAAGGAAATTCATGTTCGGTTTTCACCTCGACTACACTATTCGTATCTTCCGCGAACTGAACAACGGGAACAGTGGCAGGTCCAAGCACTGGACACAAGCCCATAGCGAGCGGCGAGCCTGGCGCAAGGCTCTCGACAATGCCTGCGTCATTCTCAGCAATGGCGACGAATTAGCTTTTTACGACCATGTGCGGCAGCCACCTGACTACGTCCAAGGACTGATCGTACGAAGAGTATTAGGTGCTAAGGCTCGCTATTGGGATGCTGACTCCGTGCTTAGGGGGTCGGGTAAAGAATGTATAGATTCCTTAACTGAGGCAGGCATGGCCAAAGACGACAACACAAAGTACATAGAGTGGGTGATCGGCGTGCAAGATGCCGATCGGAGAGAAATTGGTCCATTCACAGAAGTTGAGGTTTGGAAGATATGAGCAGGGTGCTTATCATCGGGGACACTCACGCTCCGTGCGTCATCGACGGCTATGTAGATTTTTTGCTCGACTGCAAACGGGCGTGGAAATGCGATCAAGTCGTGCATATCGGGGATATCGTAGACTTGTGTGCCTTGTCTTACCACCTAAAGTTGCCGAGCCAAAAAGATCCGATCCGAGAATATCAACTCGCAATGGAGCAAGTGCAACAGATCACGAAAGCTTTTCCTAAAGCAGATTTAATGCTCGGTAACCATGATGTGTTGCCCTATCGATGGGCCAAAGAGGTGGGCATTCCGCAATCGATGATGAAAGACTTTAAGTCGATTTTCAAACTACCTAAAGGATGGACTGTGCATGATCGATATGCTCAGCTACGGATTGATAATGTAGTCTATCAGCATGGTGACCGAGGTCGTGCGTCCGCAATTCTAAACGCTCGGATGGAGTTTGCCAGCGTGGTTCAAGGGCATTTCCACAGCAAGGCTGGAGTCGAGTTCTATGCCAACTCAACCGATAGAATTTTCGGCATGCAGGTCGGTTGCGGCATGGACTGGAAACATGCGCAAATGGAATATGCAGTAAAATTCACGGCCAAGCCCATAATCGGTTGCGGAATAGTACTCGATGGAACAACACCAATCTTCGAACCCATGCTGCTCTGAGGGTGAGGCAATGAGTCTGCTTGACCTGCTAGCTACTTTTCTTCAGCCTATATTTGATCTGGTCCCACGCATTGCTAGGAGACCAGCATCAAACGAATGGATGATCGTCGATTCATGGCTTAGGGGGGTAAACGTGCGGGCGCGGCCACGACTGCACTGCCCCGCCCTGACCCATGTCGAATACCTGCCTTCTTGCGAAATGCCAATCGACTGCGGCATTCAACGCATCACAACCGCTGACGGGCTGTCTGTGGTCGTCAACGCTACCTGCCGCATAGTTATCGAAGATCCGATACTTTGCCGTGACAAGGTCTCAGAGGAGTGGGAAGAGGCGTCTGCCATGATCGTCCGTAGCCACCTCTGCGACATCATCAGCGGCCACAACTTCGGCTACTTACCCGATCTCAACATTGAGCATGTCGGGATGGAAGACATCCAGCAAGATCTCGTCGAAATGGGCATTGCCCTGACCGTGCTAAAGGTAGAAGACCTACAGCAAGTGATTGCGATAGGTACGGTGTAGCAGGGGCTCTCTCCAAGCCCCTACCGGCTCTCCGACTCAATTTTCGATAGTTGTATCGCCTTGTAGAATAAACGCCTTGCAGCCATCCTTCTGAGCGGCGTAGGGATGCCACGGAAGACTGCGACGAGTCTGTCCGACTGTGACATCAAATGAGCTACGATCTCGTCTTCTTTTTTTTGTGCTGCTTCTGTACCAAGGCGGTCTAGCTTGTCTCGATAATCTTTGCATTTGCAGCCCTTACTAAACTGAACTGCCCAACCTGGTATCAAACTTTCTAGTGCGGAACCGGGCTTGTTGTAAAACTCGCTCACTTTGCAATGCTCCCGCCTAAAGCTGGGCAAAGGACTGGTTGATGCCGCTTAGATTTGATTATGTGTGACTGGTGTGGGCATGACTCTACAAACATGCCTACATCGAGTTTCTGGCAATGCTCTGCCTTGTAAGTCCCGAGGCAAAAACGCTTGCGTTGCTCTGCGTCTTCCCAAGGGGCCATGATAAGGTTGTCATAAGTGATTTCATGTTTGCGGAGCCAGTCTTCTGTCCATGGCCGGTACTTCTCTAGCCTCGCCGTGATGATCGCATAGATATGTGTGCCAGCAGGGACTAAGCATCTTGCTTTCTTCATTGCGTCGAGGTAACGCCACCCATCGTCGTCTTGCTCAGGCGTAAAATCGGGGCAAAGAATGCCATCGAAATCGACTCCGATTTTCCACTGATCCATCATCCACTTATTCCAAAGCAAATTCCATTCGAACCAATGAGGAAGCTCAAGCTCACGATGGTATTCTGCTAACTCATCGATCTGACCTGGAACAGCATAAATGGCAGCCTTGCCTGCATTCCATTCCTGCATCGCTTCGCCCATCCAATTTTCGGCCTCGAGGAATGAATGACCGCTAGCAGTGCTGTCTTCTACCAACAACGCTTTTTTTGGTTGAGTGCTTTCGCCCCTTCTTCTTACGCGCAGGCCACCACCGAGGTAAATTGGTCCAAATTCTCCTAGGCTATAAAGTGGTATGCCTAAACGTATTGACATTTGACTCGCTACGACCATACCGGATCGAGGCACGCCGATCACTGCATCATACCCCTTGCCTTTAATGCTGTCGGCAAAATCTAAAATGTCTGCGTTGAGTTGTCCCCAAGAAATGTAGGGGCCGATCAGAATAGAACGCTTGCGGTAATCGACATTAGCTTTTCCCGTCACCGTCCCACCGGCGTAATTCGTTGTGCCTGGCTTGGAGCATCTAGGGCAAAACCCGTTGCCGATTTCAGTCGCACATTTTTCGCAACGCTTAGAGCTTTTGACTCGGAAGCTGTCAGCGTCGTTTATCTCATTGCACCAAACGCATGGGGACGGCGAACC
>Ga0209645_1000714_pt1 | contig 17017 bp, 12 predicted proteins | sample ETNvirenome_6_30_FD_184070 | JGI IMG/M metagenome (GOLD analysis project Ga0209645, IMG submission 184070) | Marine viral communities from the Pacific Ocean - ETNP_6_30 (SPAdes) (version 2) | ecosystem: Environmental > Aquatic > Marine > Oceanic | place: Pacific Ocean | collected 2013-06-19
GTTGCTACTGTTGAATCTGATTAACGTTAGTTGCAGTGGTGGTTGGTCAGTGGGTGGGTATGAACTCACCCCTGCCGACACTACAAACAATACAGTGTTCATTGAAATCATGGATACAGATTCAGTAATACATTATTACTACAATGGTATATATGAAACAAATTGGTGCTGGATACATGAACAATATGAAGATGTGAAAAAGGTAAATGAGTGAAAAGCCAAATACCGCCAGAAGTTATCGCACTACCATTCTTGATGATAACGCCATTGTTAGCATTAATCTCAAATGGCTTGCTCAAGGATGTGTTCTTGTCGGAGCTCTGGTCTATGGGTATTGGCAAATTGAAAACAGGATTCAATCACTTGAAGATAAAGTTGCTAATGCAAATGAACAAATTGGGGATTTACTTAATAAACATATCGTGGAAGAAAGGACTCAGCGAGAAGAGTTGGCAGAAAAAGTGAAGTTTTACGAAAAAGAATTAAACCTAAACCCACTTAGTTGGGGTAAGAAAAAGCGGAAATAATATGGATTTTATGGCAGTATATGGCGAAGCAGGTATGATAGGCGTAGTCGGGGTAATGTTCGTCTATCTAGTAATGTCCCTATCCAAAAAGAGTGAGGCTCAGCAAGACGCATTGGAAAGATTAAAAGTAGAAAATAGAGGTCAGTCAGAAACGTTAGAAAACATGGAAGGCATGATAATAAAGCTTATTGGAAGATGGAACTCTAGTGACGACAAGCTTGATAGAAAGTTTGATGCCCTTACTAAAGAAATAAACGATTTAGATAACCAGGTATCTAGGATAGATGGCTCTTTATCAAGAATAAATGGGAAACACTAATGCCAGCATTAAATGATTTTAGAAACAAAGATTTATACGCTATGATGGTAAAGCTTGATGAAAGGCAAAAGACCATATTCCAAATGCTTTATAGGGTAGAAAAACATTTAGAAAAACTTAATGGAAGGGTGGCTAGTCACGATACTGCTATAACTAAACTACAAACAGTAGGGGCAGTAGCTGTAATTAGCATACCAATAATCGTAAACATAATAATGAGGATAGTATAATGTTAGCAAAGTTAATCGCAGATGATTTATTGTCAGATGAAAATGGAAAAGAAGTTATTGCTGAAATAAATAAAGCAGTAGATATACCAATTATTTCAGAAAAGACTGAAGCAAAAATACTTGAAGCACTTTGGAAAGTGATTAAAGGCGTGTTGCTTAAAAAGATTGGCTTGTAATGCCCAAGTTGGGGAAAAGAAGCAGAAAGAGGCTAGAAGGCGTTGATAAAAGATTGGTTCATGTACTTGAAGAAGTGGTTAAGTATTTTGATATCACCGTCATTGAGGGCAAAAGAAGCCAAGAAAGACAGAATACTCTTGTTGCTGAAGGAAAGAGCAAAACGAAATTTGGCAAACACGTTGAAGGAAAAGCAGTAGATATATGTCCATATCCTATAGATTGGGACGCAAGAGACGATTTTCATTACCTAGGAGGTTGGGTATTGGCTACTGCAAATAGGTTAGGCTATAAAGTACGTTGGGGTGGAGATTGGAATGCGAGTTCGCAATTCAAAGGGCAAAGAACAACTAAGGATAATCAATTTGATGACTTAGTTCACTTTGAATTACTGGATTAGATATGAAAGGGTTATTGCAACAAATAATACACAATTGGAGAGTCAAGAACACAAGCGACCCTCAATTACAAGCTTATATGGATTTTTGGAATCAAGCTGGGGAAGGAACAGTGGTACCAACGTCTGAAATAACTACTCAGCTATACAACAAACAAAAAGAAGCAATTGGCAATAGGCATATGGGATTTAGTGGAATACCTCAATTTATTTCTGGGGAAGGAACAAAACCAAACCCTTATGCTGGTAGTGGAAATGAAGTAGGAGTAATAGGCTTTCGTGGTGGTTCAAATCCAATGCATCATACTAGTGCTTATTCAAGGACAAAATACCTTGATGGTCTATTCAAAGGAATGTCTGTTGAGAATTTAACAGACTCAAGAAATGGGAATTTAACTGATGAGTGGCTATATCATACAGATAAAGGTTCGTATGACTTAAAACCGAAATGGTATGATTGGAAATATAGAACTAAATAATGAAGGCAGATAATGAAAATAAAAGAAAGAGTTGTTGTTTTTCCAGATGTGCATTACCCTCATCAAGACGAAAAAGCATTTAGATGTGCATTAAACGTAATAAAAGAAATCAAACCCACTGCATTTCTACTATTGGGAGATTTCGTTGAAGGAGCTTCTGTCAGTCACTGGCAATGGCGTAAAAAGAAACGCCCTCCTCTTGAGTACCAACTTCCTTTTATTGAAAAAGAAATCAAAGATGGCAATATTGGTTTGGATAGAATTGATGAAGCATTGGATAAAGTTAAATGCAGGAAAAAGCAATACGCTCAAGGAAATCATGAGCTATGGTTCGACCACTTTGTCGAAGAAAACCCATACCTTGAAGATTATGCCTCAAGAAAAGCCTTCAAATTTGACGAAAGAGGATATGAATGGCATGACTATGGTGACATCTTTAAAGTGTTCGGAAGCAAGTTACACGCATATCACGGAGGACACTTTATGGGAGTTGCCCATGCAAGAACTCACGCCTTACAAATGGGATGCAACATCATCTATGGTCATACACACGACAGCCAAAAAGCAGTCATCACCCATATTAGTGGACCGCACATGGCGTATTCAATGGGATGTTTAGCTGATATGAAGAAAGATTTCCTTAAAGGTAGACCAACAAATTGGACTCATAATGTAGGTCTAGTAGATATTTTTACTAATGGAAACTTTAATCTTGTAGTTCTTGATATAAATAATGGCGTTACATCCTACGGAGGGAAAATAATAAGTGCCTAAACAGTCAAAATCAATAAGAGATTTTAGCGGAGGAATTGCTAAAGGCGTAGATGCGTTATCGTTAAAAGATAATCAGCTATCGGAATGTGTTAATTTCATAGCAGATAACGTAGGTAAGCTTAAAGTAATACCTGACGAGCATATTGCTTGCACTAATGAATTAAATACAGAATTACCTAATGGGTATTCAAAAAATATACATTCATGGTCTTCTGATTTTAATTTAGATAATTCAAGTCAAAATACAAATTTAGTTGCCCCTACAGTTACGGAAGTAAAAGTTGCAAAAAGGGCAAATATGGAATTGTATTTCACTCCTTTTCAATCAGACATAATAAATTCTGATTTTGATTATCAAAATAGGGCGTTAATTATAAAAGACGCAGACAGAGATGAATACATTATTGAAACGCAAATAAACAATCCTTTTAAAACTGGATTTGAAAGCAAAGTTCCTAAAAATTCTATTCAAGGTTTGACTTTAAATCAGCTAGAAAAAATGGCTCATAAACATTATTTGCCATCATCAAATGAAGCCTCTGACTATACAGACCCTACCATCCCTTGGCATTTCAAAACGTTAGCTGGTGGCGATACTCGTCCTAATGGCTCAAATACAGTCAAAGCTTCTTTTGGTCCTATAGATGCTAGTGGAAATCATGGATTTACAGCTAATAGCAGTGAAGCCGTAGCAATGAACGCTTTAGATAATTCTAATTGGCTAGACAGTACTAAAACTTTTGAAAGTAATACTAATGTTTATCAAGACGATACAGGAGACAACGCTAGAGGAAGAAATTTTAATTACGAAAATAGCCAAGGGACAAAAGTATATCCAATAGGAGTTAGAAATGGCAATGCTTTTAAAATAGAGTCTGTACCCAATGGCGGTACTGCTAACAGTTTCGGAAACACTCTTGAATTTGGGTTTACTCCTTTTAATGCAAGTGCTAATCAAAATGACGCTTATGCATATAGAATGGTAATAGAATGGGACTACTGGGGAAAAATGAATATTAATTTTCCTAATGAATATGCAAATGGTGCACTTAATTATGCACATAACAAGGGGTATAGACCAGTAGGGAATGATTCAATACCTATGCCTAAAAAAACTATAAATGGAGTTACATATGATTATAGGCACTTAGCTCCAGCTTCTCATGGTCATAGCTTTGAAGACTTAGAAACAACTAGTGCTACTAAAAATTTATGTCAAAAAAGTGGTGCGTTTTTTTATATGATGAATGAAGCCCCAGACTTTGGGCAATTCAGTGAATGGTCTTATAATTTAAGTAATGTAAAAAGATTTGAAACGGCTACTTATAGGGTAACTATTACTTACTATACAAATCCAGAGCAAACTAGTGAAGCGTCCATAACAAGAAGTTACGATATTCAAATTGCTCAAAATGCAATGGATGTAAAATCTGGATTATTTTTTGAAGCAGATAACATTTTGTCTGATGTGCCAACTGACTACCAAATTAAATTTGAAATACTTGACGATAAAGTAAGGATTTATCAAGACGTAGATACAGTAAAGGCTTATGGCATTAAGACCGTATCCGCTAATAAAACAAATATTGTAGACCTTGGAGATAAAGTAACAGATGGTCAGAGATATCAACATTTAATTGCAGTTACGAATGAAGATTCTATGGCAACAGTCTATTCTATGGAGAATGACACATGGCTAGACTGGCAAATGGACTTTAAATTTGAAGAAACAGAATATATAGGTACAGTTAATATAAGTAACAATTCTAATAGTGGAACCTATAACAGTTTTTCAACTTCAGCACACCCTTCAATAGTTGGAATGCAAATAAGAGGAACAGGAATAAAACCTGGTACTACAGTGACTGCTCAAGACACAAGTGCTACTCCTCCTACGATACAGTTAAGTCAAACTACATCATCAGCAATTTCAAATGGAACAGTTTATTACTGGGACTCTTCAATGAATGTAGATGTATCATATGTAGACGCAGAAGGACATTTATTTGCAAGCGACGTTACATTCAAAAGCAATAATAGACCTCAGTGGTTTGGTTATTTGAATTTAAATAAAACATATTTAAAAACTCAATTTGATAGCGTTTCAAATAATTTTAATGGGAATTCTCCTCAAGTAGAAAAAGCTAAAGGATTTAGCACAGATGCACTATGTCCCCAGCCATATAGAGTTAAGATTACAAATAGTCCAGCTACGGCATTAAAAGGGCAAAATACGCATATTGCTACAAAAGTAAATGGCTTATTTAAATTTAAAGATTCATCTGGTACAGATTTATCAGGCGATGAAACCTTAATAAAAAGTGCTCCTAATTCATCAAGCACATGGGCAAGTCATCCTTTAGGAATCAAAATTCAATACGATTGGATAGATGGTCAAGAAAGTGAAGTTGGTACTTTGATGGAAGGTTCTTTTCTAAAAAAAGAATTAACAGAGTTTTATTTTAGTTACATTTATGAAGGTGGATATGTAAGTCAACCTCAACAGTTTTATGAACATACATACAATGCTGGCAATAGTGGAGCAGATTCAACAAATGTACCTTTCTCTACTGCACCTAAAGCAGATTCTTGTGCATTAGGATTACATATTGGAATAGGACCTCAGTTAATAAGCGGTAAAGGCAATAATCCAAGTTGGGCAGGTCTTTCAGAAAAAGATGGAGTATTGAACACTAGGTTAAAAGGCATTGAGATATATGGTCGTTTTACAAATACCGACCCTAATAATATATATCTTTTGTGTGAAATTGATTTAAATAAAGGTTGGAAATCATTTGCTACTGGAAAATGGAGAGATTTTACAACGTTTGGTAACGTCTCACATTACGGAACTAGTTATACAAGCTCAACTGGAGGTCCAGTAACTGACCATATTATATATAAGGCAGTACCTACGTTTCAGAGTTTCTTTAATAAATACCAACTAGCGTGGGATGAGCCTATTGGATTTGAAAGTGATGGCACTGGGTGGAAAACAGCTTGCGTATTTAATAGAAGGGCTTATTATGGCAACGTCAGGATTAAAGGCAAAGATGACCAAATAAGATATTATCCTGATGGTATTTTAAAATCTGCGTTAGGGAATTATGCAACTGTTGGTGAAAGCAATTTAATTGAAGCAACTGTAAATGATGGGGACGATATTGTAGCTCTGCGAGTTATTGGTAATAAACTATGTCAGTTTAAGAAGTACTCTTTAACCATAATGGGTGTTAAAACGCTAGAGAATGGCGAAAATCGTGAGGAAATCGAAGAAACCCTACATCATGTTGGCTTAGAGAGTGATAATCAAATTTGCGACACTCCTTACGGATTATTTTGGGTTAGCAGAAGTGGAATTTATTTGTATAATGGACAAAATATTCAAACACTTACTTCCAATCCGCAAGGTAGCCTTATTGACAAAACTCAATGGGAAAATTTTTATGGAAAAAGAACTCATGTAGGATATGATGCATACTGGAATCAGATTCATATATGTAAAGACATGATGGGGAATTCTGAAGTATTAATCTATAGCTTTAATACAGGAGCTTTTACAGAAGGCTCAGATATGTATCAAGGCTCTAAAAAGACAGGATTTGTTACGGATAGAGAAGGTCATCTATTATGGGCTGAGCAAGTAGCCCAAGGAACACGAGGAAGTGCAGTGCTTCCTAACAAAACAAATAAAGTAACAGAAAAAGCAAGTGATGTGCTAACTGCACCACCACCACCTTCAGGAGACTAATGGCAATACTACTTAAATCTCTTACATCAGATAGGAAAGATATTGCGTCTGGAAAATTGATTACGAAGCATTACGATATGGGTGATGTAAGTATTAATAAAAAATTCAACAGATGTAATATTACTTACAAAATGGAGAATACTGGGATAACTCCTTTAAAAATTTCATACAAGCTAGATGAGGCTGGTTCTTTTGTTGATTTTGACGCAGTAAATGAAAATGAATTTTCTGTTTATGACAATGGAGCTAGGTTGTGTAGAACTAATGGAAAAATTAAAACTGCAGAATTCGATTTTGCTAAAAACAATAAATACGGTAAAGTAGTTCAAATAAAAATTGCATATAATACGTCTGGCATGAGTTATAACTCAAGCACTGCCATAGACGGGTTTGAATTATCTGATATTACTTTTACTTACAGACCAATTAACAGGAATTAATATGGCAAACAATCATTATTCAAAGCATAGTAGTAGAGCCGATATCCAAAGATATTGGGATTATCACAATAATAGGGAGAAAAATATAGCTGTTGCTTCTGATGTTGGTGGTAAAGTAGCGAACTTTATGGTTCAAGATTATTTAGACACAAAAAAGAATCCACCTAAAGTCGCTAAAAATATTGTATCAACAGCGTCAAATGTTCATCCAAAACTAAATAGTCCACAATTTGCAGGTCAACCTACTGAATCAGGACTGATGGGATTTGTAAAAAATCCTTCATGGGCTGGGTTGGAAACAGGTGTAGCAAACACATTAACAAACCCAATAACTAATCTTGGCGGTATGGCAACTAAAGCTGGATTTGCAAAAACTGGTGGATTAATAACTGGTGCTGGTACAGCTTTAAAAGGAGCATTGACATCAATGGGACCAGTAGGTTGGGCACTTTTGGCAGGAGGAGCTTTAATGCTTCATCAAGGCAAAGGTGGCGGAAGAAATAAAAGGAGATATTAATGAACCCATATGAATGGCTTGATAACAGACTTGGTGGCATTCTACCAGGAGGAGCCAAAACAAGCGGTATAGTAAGAGATATTCAAAAAGGATTTTTTGGACGAGCATATGACCATCTTCTTGGAAGAAGGGGATTCTTTGGAGAATATTTAGGTGGAAGAAAAGCAGATAGAAAACGTAGAGCAATAGGTGGTATTGCAAAAGAGATAGCTAATATAGAAAGTCGTAAAGCAGATATTTTCCCAGATGCGATGACAGATTTTAACAGAAAAACGTTAAATGATTGGAACACACTTCAAGGAAAAAATTCTGCATCACCACTTACTATGGCAACTGATACAGGTAAAAACCAAAAATTTCAAAACATTATTAATCAAGCAATAAATAATACAAATGCTTCATTGAACAAAACAATAACTTCAGCACAAGACAGGCTATGGGGACAAGAAGACCAGATTGCCAACTTAAAAGCTGAAACACAATCAATAAGGGATTCGTAACATGGATGACATAGCAAGAATATTAGGGTCAATCATAGGCGGTGTAGCAGATGGGGCTTTAGAAAATCAAAGATTAGAAAAGTCAATTGAAGCACAAAATCAAAGATTAAACAAAACAATTCAAGCACAAGAAGATATAGCCTTATTAAAAGACTCTTTAAGCGTAAAAAACACACAACAATTAAATCAATATAATAGAGAAAATGCATTATTGTCAGATTCCTTAGGGGTTAAAAACGCAATGCTAGAAGATTCTTTAGATACCGAAAGAATGATACGAGCAGATTCTTTAGCAAATGAAAGACACGAAGACACTCAAAGATTTCAAAAAGGAAATCAAGCAACTCAGATACTATCTGCCTTAATGCCTCAAATGACTGCTACGCAAAACCTAGAGTTAGAAAATGAAAAAAACAGAGGTCAGTTCAAGTACAATAGTATCAAGGAAAAAGTTAGTCGTCAAAATGCAGATAAAGCTAATGCAAGGCAATGGTCTCCAGATTTAAAAAAGCTTAATAAACAAACATTGCAGTTTAGAACTGAAAAGCCTTTTCCATTCAGTGAATCAGATATGTTAGACAGCTACGAAAACGCTAGGGAAAATTTAGAAGGAACGGTTTTAGAAAGTTTAAAGCTTCCAGCTGGAGACAAGAAAAGAAGGGCTGTAAGAGGGTTGATTGATAAATTGCATTACAGGGCTAATAATCCAGACTTCTTAGATGGAGATTGGGGCATATTTGGAGGCAGAGACCCAGATGGTTCAGAAGCACGAGGCATTAAGGATGAATTAAAAATATGGCTAGACTTATTAAATGATGAAGAAGGCAGTGCTAGATATTTAGATGAAATATATGGTATCACACCAGAAGAAAGAATGTTTTATGACAACTGGGGAGAAGCAAGTAGTGCAATTTCTGAAAAGCAAGTTTCAAACACTAAAGACACTCAAGAAAAAATGTATAAAATGCTTGAAATTTTATTAAAGCAGTCTGAATGAACCCATTTCAGACTAGGGAAAAACTAAAAAGATATCGCTTTAGACCTGAAAACTTCACACAAGAAGAAGCAAGGGAACTAGAGCGATTTTCAAAGCTATACGGTTTTGTTCAAGAAAACCAACCACTAGAAGAAACTTCAAGTAATAAACAAAGCAATATGCTTTCCCAGTTTAGTTCTGGGTTTACAGAGGGCTTACTTGGTCCTATTGCTATGGGTGGCTGGGCTGAAGACCCTCAAGATGAATTCCAATCTATTGCCCATAGTGCAGGGCATTTATTAGGGTTTGCATTGCCTATGGCTGGTAGTCTTGTATCGTTTGGTGGAACTGGAATAGCAAGACTAGGGTTGATGGGTAGCGGTAGAATAGCAAAGGGTATTCAAGCTACAGGTAAAACAATAGGTGGTTTTGGTCAGGCTATGAAAAAAGGTAAGTCTGTGCCTTTATACGTAGGTGATAAAGCTGTAGATGCTACAAAAAAGATTTTAGCTAACGCTGGGTTTGAAGCTGGTAAATACCTTGAGGCTGGTGCCAAGATTGGGTTTAAAGCAAAAATGACTGACGTTGCATTTCAAGCACAGCATTTATCTGTAGCAAGTGCTGTAAGTGGAATGTGGAATGGCGAAGACGATGAGGTAGATAATTTAATATTTGGTGCTGTAGCTGGAGGGTTTTTTGGAGGCTTAGGAAACTTTGTGCGTGTTGGTAACATGATACAACACCCTAATAAGGTAGTACGAGAAGCTGGAAAACGTAATCTTTGGGAATCTTCAAAACAATTATCAGATACTTTATATAATTATAGAGGTCAAATCCTTAGAGGTGCATTAGGTGCTGGTTTTCAAGGTGGAATGGCTACTATGCAAGGTGCACCAACTGCTACACAACTATATGAATATGCATTAGGGGCATTTTTTGGTGCTGGTGCTCATGGGGTAAGAGAAAAGAAAGCATCTGAGTTTTTTAACAGTTATGAAAAAAGAAATGAGGAAGGTGCTTTACAGAAAGATTTTGCTGAGCGAAGGAATATGCTTGAGTCAGAAGAGTTTAAAGCACTCCCTTTAGACTCTCAGCAATTAGTAAGAGAAAAATACACAAATTATATTGGAGATTTCTGGGATAGGTTCAAAGGAGAAGCCCTTCAAACAGATGATTCTTTACCTAGTGTTAAACTAGCAAGAGAAATACTAAAGCCATACAACGAAGCATTAGAAAGAAAAGCACAAGAAGTCAGTAAAAAGACCGAAGACCTAGAGCCGTTTGAGATTGCCCAAGTTCAAGCTGAACTAATGGAGGTAGTACCTCAGCGATACGCAAGAGATTTAAACCTGAGAGTAATATCTGAAGGGTTATTAAAAAAGATACGCAACCCTAAGGAAAAATTAGAAGATACACAGCAAGAAATAGTAGATAAACTTACTCCTGAAGAGCTTTCTCAAGTCAAAGAAGGCTATATAGAGCCATTAGAAAAAAAGATTGTTGAGTATTTTGAAAATATACCTCAAGAAAAAATAGAAACAACTGCTCAGGACATACTGCGAGCAGAAGAGAATTTAATATCAGACCAACCTGAGCTTGTAGTTGAGCCAGTTATTAGGCGGTTTCTTAATCAACTACAAAAAGAAACAGACATCTACGAACCTAATGATGTATTAGAACACGCAGTAAAGACCTATAATGAATTACTGCCAAAGTCAGAAAGTGGTAAACGAGACACAAGATTTATCCCCGTAAAGGGAATGGTAAAAGAATACATAATGCTTCTTCAGGATAAGTTTCCTGGCATCAGAGTCACACCAGAAATGAAGAACAGCCTTACTCAAATGTACACTAGACTATCGCAAGGCGTTATAAGACCAATTATTAGTTACGACAAAACTACTCAGAAGAGAAAAACAATATGGGGATTTAATGTATTAAAGAGAAAAGTATCAGGTAGCGAGCCACGTTCAGCAGATGAAAAAATGTATGAAAATTTATGGGGAGATGAAGTTACAGTACGAGAATTCTCTGAATTAGTAGACAAAAAAGGCAATACCTACATTACATTAAAGCCTTACGACAAGGTGTGGAATGACAACTTAAAAGAATGGGTCCCTGCAATGCGTAGCAATGACTGGCTAAACATAACTAAGGGACTAGATAAAAAAGACCAGTATTTAAAAATACCTAAAAAAGATGGCGGTACGGAACGGATATATAAGTATCACCCAAAAACAAATAGCACAGAAATAAACTCTATTATAAAAGAGGTTGTAATTCATTCAAAAAGTAAAGCAATAACAGAAGATTTACTTAAAAAATACATTGAAAAAGACTATAAAGTTTGGCTTGAAACAATGGGGTTTGATTTAAAGCTGGAAAAAGACCTCATTGAAAATCAAGGGTTACGCAATTTATACAATAAAGCTTTTAAGTCTAATTACTTATACGAAAAAAACTGGAATTTTAAAAACGCAATTGCAAGAGTAAAACGTGAGGCACTACTTGCATCTAAGTCATTTTACGAGCAAGACAGAAAGTTTTTTAAAGACCTTACTAACGATACTGGCAAAATAAACATTATAGCTATAGAAGCTGAAGCCAGTCTACTGGGAAAGCTTAGCAGTACTGGAAAAAGAATAGGGCAATGGCTAAATGTAGAAGGTAAAAAGCCTGAAACATTCTGGACTGTAGATAAGAATGGAAAACTAATGGAACAAGCATGGGAAAGTAAGATTGATGGTTGGTTAGTAATGCATTCTGATTTATATAAAAGATTTATGGAAGCTAACGGATTTGATGGCGTTCAAATGTCTCATATGAAACCTGCAGTAGCTGTTACGATGCCTGATGGAAGTCTGTTTTTAATAAAAGGTGGAGTGCATCCAGGAAACAAAGCTTATAACGATGCAATGCCTAGTCCTAACTCTATGATAGTCGTGACTTCTGCTATCAAATCTATGCCAGAAGGGACAAAGGTATATAAAGGACAAGCTAAAAAGAATGGTAAATACGAAATAAAAGACTACGACAAACCTTCCTTAGAAATGAATGTTGAAGACTTTAGAATAAGTTTTGGCGTATATGGAGACAAGCACTCAGCAGAACCCACTACAATTAAAAAACAAATGCATTCATTTTTTGATAGCCTAACTATGAGTAGAGATGGTTATAGAGAATTTATGGACGCAATTCATTTTGATGTAATTAATGGCTCAAAGCAAGCCAATGAGTATATGCAAACCTTAAAAGAAAACCCTGATGCATTGCCACCAAAGGGGTTCAAGGTTACAGAATTAAGTGATAAAGATTTTATTACAGTTATAAACAACCCTAGTCACAAGCTCCACAAAGAATTAAACCTAGAAATCTTTAAGAAAATCAAAAGGATGGAAAAGGCAGAAGAATTTGAAGGTGCTGTGTATGAAGAATTAAAAGAGTATGCTAATAATTTTGAACGATGGTACCGAGCTACTGGTTATAATCCTGTATCTGCAATAATAAACAACAGTTTATATGAAAAGTCTGTGCATATATATCGTATGAATAAATTTACTAATCCAGAATGGAAAAACTCTGGAAGCGGATGGGTAGCTGGAGTAGACCCAGTAATGGAGGCAGTAACTGGAGGCATTAAAAAGAATGCAACCTATGAGTTTTTTGAAGATGGAAAGTTAAAGAAAAGAAAAGTGGGGCATTTTAAAGTAGGTATAAGCCATAAAGACATGAAAGTTAAATGGCTTGGTGAAGGTGAACAGATAAAACTAATCGAAGCTTGGGAGCAGTTTAAGAAAGAAAAGAATCCACACGTCAAAGCAAGAATGAGAAACAAACTGATGTTTGCTGTAATGAGGGTCCCAGCTAATGCAATATCAGGGACTAGGGCATTAATATTTGATGGATTTGTAAAAAATGACGTTGATTTATCTGATTGGGGCGTTTATATGAGAGGCAGAGACCACTTTTACATAGATGGAGCTGACGTTGATGGCGATAAAGTGTTCTTTTATCAAGGATTACCTCAGAAATACCTTAATGATTTAGTCAAAAACGATAGTTTTTTGGAAAGGGCAAAGCAAGGTAAGAGTGTTTTCTTTGAAAATAAAGCTGAAAAAATGGATAAGTTGTTTAAAAGCGAAGTTTCTAAAGCAGATTTAGACTACGTTAACAACAACCCATTAGCTCAATGGTCTCCTGGTGCACTACGTAAAACAGGTATAAGTGCATACACAGGAAAAAAAGGATTGGGATTAGTAGTAAATGCTAAATCGTTTTTAAATAATGTGTTAGCTGATGTGATAACCAATAAGGGTGGTAAAATAAGATTAGGGGTTTACACAACAAGTAAAGAAACTGGTAAAAAAATACTTATAGGTGACTTAATTGGTCAAACTGACATGGCACAATTAAAATCTGAAAACGGTTATTACGTAGTAGGTACAGAGGCACATAGCAGAACAGCAGACAGTGCAAATTATTACAATATGGCAACTCCGCAAGAGATGGTAGACATTGTTACTCAAAGTGCTTTTAGGAGTTTAAAGTTTCACCCGATTGAAGAAGGAAAAATTAGAGATGGAAGACTTAGTGATTTAAAAAACACATTAGAATATGCTCATTTAAGTGAATTGAATAACAAGTTGTATGGGTATGATTTTTCAAACGATAGGGCATTTACTATAAGTGAAATACAAAATGCTGTAAAGCCATTTAAAGGCGAAGTAAAAACTATGAGTTCTATCGTTGATATTGCCCACAAAGTGGCACAAAACGAATTGAACATTGACCCACTCAGGCATTTTAACTACCAAGCATTTAGAGAAGCTATAAGAACTTTAAGCAATGAATTATTGCGAGACAAAGACGTACTAAAATACATTACTAGAAAGAACCTGAGGGTAATGCCATTGTACTACCACATAGATTATCAGGCAGTGTATAAAGCGATGTTAAAACACCCAGAGTTCACTACGAAAAATGGACTAACCTTACGAGAAGTTCCAGAAAAAGGTGCTACTAAAAAAGATAAAGAACCATATAGGGAACTACTATGGGAAGCGTTAGAACCGCCAAATAAAGAAGGGATTTCTCCATTAGAAGAAAGACTAGGAGATATCGGTAAAGGCGTACAAAAAACATTTAATAATTTATTTTCTAACCAAAGAATGGAGATAGGTAAAGCTATATCCAGATATGATGCTAAAGTTGAAAAAGAATATAAGATAAATGACTCCTACGATATATGGAGTGCCTTACAACTCAACATAAAAGGTAAGGCATTAGATGATGCATTAAAAAACGCTGGTCACATTTCAGAGAAAGGTCAAATACCTTATGAACGTATCAATGAAATTGCTAACAGAATAGTAAATGGTGAGCAAATAACTGGCAATAATATCGAAATGTTGGAAACTCAAAAATGGTCAAAACAGATACAAAAAGCAGTAGACGACATACAAGCTGGCAAGCAACCAAAGACCGCTTCTGAGAGCAAATTTTTAATATTAAGAGACATTATAGCAAGACAAGCTGAAGCTGTAAAGCTCAAATTTAATCATGCGTTTAAAAATGAAAATCAAAGAGTATTCGAGAACGAACAAGAAGCCAATAAATTTATTAGAGAAAACGTAGTTGAGATAAGCAACATAGCAAAAGAATTAAAGATTAAACCTGAAGTAGCAGTTGATTATTATTACAATTACCTACTAAGCAGTTTACGTCCACAGCCAGTTCGATTAGAGGGGATTATTAGAAACCTTAATGGTAGAATAGCAACTGCGGAAAAGAAAGGTCAAGCAGATAAAGTAGAAATACTAAAAAGGGAAAAAGAACGGACAAGAGCTCAATACGAAAATACCAGCACACCTCAATTTATATGGTCAGTGGATGCGATACCTGACCGAGTAAAATCACAATTTATGAAAGGGTATGCTGATACTTTCGATTTACTCAATACTGTTACTACTGATAAAATATCAGGAGAACTTACAGGATATTTAGCAAAATCCAAAAAAGACACTAAGCTTGGAGAGATTGAAAGCAGTATAGATGCTGAGGTAATTGCTGAGGTAGAAATTGATAGATTATTTAAACCAGATAAGCTAGGTGGTGTAGAAATTGCAAAAGATGCAAAAGGAAAAGCTGATGACGTGCCTAGTGATATACCACAAGTACTACGAGGTATTACCCAAAGTTTAAAAACATTACCCGATGGAGCTATTTTAAGATTTGAAGACCTATATACTTATATGAAATCAGTACAAGGCGATGGTCCAACAAGTATTAAGATGGCAACTTGGGAAGACATAAGGTCATTTAATCGATTTTTAAAGGACATAGTTAACTCTACGAATCCAACTGGTAAAGTAAAAAAGATATATGACTTCCTTTTTCCAGATACAGTAGGTAAAAAACAAGCTGGGCATGACCTTGATTTGTTATTTAAAATGAAAACACCTATACGTAATGCCAAAGATATGGGACTAGCTACTATAAAAGTGCCATTATCCTCTATGTCATTTATACAAAAAGTTGGTGGACAAATGAGAGAACTTGAAGATTCTATTAAAAACAGTATGGTAGAATCCTTATTTAATGGCATTACTGTGAAATCTGAATTGGAAGCAATACCAAATGGTATTCAAACGTTTACTGATTTATTTATGTTTGCTCAAAAGAAAATGAACTATGAACGTGCTGTAAAGCCTCAAGATGTTGAGTTTTATGGAAACGAATGGGCATCATCCTTAAAACTATGGGACAGTAAATACAAAGGTAAAAAATTCAAGTTTACTAGAGCTGGTAAAGTAGTTGAAAAAACCTCTGAAGAAATAATTAGAGACATTCAAGAACAACAAGGAAAGTTTTTACAAGGATTTTATGAAAGCTATTTAGGAGCTGGTGTTATAGATAGGTCTGGTGAATGGAAGCGTATTGACTGGAAGCGAGTTGATGAAAATGCAGAATGGGCTAAAAACGGATTGGTAATACATGATTTTATACGTTACGATAAAAATGGACGATTTGATTTAGAAAACTTTCAGAAGAAAGTAATGGACCACGTAGAAACATTTGGCGTTAATGCACTACATAAAATGATAGGAAATCGAAATAATCCCTTAGGCACTGAGCTATTAAACAGAGTACAGCACGAAATAGGCTTAGAAGAGCATATACTAAGTAAGAAAATAAAGCCTAATTCAGAGGAATCTAGAAATGTTAGGCTAGAGTGGAGAAAAGCTAACGAGTTTTTTGGAATTGGAAGAATAGGTACAGAAGGAACAGAAGGGTTTTCTACAGAGTACTTCCCCCAAATGAAACATGATACAAAAAAATTAAAACCTTGGGTGCAAGAACAGCAGTTAAAGCTTAAAGAAAAATTAGAAAACTACGTTAATGACTTAACTCATGCTGGTAAAACAGTAATGGAAGACTCTTCTTATAAAATACCTAGACGATATAGGTTTAAGGAAATTGAATTAGAAGCTTTAAAAGGCAAAATGTCTGACAAGCAACTAATAGACATATGGGGCGTATCTAATGTTACTATTAAATCACATTTAATAAACCTCAAGCTCGCAAGCCAAAATGCTGATTATCAATTGTACTTAGGGCAAAGAGTAGAAAGTGCAATGGGGCAATCAGACTATCTAGTAAACTTTTTAAACGCTGAATTCCGTAAAGGAAAAGAGCAATGGCAGGATATTAACGCTGAGTTTAGACCAGGAACTGGTAGACAAAGAGGCGATACTCATGTACCGCATTTTAGTTACGGCTTTGAAGTTTTAGAAGCATACACTAATCAATGGGTAAGCTCCTTATTTAAAAATTTAAACGCATTAACTTTTCGTAAAGTCATAAATAATTACGAGCAAAACAATGCCTTTGCTAAAGAAAACCCTGAAATGGGAGAAATGTGGTCTAAGGAAAT
>Ga0209645_1000717_pt1 | contig 17002 bp, 5 predicted proteins | sample ETNvirenome_6_30_FD_184070 | JGI IMG/M metagenome (GOLD analysis project Ga0209645, IMG submission 184070) | Marine viral communities from the Pacific Ocean - ETNP_6_30 (SPAdes) (version 2) | ecosystem: Environmental > Aquatic > Marine > Oceanic | place: Pacific Ocean | collected 2013-06-19
AAAAAGTTCCATTAGGTGCAAGTCCACTCTGATAGTATATAGTACTAGCCCCTCCGTTGGGTCCTATACCACTACCAAAACCTATATGGCCATATGCCCTAGGAGCGTAACGTTCCCAAGTTGCAAATATATCGGTAACACCTAAACCACTGTATTGTCCACCATCACTAAAAGAGGTAAAAGTACATCCTGTCTTAACTGGTCGTGTAGTTATAGTAGTAGGCCTATTTTCAATAACACTAACCGTGTACATACCGTTTGATATATTGGTGAAATCGTGTCTGGTATCTCCTGTAGTACCATAATGTGTTTTTATTAATTTATTATCTTTTCTTAATTCATATCTATAAGCTGAAGTTTCTGTGGTAGAAGTGGTTACACTTATAGTCCCCAACCCATTAGGGTCGTCTATACAACTAGTATCTGATAGGGTTGCGGTAACGGTTGGTGCTGTTAGGCCACTTACTCTTAAACTAGTACTACCTGAAACTCTATTACTATCAGTTATTGTTGCGGTATACAGACCAGCACATAAATTAACAATATCAAAAGTAGTTGCACTAAAATCACTAACACCCGACCAACTAACTGTGTAGGGTGCTGTACCACCGGTAACATTTGTTTGTATTATACTACCATTACATTTACCATCTAAAGTATGTGTTAACATACTTCCTACTAAATTAATAAAACCTGTATTACTTACTACCATAATTTATTTTACTTTTTTGTTATTTTTTCAGGTTTAGGACAAGGTATATCGTTTGAAATACATCCACCTAAAGTTTCACACCAATATGTGCCAGGTTTACAAATACCACTACTTTCTTCTTTTTTGTCATCACCAGCATAACCTAGGTCTGAACCTACATTACTCCTATCTTCTCTATCTTTATCACTTTCGGATTCTGTTTCTAGTCCTGTAGTTGGTTGGTTGTCTGTTCTAGTACAATATCTTTCACAAGCTTCAAGTGTCGCATATTGTCCAAGACTTCCTGCAACCCTTAAACAACTCCCATCAATACAATCATAAGTTATTATCTTATCTTCATCATCACTAGATTGTCCTGGTTGTCCTCCCGATACATAAGGGTTTACGCCATCCTCACCATATATCGGATTTCCGGTACTAGTGTCTGTATTTATGTTAGTTTTTGTACCCCCCTTTCTTTTAATTATTACCCCTTCATTATCTGTATAATTATTAGTACCACTACATTTATCCATTAAATATGGTTCACAACTATCATTTATAGTTTTACAATGTTTATTTGCTCTTTCTAAACAATCATTACAACCTGTAGAGTCTGTATCTGTAAAAATGTTAGTTACATTATATATAGAATCTATTTCTTGGTCATCGCTAGTAGCATTACACTTACAGTAATATCTACATTTATTAGAAGTTGGTATAATTGTTGGACTAGGATTATAATGAGAGTTACTATTTATTATTTTTATTTTCCTACCATTAATTGTTATTTCATTATTTTCATTAATAACTTTTCTTTCATCTAGTCTAGTTTTATGTAATATATTATAAGAAGTATTTAACTTACCACCCGAACAAGGTTTGTGGAAATAACAATCTGGTGTTACTACAATATAATGTGTTAAAGGTCTACCAAAAGGATTATTAAATCTATTAACCACAACATAAGATTGATTGATTTGTGGAAATTTAAAATCACATGTTGGTGAATTTTCATCGTCATACGTTGGTAAGTAGAAACAGAATACTCCGTCCATTTTCATCTTAGTTAGTTTTTCTATAGATTCTGGAAGAACGTAGTCTTTTATTTGGTTACTTTCTATCATTGCCTGCCATTTATTAGTCGGCACTCCACTTTTTATATCCCATATTAATTTTTGATTTGTGGCCTTAGTGTCTACAAAGGCTAGTTTAGAAAAACTTTTACTATCTACTATAGGTGTAATTACAGTATCACATTTATTATTACTATTAGTTAGATAAAGAGCTCCATTCATTTTAACAGGTACTTCACTACCCCCCATAAACATTTTAAATGGTTTAGATTCTTGAGCTGAATCAAAAAATAAATTATTTGTGACAACTCTTTCAGTCGATTTAATACCTCTAAACCAAGGACCTGCTATTGTATTACCTTCATCATCTAACTGGTGACCTAAATTTAAATCTAAATTAGTTTCACCATTACTTAAACCAAAATAACCACCTTTAGAAGTACTTACCCAACTACTATCATACTCTAAATGTATAGTTTCACCACTAGATATATTTATTAAACCAGTATCTAAACTAATTGGAATTTGTTTTGTAAAAATGGTTGATGCTGAGACCCCACTTAATATACATACATTACTACCACTAGAGGTTACATCTGTATCTACAACTTCTAAAGTTAAATAATTATTAGCGGAACCGTCCTCTTTACAACGTTTTACTGTAAAGGTTTTTAAATTAGTTTCTGTACCACCTGTACTTGTTTTTATCAAGGATAATTTAAAATCAAACTCCAATATACCTGTATTTGGTGGTACATCATAGTCACCAGTATCATCTCTAAACTTTCTACCTGGATAATATTTAAAACCAGTATCTTGTAACACAGTGTTTTTTTCACCCATGCCCGCTTTTATTATGGAAGTATTAATTAATCTTTTTATTTCATAATTACTAGATGGGTAGTTTCCGGTAGTTCCTGAAGGATATGAATTAGTTAAATATTCACACCACTGACTATCTGTATAGTTTACATTTAAAAAACCTTCATACGAAAATCTATACACACCATTTGTAACACCAGAAACTTTTAGATAGTTTGTGGGGTTATTCTCATTTAAAATTAAAACACCGTTATTAACTTCGTAAGCTTCTGGAAACACATATGGTCCATATTTTTTAGTTTTATCATTTATTAATGGTAGTGGTTTTTTTCTTTTTACGTTAGATATTGGTACTGTTGTTTTTGCTGAAAATGTTGCTCCTGTTATTCTAACATCGTAAGTATCAGAAAATTCATATCTACTATTTGTTGTGGCTGTAAATGCAGAATATTGTACTGAAGATTTATCAAAGGTGGTAAAAAGAAAGTCAGTTTTACTATTTGCACTAATTGGTGCGTAATTATATATCGGCATTAACATATCATGAGGTTTATCACTATGTTTAGCACCTACCATCGCACCTTTATCTGGGTGTATGTGGTAATACCCCACATATTCTTCACCATTAGGTAGTGTATATTCACCCCCTTCAGTATAACCATCTTCTAACTCACCTACTTGATTGTTAATATTAGTTTGTTTGGTTGGGCAAATTAGTATACTTTCTAATTTACCATCTGAATTGTAAACAAAACTAGCGTCATTAAATTGGTTTATTTGTGACCTATTAACCCACTGTTCTATAGAACTATAAGTTCTTTTTACATATTCTAACCTACCATTATCTAATATTGGGTATTTTTCTAACATCCCTATTTGTTGTTTTTTTAGGGATTCCTCAAATGATTTTAATTGTTCTTCAGTAGAGAATTTTAAATTTATACATTTATTTGATTCCTTAACTATATCATTATTAAGTAATTCAGTTACCCAATTAAGTTCATATATTTCTTTACCATCTTTGGTTATTGGGACTGCTGGTTTAATTTTATTATTTTCCACCACCCTAGAAATATTGTAAGGTATTTGTATAATATTACCATCGGTTAAATTTATGTTACTTAAGTTAACATTTAAATTTAAATAATTTTGGACAGCGTAAACTTCACTACTAACTAATTCTAAAGCATTAGAAGGTATGTTTTGGGGGGTTAGTTGTGTTTTATAATCATAGATTACTTCTCTTGAAGCTAAGTCTTTTTGGGTTAATTTTAAATATGTAGTATTTAATTTTATATTTTTGTTGGTGGTGGTTATCTGTGTTACTGGTTTTACATCTAAAACATCACCTTCTACTAACTTTAAATCCTCTAAATTATTTTTAAATATTAATGAATGGGTGTACTGTCCCCCTCTTTCTATCAATATATCAATGTCAAAAGATAAATTATAACTTTTTAATTTAACTCCTGGTAACATCATCTGTAGTTGGTGTTTTACCCCACCTTTATTACTTTTTACTAATTCTAAAGCTCCTTGCCCTATAGGGTTATTTGGGTTTACACTTGTATTATAATAATTTTTATGGGATAGATATGTACCCCACGCATTGTGATTTACTTGTTCAAAACCATAATAACCACTAGAGTTTTTAAATATTTCTAATCTTAGGTCCCCAATATTAAAACCTAAAACATTTAGATTTTGTTCTATATTTAAACCTTCTTTCGGTAGTATTAAAAACATCCTTTGGTTGAACTCTTTGTTTTCTACTAAAATTTCAGCTAAATAATTAGTATCAAAAGATATGGTTAAACATTTTTGTTTATTGTATTTTGATAATTTTGGTGTGGAATGTACAGAACTATGGAATCTATCTCCTCTAGGCACGATAGACGCAGGAATACTTCCTGAAGCGAATACAATAATTTTTATCTCATCACTTAATACTCTTAAATCTATATTTGTTCTATATATTTTACTCACTATTCTATTTTTTTAATATCCACCGCCACCACCGCCGCCAGATGACATTCCACCTCCACCTCCAGAAGATGCTCCTCCACCACCACCTGAAGAGGGACTAGATGTGCCATAAGATGGTGAACTACCCCCAGTAGGTTGTGAAGACCCCATTGTTGTAATTGGAGCATTAGGTCCACTTCCAGTTATATTGTAATCATCTAACCATCTAGTGTTTCTAGGCCCTAATGGTTTTAATGCGTGTATACATAAAAGATTATTTGTGCTACCTTGTTTTGTAAATACTTCTTGTAGACTATACTCGTCCTCATTAGTGTGAAATTTGTTAGCTAATTCTTTAGTTTTTTCATCTAATATATTTGTACCAAAATAAGAATCTCTATTTTTTATATTATATCCCGTAGCATAACTAGATAATGGATTAATGGTAGCACCAGTTAAAATATTATTATAGTATGCACCTTCAGATGGTATTGTTGGTGGATAAGGTATTGTAGTAGATAGCATTCTAAATTGTGGAGCTGGAAAAGATGTCCATCCACTTATTGCTGTATTTATCTGGGTTGTTGTTGCACTTTGGCTAACAGTTCCAGACAAACTAAAACACCTATATACAAATTTATCCCGATGAAAAATAGAATTAGTTACTTTCATACCACCAGTCCAAAGTGTGGTAGTTGGTAGCATTTGTTCTACTAGTTTTGGCCAATAATCACCCATATCTTCAATATAAGATATCATTTTATTGTAGGTGTATTGATTATTCTCTCCACATGTTTTATTTAAATAATCCATATAGATTTTTTGTAGTGTTGGGTAGCCGCCTGTTTTTCCATCATTGATGGTCATTCTGTTTTTAGTGTCTATAAAATACCTCCAAAAATCCTTTAAAAAAGTTTTAAAGTCTAACTCTTTAGCGTTAATTTTTGGGTTGGTTGCGTCCCATCTTCCACCAGCATTTGGGTATGGCGATGGTAATGAACCACCACTAAAAAAACAATCACTTTGTACAGACTGTTGCCATATATCATACGCTAATCCTTGACCTATATTTAGTGATAGGTCAACATTTTTAACGTTTAATACTAGTCTTTCATCTGTTGTTTGGTAGTACGCTGCTCTACTACCAAAATCATAATCTCTTGTTTGAACGCTATCATATTCTTTTGGTTCATATATATTAGCAAAGTTATCTATCTGTTGTTGTGTTGGTGGGATAAAATCTACGCCGTGTACAGGTTCAGGAAGATGTCCAAAGTTTTTAAATGGTAAATTTATTAGTGGTGTTTTATCAAATTCTCTAACCCAAGATTTTTTATCATCTATTATCCTTCTTAATCTAAATCCATAGTATAAATGGGGAAATCTCCAAAATCTATCTAGATAGGGTGCTTGAACGTCATTAGAAAATTTTCCTTGAGTCCAAAATCCACCCCAAGTAAACTCCTTAAATTTAGTAACTATGTTAGGAGTACATCCAGTTAGTGTTGATTGTTGATTATCTATTATTATGTTAGATTTATGTTCCTCGGTTCTTTGTACCCAACCAGCTCCTCTTTGGAAAAAATAATTATTTGTGATTCTTGGTGTGGTAGGGTATCCGTCATTATCAATAGGGTAATCAGCCCTAATAAACGGATGTGTGGTAGTAGCAGTAGCGATAAAGAATGGATTGTTAGGGGGTAAGAGAATACTAGTTTCAATTTCACCTCTAACATAAGAACCCCCTGATATTTGTGACCAATAATAATCAAATTTATTTACATTTAATTTTGCATCCGCCACAACTACATATTCATTAAACTCTACTAGTGCATCTGGTGCACCTAATAATGACAATAAAAATTCTATAGATTTTCTACTACCCTTAGACTTAAATAAATAAGATGTATTCATCAATATACGTCTATATAGTTCTATATCTAATTCTGCGGGTGTTTTACTAATTGTTGTTCCCGAATATAAAGGTTTGGTGGTCCCCAATACACCATCTAAAAATTTATCTTTATCTAGTGTAGATGGTGTGTTCCACCCTAAAGTTCTAGCAAAATTCTTAATAAGGTTATTAGGTATATTATTTTTACTGTCATAAGTTACATTAGTCATGTAAGCTATACCATCCACATAAGTTTTTATATCATCAAAACTCCTACCATAAACTTGTAAAGTTTTTTCTACTTTTTGACTAGACGTGTCAAATTCTTTTAATGAAGGTGATGTTAAAAATCTAGAAATTAAATTTGTTTTTTCTTTATCTATTTCATTAGCTAATTCAGCTAAAGTATTTAGATAGTTACTATAATGAATTGTTTCTATATCTAAATTTATTTCGTCTTGTAATGGCCAAGTTTTTTTTATGTTATCAAAATAACTCACTCCTTCAGTAGTTTCTTTTACCACTTTAAAAGTAGCTGTATATATTGGGTTACTTTCTCTATTTAATAAAAATCTTTCTATAGTCCAGGTTGGGTTAAATTCTTTGAATACCTTTTCTGTTTCTTGATTATTTGGTTTTATGTAGAATTTATCATAACTAGTGGTGGCTGTAGTACCAAATGGTTCTCCTTTTACTTTTAATGTTATAAATCCACTAGTGGGTGTTTGAGATGTAAAATCTACTACTTGGTATTCTTCATACTGTACCCCACCACTAAAAGTTAAACTATATTTTGGGTATTCAGTAGTTAAATTTCTTAGTTTGTTTATCTTACCTTCAGCAATACCTAATATGGTATCTGCACTATAACCATATTGATTTGCGTTATTTAAAATTTCTTCAGGTGATATGTGAGAGTTTAGTAGTTCCCCATTTGTTGTAAATTCAATAGCAAAAGGATTAGATATTGAATTTACATTTATCCTAAACTCGGTTTCTTTAGTGGCAGAGTTATATACTATATTATAAGCTGTAATATTTCCAAAAGAAGCACTAGTTAAAGTATAACCATCAACATATAAAGCCGCAGGAAAATTATTTATTATATTTTCTACAGCTATATTTAATCTCTTATTTAAAGACCCATATAAAACAAAACTAGTTATATCACTAGTATCGTTATTAATAAAAACTTCTAAATTATTACTGGATAGAGTTTTTGCTAAAGCAAGGTTACCTATATCTAAATCTTCTAAAGTTATAGGGGCGGTAAAACTACCTAACTGTTGAGTGGATACTGTATTGGGTCTAGAAACATCACTACTTATAGAAAAATTACCCATAGTCATCTGTGATGAGCCGTCCACAAATTGATTACCTACTAGGTTATCACTGAACGTATCACCCCCGTGTCCTGGAGCGGGTGGGTATCTAAATCTATTACTAGCCATACCTTTTTATATTATGTTGTTGAATGACTTGCTGAAGTCTATGTTGTTACCTCTGTTTTGTCTTACTTCATATAATTGTTCGTTAAACTCGTCTCTAACTTCATATAGGTCATACTGTGCATAAATGTTATTATTTACTGTTAAGTCATATATTGTATAAATTCCATCGTCAATTGACTTAGTTTGGTTACCATAAAGTGCAATAGCTAATGTATCAAAGTCATGGTCTACCATTTCAACATCTAAAACTACTGGATTAAAAAACGTATTAGTCACAATTACATTTTGTCCTGGTTGACCTATAAAAGGTATAGCTGATGGATTATTAGATGGTGCACTTGTAGGTGTTAATGTACAAAAAATTAAATTAGTTTCATTATTTGTATAAATGTATCTAGGTGATTTTTGACTAGGGTTTGAGGTATTTGCTGGTTGTTGTTCACAATAAAAATTAGATGTTACTAACCTATAAAAATTGTGTATTTTTTCACCATTAGGTCTTAAATATTCTATACGGTAACCCACTAATGAATTAGGTGAAAATCTACTTCTAAACTGAGGGGGAATACTGTTCAAATCAAAAACTAAACCTTTAACGTTTGGTAGGGATGATAATATACCACAATCTATTATCGTAGTTCTTATTTCAATTGGTTTAATATAAACAGTATATATACCTTTTTGAGCGAATACAGAAGATGGTAGTTGTAGGTCATATAATCCACCTAAAACCTCTACACCATTATTACCACCTGTATTTGTATTGTGGTAGATTGGGGATAGTACCTGATTAGCTGGTAATTGTGTTAGAATAAAATTAGCTGTCGAATCTCTATTAGCTGTATAATGTACTACCACTTGTACATCGTCAGGTAATACATCAGCTGGTCTCTTTATTCCGTATGCTCCTAATGCCATATAATTATGCTTGTTTATTTATTTTATAAAAACCATACCCATGTAGTTCCAATTCACCCAAATTAGTAATTTGTCCCAATCTTTGTGGTTTTTCAAATACACTTATTTTACCTCTTTCAATAAATATGTTTGACCTAACTTCTGGGCGTTCTGCCACATTCATTAAAACCTCTTCTTTTGTTAGTGGTGGTATGCAACCAGATGTATATACTTTTTCCAAAACTTATTTTTATTATAAATATCTAAATCCTAATTTACATAACCTTTGTTTTATGATAATATTTTTCTTTATATTCTTCTAAAAACAAAGGTCTACTATATAACTGACCATTTTTTATTCTTTTTACTTGTTTAGATGATGGAAACCATAATCTTCTACTGTATAAATTTTCTATTAATTTTGTCCCTTTACCCCACTTTGTAACTATTTCACCATTTTTTTTGACACCATTTGCAAAATTTATAACTAGTTTATGAAATCTTTTTGTGTCTTGACCTTCTAGACCATTATAATAAAATTGTTCATCCCTATCTTCTAGTGTTTTATTTAATTCTGGTGTGTACCTATTTCTTTCGTAATATATATCCATAAAAAAATCACACTCTACCATAGCTATATTAACACAATTTATTAATGCAGTTCTTATTTGAGGAAAATTTTTTCTATCGTCACTAACTAAAATTAAATCTACATCCCAAGTAGGCCAAATAGTTTTATCTTTTCTAATATGATTAGGAAATGAACCTGTTATTATACATGTAAATCCATCAAACCAAGGTTGTTTTTCTACTATGTCTACCCATTTATTGAATCTTTCAATTGTAGGCATATACATTTTCTTTTTTACTGATAAAGGTCCTACTTCTATTTCTTGGTAAAATCCGTAATCCATAATTTAGAATCCTGGTGTAGGCCCCCAAGGTCCCCCGTCGTGGTGACAAGGTGTTTGTGTCCAACCTTGTGGACACACACAATCTGACGGACTTAGGCTAGGTAATAGGTATACTATATTACCGTTATCATCTCGACAACATTTTCTACAATCTGGGTCACCGGAACCTGAACCGGAACCTGAACCGGAACCACCATGACATGGACTACCGTCACCTGCAACACCACAAGATACCCATCCTGTATTATAAAAAGCATGATTAGCTATCATATTTACTGCCAAATAACCAAAATTACCCATACTAACACTAACTTCACAAGGTGGTTGTGTCATTTCTACATGGGGATGACTTTCTGTTTGTGGTGTATGGCCTACTATTGGTTGTCCTGGAGTATAAGAATTACAACTATATGTTTGATTTACTGGATTATACGACCACCCTGTTGGGCAACCACAACAATAACAACACCCTCTGTCTGGGGACTGTGGAAACATGTAGATGTCTTGTATACACCCACCTACTGGTATCGGAACTGCTGGTGAATTAGCTGCTGGTAACGCGTAAAATTGGACCGGTGGCACCCAAAAACCACTAGGAGTAGTTACTGGTGGTAATACTGCTGGTTGGAGTATGCTTGCACAGTCATCACATTCAGCGAGAACTGGCACACAATCTTGTTGACAGGCTAGTAGTGTTGTGTAAGCACCTGTTCCATTACCTGGGTCAAAACAAGTATGTGTTGTGGGGTCACAATCAAAACTTGGTTTTTCTGGACAAGTTATATCACATGGATACCAAACAGCCATTTCTTGTTGGTCGTTTGTTACTTGTGTTACAGCAAAATTAGAACTACCGTCACAAGCTAATCCTTGTAACCAATTATACCAACATGCGGATGGTGAGTATGCATCATATGACAGTGCTATTCCGGCTGGTTTAACAGAGTACACATAACAACATTGGTCTTGGGGGTCTATTACTATTTGACTTAAACCCCAAATATTATTTGGTGTCCATGTTTGTGGTGTTGTATGATTTACCCCTGTGCTGGTGTTACTATAAGTTGCTAACGATGGTAGTGGACTTTGTTGTGTTGGTGAATATATATTATCAAATTGTTGAGACCAGTAATAAAATTGGAGGTCTACACAATCAAAACAAGCTGGTGTGCCGCCACTATAACAACAGTTCAATGGGTCACCTTGACAATCTGCTAAAGTTGGGTAGTTACCCGTAGGAGTCGCAACACATCCACATGGTGGTTGTACACCAGGTGGGTTTGGAACACATTTATATGGTCCACTTGTTGTACCCGTATAACAACAATTATTGTTAGCTGTAGAAGTTTCACAGTCATGTAGACTTGAAAAAGTACCACCTGGAGTAGGTACACAGTTACATCCTAGACCACTTACATTACTTACACATTCATACCTATCACAATAATCCTCACATTGAGTCATGGATGTATATGGACAAGTTACTCCTGGGTCACAAGCAACACATCCTTGATTTGCATTACCTGTCGCGGCTGTAATACAGGTACAACCACCTCCACCACCACTACTTCCCATAGTTGGTGGTACCTGATTAGTACATCCCCATGGTGTAGTTGGCCCTGCGTTACAATAATCTTGAGTTGTATAAGTATTTTGACTTACGGCTAGAGTTATCAAATCAGGAATACTCATAGCTGTGGTAAATCCACCCGCATAACCTTCCGTTGTCGCGACTAAATTAAACCAGTCTACTACTTCTTGGTAGTTGTAGAAGAGTGGTGAGTTTACACCACCAGTAAGATTAGCAGGGTTACCAAAATATGATGTTTGCCAGTAGGTTCTGTACGCATAACACAGGCCTGGTTGGTTAGGGACATGACATAAACCAGGTGCACAAGGCCTCCAGTATTTATATTGTGAAAAACTAGCGTTTGGTCCGAAGTTAGTATTTAAATGCATCAGATAATCTTGGGTTGCGACAAAAGGTCCAGCACCCGCATCTGTTCTAGATGCACAACTATCAAAAGTTGTAGTATAACTTGGTCCAGTACTACAACTATAAGTTATTTGAGGTCCTTGACCTACACAAGATGTGTCACAAGGTATCCAAACCAACGCATTATTAGCTGTAGCACCATCATTAGATGCATAAGCTGCTTCGTAAAGAGTATAATATTGTGATGGTGATATCATATTACTATAACCTATAGGTGTTAATCCTGCATTATATACAAACACATAACAACAATTATTATTTAATCCGTCTATTGATACGTCTATGACAACATCACCTAAACTATAAATTTGACCTGGGTTCCATTGTTGAGCTGGTGGAGGTACATTAGCTGAAACACTCCCCAATAACCAATTCATTCCATCCCAATACCAATAAGTTATGTTACCATAATAAGCACATTCATAACAATCACAACATCCTCCTAATGCATTAAATGATGGATTAGCAATAAGATATTGTTGACATTCAGTCATAGAGGTATAAACATCACATGGTGGGGATGACAATGGGGTACCCACAAAAGTACAATCACAAGTATTAGCACAGTCACCACAAGTAAATGTACATTCATCATTACAAAGAGCTAAGGTAGCGTACGGTCCTTGTACACAATTTTGTGGCATTGTACCCACAAAACTAATACAACCATCTACTGGGTCACAACAATATTCATATTGTGTTGATGAACAAGGATAATTTCCAGCAGCTGTAGTAACATTAATACAATCCCATAATGAAGCTTGACTTGCTAAACCAGTAATAGGACATACTGGTTGGGCCCATGTTAGTTCACAAAATGTTGTACCTGTTGGATTACAACAATAGAGACAATGAGATTCACATGTTGCTTGGTCTGGGAATCCTGGACTACCTCCTTGGTATGAGGTAGCAAATGAAGGGGTTCCCGGTCCATAAGCTTGAGATAAATAGATTGTTGAAAATCCACCACCTACTAAAAAAGATTCTGGTACACATACACTACTACCTGGAGTATTACCCACAGTACCATTAGCTGCTCCCGCAGTATCACAATACCAACCTGTTGTAACAGTAGGTGGACAATTACAATCATTAAAATCTGCTGGGCTTGGTCCAAAAGTATAACAATCAGCAGCACTATCATATGTAGTAGGTCCTGGTGGGGTGTTAGCTGCAAATATACAAGATTGTAAACCTTGTGGGTCACACGTCCATGTACAAAAATCTTGACAATCAGTTAATGATGTAAATGCTCCTGGATAACTAGTATATGGGTTTGGTACTCCATCAATTATGGGTACACACCCAACACCACAAGGTAAACCTGTACCGTCATCACAATAACAACTATCGTCACAGTGATAAGTTATTGGTGATGTAGTACCAGTACAACAATACATACCAGATGCTAAGGCAAAATTACAATCATTTAAATCTACCATAGGGAAAATTGGAAAACTTACACCTTGTGGGTCATTCCCTAAAATAACTTGTTGTGCTTGTACACAAGAGGATACTGGAGGGGTAGTGCTATAATCACAGTAACAATCCGCTCGACATTCTTCGTCACAAGTATTACCTGAATAACAATTTTGTATAGTTTGTAAAGCAGGACCTGGATATACACATGCTGAAGGTACACAACCATCCGGAGTACATTCAAAAGTTTGTCCTGAACTAACAGAACATGGTGGACAACCTACTGGGTCAGGCCAAACCTGTGACCCACATGAAACCCAACAATTAGGTTGGTATGGTGGTGTGGTAGCTGGTCCATCATCAGGGGTAAATGAGTTACAATCAAAAGGACTGGTACCTATTCCACATAAACATATAAAACAACAATCTGGTGTGTCTGGGTCTGTGTGTGAAACCATGTGATACATATCATATGCTTGCATTCCATTATTATTAAACACACCCCTATCAACTAAAGTATTAGGTAAATAACCAGAACACGCACAATGACAATCCTGTGTAGCACAACTCGCACTGTTTGGTTGGTCTGCTAAACAATCTGCCATGGTACACCATATACCATTAATAGGGCCTAAACAAGGTTGTCCTACGGCAGAAGAAGTGTAATAACAAGGATAATTAGCATTGGATGGTTGGTTGGGGACAGTCGCCGAACCGGGCACGTCATCATCACATTTTACCCTACAACAACCAGTATTTAAACAACATTCTGTTTCAGATGAATAAGGTCCTCCTGTTGACCATGTTAAGTCATTCTGTACCATATAAGCTTCATTAGCATAATACGAACAGGGGTCATATTGTACACCCGTATAAATACCAGTGTCCCAATCATAACCTAAGGCACAATCCCAACCGCCATTACATTCACATGAGGCACTACATGCACTTAGTCCTGCTGGTGTAGCTGGGTAAGTACCTAAAGCTGGGTTTGGACCTAATATATTAGAGTTGGTTGCAGCCGTTGTCGGACAAGGTGAAAATAATTGGCACTCTACTGGAGTGTAATTAATTTGACCTGATATGCTATCTGTAAATCCAGTACAGTCACAAACGTAACAAGAAGCTGTTATACCACAATCCGGGTCTTGTACACAAGCTAATTCTGTAGCTGCCCCACATCCTGGTGTGTAACATGGTGTACATGGAGAAGATAATGGTGGATTATATGGTGTATATGGTGTTGTACATGACCACCCACATGGTACCTCACCACCTAGTCCTGTCGAAGGGAATAATCCAATGTTTGGATTACCTAAACTACCTGAAAAAGCTACGTTATTAGATGCATTAGCACAATCAGCGAAAGTAGGAAATGGTCCATTCATTACTGGTTGACATCCAAACTCACACGTCCAACTAAATCCACTTAAATCACCACAGTCCAATTGACAATCACCTATAGTATACATACTAGGTGTATATTGTACCCACAAATCTAAATTACTAGCAATTTGTGCCCAGTTATTACCATAAGCTGTAGTAGCATTTGTCATTATAGTTGTATAGTCTCCTGGAGAAACACTAGATGTTGCATAACATGAAATTTCTTGACAAAATGGTGGTTGTCCTGGGGTCATACAAGAAAATGCTGGTGGATTACAATATAAAGCACAATCTGTAAATGAAGTAAATGTAGGTGATGTGTTATAATAAGAACCCCATTGTGGGTCATTAGGACTTGTAACTTCCACACAACCACTTTCACCAATCTGTGGATATGGGTCTACTAATGGGGTTGTTGTTATTAAACCACCACAACCATATTGTCCCGGACCATCAGGTGGTGGTATACACACCCATTTAGATTCCGTAGGACATTCATTATTATTCCAAGCATCTATACATAGTTGATAAGCTGGATATCCTGTCGAAGTTCCAGATGTAGAACCTGATATCATTTCACATGTGTGTGGTCCTAAATTAGCAAAATCCGGAGGACATATCCAACTAACACAACCAACATAATCCCAATCTGATTGGCTGGTTCCTCCTGTAGGTGGTACTAATGCACCATTATTTATTGCTTGGTAACAATTACCGTCTGGACCTTCAGCAAAATCACCTATACTATAAATCGTAGAGTTATCATAAGGACCCGTATTAAAAGGATTACTTGGGTCATTACAAGGTGTCGATGTACCTGGTGGACATGGATTACAGTCTACTGAACATGCATGCCATAAGTATTCTTGTGCAGTACCTCCTGAATACCAAACACCCTGAAATGTAGCGGCTGGTGGTACAAATGCCCATGGAGAATTTGTTGATGGGTTTGTTTGTATGATTTCTTGTACAGCCATAAAACAACAACATAAATTATTTGTAACATCAAATACTATGTCACCTACTTGATAGTCGGTATATGAATTCCATACACCTTGATTAGTATTAAAATTAATTGGTTCTGTAGTTTGAGATATTGGGTTAAAGTATTCGTCAACATTTTCACACCAATTACATGGGTCTATTTCACACTGGTAACAATCTTCCCCACCAAATACATAAGCGTCTAATCCACAACTTAATGCTACAAACACAGTAATCCCATTTTCAAAATCATAAAAATCAATAGGTGTATTACCATTAGCAGAACTAATCGTATAACCAGTATACGAACCAGGTATAAAATCAAATATGTTACCTACCATACCACTTTCCATAACATTGGTATTTGGATTTAAAACATCCATACCTAGGGGTACTGGTACATTATAAAAATACCCAGGAGCTAGACCAGCAGTACTACCAGTACTATAATTTTGGAATAGTCCTAGGGAACTTTGGGTTAACCCTGTAACTTCAAAACAAATTGTGGGAGCTAGTCCACTATATTGTAGTATGCTTATTCCGGAATCTAAAGGTGTAAAATCTGTTGTACCTGGAATACCATACATACCATGATAAGCGGTAGAAGACCCTACCCCATGAGGTCCCGCGACTGGTACACCGGCTAGTGATTGTAATGGTGGTGTACCGGAAATAGCCTGTAAAGCTTGAAAATTATAACTGGGTACTGTTATAACTTTAGAAGTAGATATCGGCCCCCACGGAGTTTGTTGTGTGATGGTAACTCTTCTTGCATAAGGTACATTTGGATAAGTATGTGTAGAAACTAGATTAGTTGGGGAAACTGTTACTGGTGCGGAGCCATCTCCCCAATCTATAGTGTACTGAGAGGAATTTAAATTATCATAAAAACTATAATCTGTACTATTATATATTGTAATGGTATAGGGGTCTAAAGTGTCAGCTGTAAAAACAAAATTAGCAAATGTATCTTGTTGGTCTATATTACCATCCCATTGAGTGTAATGACCTATGTCATTAAAATCTTGTGATAAAAATATTGTTAGTTCATTTAAATTAGTATCCGCAAAAGGGTCGTCACATAAACAATATTGGTATATTGGTTCAAAAAATGCATTAACTTGGGTATATATAGGTTCTGTTGGGTCTGCATTATTAATAGGGAATATAGTCATTAATTCATCATAAGTTCCCTGTGTAGGTGTACCACCAGAGGTAATTTGTAACCCCTGAAATATAACGTAAGCTTGACTTAATTCGTTTTGACATGTTACGGTATTAGAAGCTGTACCTATATCCCATAAAATAACACATGGGTCCGTAGGTGAACAACCCCGTAATTCTGTAGGGTAAGTGGTCATGTCACCACTTAAACTATTAAATATTTGACTGGCTGTAGATGCGTACATTGGTAGCCCTAAACAGTTAGTACTAAAGTTTATTGGAAAAAAATTGGTGCCACCACTACAAGGAAATGATGGATTAGAAAACCCTGAAAATCCTGGAG
>Ga0209645_1000718_pt1 | contig 17001 bp, 9 predicted proteins | sample ETNvirenome_6_30_FD_184070 | JGI IMG/M metagenome (GOLD analysis project Ga0209645, IMG submission 184070) | Marine viral communities from the Pacific Ocean - ETNP_6_30 (SPAdes) (version 2) | ecosystem: Environmental > Aquatic > Marine > Oceanic | place: Pacific Ocean | collected 2013-06-19
GGATCGTTCGTAAGCGTGGTGTCAGTAACAATCCGATACGGCAGTACGCTCGAGTTGAACTTGGCGATTTTGAGGTTGCTACTCATAATGGTTCCTTAAAGGGGGAGAAACTAGCCCGTGACTGGGTTGAACGTCGGCGCAAGATCCGTCATTGTTACGCGGTACCACGCCTTGAACACCGTGTCGGTGTTGTCGCTGCCGTTAGTGCCCACGAAGTTAGGTGCCAAGAACATATAGACGGGGTCGTCACCACCCGTGTCGGCGTTGTACTCGAACGTTTGAACACCTGAGTTGAGGCTACCGATCAGCTTGTCGTTTACGTCGAGCATCTGCATCGACACCGACCGTGTTTGCGGGTTTCCATCGTCGTCGGACCCATCAATAACTGGGCTGATGCTCACGTATACTTTTCGGAACGTGGCAGAGGCATTGCTAGTTGTGTTGCTGTCTCCGCCGATCATGCAGCCCGCTGAGGGTGAACTCGTGCCTGACTGGTAGTTGTTAAAGTACATGCAGGCACCCGCAAATGCTACGGCAGTTTCGCCCGTCTCTACCTCTGCATCAGATAGCCCCACCCAGATCCCGCTCTTGTCTGGTGCGCCGGTGTTTGCGCCGACAGACTCGAGTGAAATCAGTATTTCCATCGTGAAGTTATCGGCCCATGACAAGTTTCCATTCGGTCCGCGCAGCTTCGCGTAGTACCGATCTGCGCGCATACTCGAATGGTTCCAACGCGTCTCGCTACTTGCGTTCTTGGAGATGTCTTGCTGCACGCGCAGGCCGCTGGCCGATGTCGTCAGGCTTATCAGGTTGGCCTGCGAGCTTTGACGGAATGTCCAACCCTGAGCAGCGTCGAGAGGATTGATAGTAATCCAGTCGTTCACGCCAGGCGCTTCACGTTTGGTGTCACCTGTAGCCGTAAACCCGATTGGGCCCGGTATGCGATTGTTGCGAGCCATTACGATCCTACAATTTTGTTCACGTATCCGAAGCAGTTAGCCGAGTTATTTGAGCTACCACCGATATCGATTGTAATTGCTGATGAGTTGCCTTGAATTGGAATTCCTGGCAGAACAAGCAACGTCTCTTGCGGAGGCACCACTACCTTAATCTTACCGTCGTTGCTAGTTCCATTCAGTCGTACGGTCACCTGCTCGTTCACAGATCCGTTCGCGTTGTTCACATACAAAAACACTTCATGAAAGTCAGATGTGGACGTCGGTCCTGTATGAACATTCGCGAAGCTACCCGTATTGATCGGGATCGCAATCGGCTTTCCATCTGTTGAGTGACTCAGATGATCTTTAGAAATAGTCGCCATGATTTGTGCTCCTTACGCGAATGTCTGCATGTGAAGGATAAGGTTCTCGTCATCAGCAGCAACACCACCTCCACCACCAGCGATAGCCGCACCGCTAGTAATCTGAATGTCATTGCCTGCATCATTTGTGAAATAGAGTTCGTTCGGCGTTGCCGTCTTTACCCAAAGCTGACCGTAAGCCGTAGTATCGGCGGCCGCGTTAGCCGCCTCTTTGATCTTCAGACCCGTGCCGTCGAACTGGAGGTTTTCCTCTCCGTTCATCCCGTCGGCACCAGTCGCTGTAACAACGCGATTGTCCGACCCGTTAGTCATGAAGTCCGATACATCAACGCTGATCGCGTCTGCCGCTACGTCGATACCGTTACCGCCTCCCACAGCCAACGACACCGCCCCAGTAGACCCGCCACCAGTCAAACCATCGCCGGCCGTCACAGCGGTGATGTCACCTCCACCACCACCACCGACAAAAGTAGATATGTCTGAAGCGGGAATTAGCTTAGTCGTACCGCCATCGTTGACGATGAAGCCATCGCTGTTACCGATCGTAATGCTTGAGCCAACGCTCGTGTCACCATCCAGCAGGTTCAACTCGGAGCTTGTAGCGGTGACTCCGCTGAGGGCGTTCCAGATGCTACCCGAACTCGACATTATGCCCTCCAGGAGACGCGGATTGTTCCGACTGAGTTGGTGCCACCAGTCTGCTTAGCGATCACATACAGTGTGCCGCGTGATGTACCCGTGATCGGGGTAGACGTGGTACCCGCATCGAAGTGGTAGTCGACGAGGCTGGAGAACGCGCAGCCACCCTTAGACGCCGCAGTCACTCCGTTAGTAATCGTCTGACTAGAAGGATTCGTGATCGGAATATCACCGGCTGAGTCGCGCGCGAGATACATCGTTACAGAGGTCGCGCTGTCACGATCACTAAACTCGAACTCGATTGCTTGAATGTTGCAGTCGTCAGGAAATGAATCCGAAGTTCTGGCGTTTGTTCGATCTGCCGTAACGGGGAATGCTTGGTAAGATGTAGTAATAGACGTCGGCGCACCGGTGGTGCCGCCCGAACTTTTTACCGAGCACACCGAGTAACCGAAACTAGTAAATTCTTTGATCATTGAAGTAGCTCCCGACGCAGCTTGTACGCCATCTTAACATTAAAAATCATTTGAGCATTAAGTACCAAGGTCTACACCGATCATTTCAGCTTTTCTTTCTTTGTCGCTCGCTTGAACACCTCGGCTGGAACCTCGCCCCGTGCCTGCGCTGCGCCTTGTACCGCTGATCGTTCTGGAGCAATGTCCTTGGTGTTCAATCCGGTAGCAACACGCGCGAATCTTTGGATGTCACCGCGCAATCCGGCAGCCTCCTCGGGTCCGGTCTTATCCATTTTCAGCAGCAAATCATTAAGCTCACCAAAAGGGCTGTTGCTGAACAGAAGCTGACCGACTCCAGGCATCATGTAGTACTTCTTGCCGGCACGAATTTCAGACCCCGCCGACTTTCGTGGCAACGCCTTGACATCCTCGCCCGCATCCTCAGCGGCTTGCTGATCAAGGATCATGTTGTTGAGATCTTCTTTCTCGTCGAGTTCAAGAACATCAAGTGCAATCATCTCGTAGTAGTAAACGAGATCAGGGTGCACACGCTTCGGCATCGTCGCACCGCCTGCGCCCAACGTCGCTGCAAGATCAGACAGTACCGGCGCACGTGTCGGGTTCAGCAACGCATTCAAAGCATTGATGGGGCTGATGGCATCAGAGCCGTCGTCCTCATCCGTGAACCAACGATCCCCCATGTCCTCAATTTCTTTTGCCATCAAAAGCTTGACGGACAAAAGGTAGGTGAAGTGTTTGAACGCGGCAGCCTGCGTACTCTCAGGCATGAACAAAGCAAAGTATGGAGCGTCAGGGTTCCGCTGACGGTAGAGGTCATTCCAAACCTTCGTCGAGTTCTGGAAGTCCTCGGGCGGCTCGTACGTAGCCGGAGGATAAATCATTTCGACTAAGGCCGTCTGATCTCGCAACCATCCGGGCCGAGACGAACGATCGGGCTTGGCCATGTAGTACGAAGCGAGCGCGCGGCGATCGAGACCCAGGTTCTCACCGTCCTCAGCCTTGAGCGGTGACGTGACGTCCAGCACCACCTTATCGATAAGCTTCTCCATATCTGGATCAAGCTCAAGCGCCTTACCACCGGTGAACTTCACCTGAGACATTGCGATGTACATACGGATCTGCTCCTGGACTGGAGCGGGGATCCGACCGTTTTCTCCGAATGTGTCGAGCAAACCCTTCTTGATCGCAAAGTATGTGTCCTTCAACTCGGGTGGCAGCGAGTCAGTTGCAACACCATACTCATCGACGTACGCCTCGTAGGTCAGGTGGCTCAGCAGTTCACTGCCCTTGTCGTAAGCGCGACGCATCACACCAAGTCGGTACGCGCCTTCGGGACTGAAGATCGCATCAAAGATTTGGCGGTTCGCGTTCTTTTGGAATGCCCAGAACGGGAAGAACATGTTGAGCAAGAAGTTCCGGTCACCCTTCGACATGCTACCCGCATAGTCGTACAGTGCATCGATGCTGATCTTGGCCGCCGTCTGCGGATCGATACCAGCCTCCATCAACGTGATCATACAGCCCAAACGCTCCCGCTCGGCCCACGCCTCTGCAATATCCTCGGACGCACCCTTCACGTCCTCCAGGATGTCCTTGCCCATCTGCGTGAGGCGACCACTTTCCTTCTGTTGAGTCAGGAAGAGGTTCCCTACGTTACGGATCTTGGTACCCAACTGACTGGTATCGAACGACGCAAAGATACCCGCTTCGAGTGCGATCTGGCGAATGTCTCGGTTGCGGTACGGCTTACCGCCAATGTTGACGATCCCGTCTGATCCCTCAAGGATCGGGTTCAGCTTGATGTGCCACTTAGACCCGCGAGTAAGCTTACCCGCCCACTTCGCGCCCTCGTCTCCGAAGTCCTGTAGTTTGCGACGGAACGCCTCTACGGCATCACCTCGACCCGCCCGGCGTGCCGCAAACACTGCTGTTTGACCGACGGGGTTGGCCAATACATTCTGCGTAAAGAGCCTCGTAGCCGACACCATCGCAGTCGGGAACCCGGAGCGAGTCGCTACCTGGTTGAAGTGGTCGAAGGTGTTCATCCAGAAGTATCGTGACTTCAGAACGAAGTGACCCCGCACCATGCGTGTCTTGATGTAGCGATAAAAGATTGCGAAGCTCAGAGCAGTAGAGCTATTAGTTCCGCTACCACCGAGAATCTCCTCGGCTCGCGCACCGATAGCATTCAAGGCGGAGATCGTATCCATGTCATCGATCTTCAGAAGCTCGGGATCCTGAGCCTGCGACAATGCCATGTCGATGCGCTGACGTGCTGCCTGCGGCACGTAAAGCTTTGAACCATCGAGATTGTAGCCCTCGACAATAACGGGATTGTATCCCAGGGACTCAAATGCATTCCTGACGCGGATTGCTTCGTCGCCGTCGATCTGCTCACCGATGACATATCTCTTCATCGCTGTCGCAAGTTTCTCATCGGCAGCAAGACCGAGGTCAACCCAACGCTTTTTGGCTGCACTAGCTGTACCATGTGCGTGGATTAGAATCGCTACGCGGTTAGCAACACGCGGGTCATCACCGAACAGTTTGTTGATGTCTTCGTAAAGACCGTTGAACATCAACTGGGATGAAACGTCTTGCTTGCCTTGACTCTTCACAACGTTTTCGAAAAGCATCGGCATCGACTTATCGACTCCGTCAGGGCCCCTTGCGACGATCGGAACTCGACGGGTAGTGACGTTACCGTAGTACATCAGGATTTCGAGGAGACCGCTCGGATCTAAGCCTTCTGCGGGCTGAGCCAGATACCGAGGCTCGATGCGGGTGGGCTTCATACCTGCCGCTTGGAACACATCGCTGACGAATCTTGAGGCCTTGGGTCCGTTGACCGCATCGTTGAAAGCCTCAGCAATCTTGGCTCGATCCTCGGGACTGAAAGTATCCAATGCCTTGGCGGCTCGACCTGGGGTACCCGCCTCTTGCATACGCAGCCTGGTTACATACTTATCGAGAATCTCTTTGGTATCGTTATCAAGACCCTCGAAGAACTGCTTGAGCATGTTCGAAACATCGGCCATCGAATCATGTCCGGCACTGATGGCTGATCGGCCTCCAGCTTCGAAGGTCACGTCGGGAACACCTGTGACCAGACGCATGAGACCGTCGACGTTTTTCTCGGAAACGAGCGTGATTGCATCACCGACCGCCTGCTGTACGCGGCGAGTACCTGCCATGATCGCGTCACGCACCTTGGGTGGTAGCGCACGCATGTCAGCAAATGCATCACCGCCGAGATAGATAGCGCGGAGTGCCTGCTTGAGACCTGGCTGAGTCGACGCTTGGTCAAAGATCTCAGATGGCGTCTTCTCGATAATCGCCTGCTCGGTGCCACCGAGTGGTATGCGGCCGACCTCCTGAGCCTCGAGACGCTTGGCCTGCTCCAAAGAAAACTGGATGTCGGCAAGCTCATCAACTGTGAACTCGGTCTTACTGGGGTTGTTACCTGAGGCAATCCAACCTCTGATGGTGACCGGTGTCTCCAGTCGGATCACCGCATCGTCCAATCTGCCCTCTTCATATGCTTTGACCGCTCGCTCATATTGACCCATCAATGCCTTACGGTTGACAGGCTTACCGAGCCGGAAACTTTCGCGGACAATCTCATCAATGACGTTTACGGTTGTGCCGTCATTCTCGCCCTTCAACAGCGCGTCTCTCGCCAACGCGAGAATATTGGGCATGCCCACACGCTTCTCGGGCACACGAAGCAAGGCATCTAGTGCGGATTGTAGGCCCTCATCGATATCAAGGGTTGCACCATCTGTTTCAGCGCCACGCAGTGCAGCATATCGATCTGCCAACCAATCACGAGTAGTCTGGAATGATTTGACGAGTTCGGGCTCATCAGCACGACCGGACCTCACATACTCGGCGAATGCCTTAGCAAACTCATCTTCGGCACGCTCCACCGTCGCAGCATCATCAGCAGTGAACGTCGCACCCTGGTACCCGACCTTGATTCCCTTCGAGGCAAGCCATGCGACGACAGCACTCATGCCCTTATCATCAAGATCCCGTCGTGCGATCTTACCGATAGCGCGTACAAAGTCCTCTACGGTAGCCGTGTCGCCCATCGCACGAATAATCGCCTGACCATTCTCCAGGAACTCGACGACCAGGGGCTCAGACGAAAGCGGCTTTTCTGCCCGCGCAAACATCGGTAACTGCTCGCCGATCTGACGCTCACTGTTCTTCAGAACTGCTGCATCAAGGTCAAGCTTTTCTAGATCTCGAGGACTAACGAAAAACGCATCTCCGAGTTCACCTTGCGCGTCCTTCACGGGCTTACGAGTGAACTTGACACCAAGAGCCTCGAGTGAGCGGTACACACGAGTAGCTTCCTCATTCGGTGCGATATCACTAATGAAACCGGCTTTCTGACTCTGCGCCTGCTTCAGAGCACGCAGATACAGATCAACACCGAGGCCCTGACCGCGAAGATTCTCGGGAATCTCTACAGAGTCCACTCGCAGAACGGGCACATTGAATCGGGTGTCCTGCCTCAGCATGATCCCGCCGCCCTGACCAGCTTCCTCCAAGAACGGTGACGTGACTTCGATCATGTCGGGTACGTCATCTACCTGCTTTACAACAGGGGTCGCATCAGTAGAAATGTCAGCAAACTTCTTAGCACCACGGATCACAGCATCAGTAGAAACCAGCGCACGAGCGAGAGCACTTTCCTCGCTTACACCACGGAACCCAAACATCCTGGCGAGAAGTCGAGTGAACTTGTTCCACACGGTTCTCTTGGGCGCTACTTCGATACTATTAAGAAGCGTCTGGAACCGTCGATTAGTCAGTGCATAGGTAACGAACTCTTCTGGATTGCCCTTCATTGCTGCGATGACATTCTCGATGCGCGTCAGATTGTCACCCTCCAACTCAGGAAGTCTTGCCTCCAGCAAGTCCATGACCTCATCGTTAAGCTCTGAAAGCTCCTTGACGGCTTTGTTGTCTGGGTTGCTCCGAATGAATGTACCGGTCGCAGCATGCAGAAGCTCGTGACTCAACACCTCTTCTGACAGCCCAGTCTTCTCCCAGTTCGCACCCCTCACGACGATACTGTTATCGGAAACGTTGAATAGACCGATGGCGTCCTGGGCTTCGAGCCGAATTGCATTTGAGTCGCTGAGATTATCGACGACGTCGAACCTTCCTGGGTTCTTCCTGAGTGTCGGAAGGATCCGACGCATGATGGCTCGAGTAGAATCGTTCTTTGCGTGCTTCATCAAGAACTTGGCGACATCAACCGTGTTGGTCATGACCTTGATGTGGTCGTACAACTCGGCCGCCGACAGCCCTCCCTGCGAAGGACCGAACGTAGCCTGCGGGTTGATGGTCACATTCTCTGAGGCACGTGCCTTCAGTTTCGGCAAATCTTTACGCTTCGGAGCAGTTGCTATGGACCCGACAGGGAACGGGGTAAGTAGCTTCAGTTCTCGCTCGATCGCCGCCGCAGTATCGGGTGCCCGCAACCGTTCCGCCAATGATACCGAGGGCCGCTCGATTGCCGCTTCAACGGGAGCATCGTCAGGGACATCGGGAGCATCTGCTTTCGGGGGGTCAGCAGGATCAGGGGCTCGAGGAGTTGATGGCACCTCAGCATCTGCAAGCTTGCGAGGCTCGCCCTCTTTCGATTCCCGAATGAGTCCAACCAGACGCTCACGGAAAGTGTCAGACAGTGTGCGCGCACCCTTACCGTCACCCTTGGCATCCGCAATCTTGCGCATTTCCTTGTCCAGCAGACGACCAATCTTCAGCGCGTCGTCACCTTCAAGCTCCGGGAACTCCTTCACAATCTGATCCATGAAGGTCAAAGTCTCGGGTGCAAGTCGCTCCCGTCCGATGGCGGCGTACTTATCAGTCAGCGCAACCAACAACGGCTCGGCAGAAATACCTGCTCTCTCAGCAACCTGCTCACGAACGAAAGCTGACGCAGCGGCTCGGGACTCCATATTCGCCCGTACGGCTCGGATTGCCGAGGCCGTTGCCTTCTGTGCATCTTCGAGCGAAACGCGCTTGCCTGCGGCCGCAGCCTGCTTGGCATTGAGTCGAGCGCGATTGAACAAGCTGTCCGCTTTCTTCTGGAACTTAGCCAGCATCTGCGGATCCCTAAAGGGAAGAAGCTGAATCAAGCCGTTGATTTCAGCTTGCCACTTGTCGGGATCGTCACGCAACAGGCGTGTCGTAGAAGGAGAATCCAAGAAGGTAGTCAGGTTGTAGGCGTTCTGTCTTTGCGCAGTAGTCAGACCCTCGTCTAACGGAGCAACACCGAACTTCGACATCTGGGCTCGAAGCTCATCCGAGAACGGAGTCGCAGCACCTCGTCGGATACGAACAGTGTATGCCTTGTCAACATTACCGGACTTCAGAAACTCAATGGCTTCGATCAAACCCTTGAGTGGTTCCTCCGAACTCAAAAGTTCTTGGAATCCAATAAGCTGATCGACTGACTCACCACGCATCATCACACGTCGAGCGCCAGGGTGAATGTTCTGAGCGACCTCACCGAACGACCCCGGTACTTGCGCCGCCAATCGCTGGCCCTCTACGACACCGATCTCAGGAACCTGCCTGTCACCGATTCGACGAGCGATATCCGTATCGATCTGATCTACGACCTGACCAACCTTGCCATCAATCGTACGTGCTTCTTTCAGTCCCGCGTCACCCTTGCGGGCAAACTCCGCAGCCTCATTGATGATCCGAATGGCTTCATCGTAGTTGCCTTTCTCGACGGCAGTCTGCGCAGCGGACAAAATGTCCTCTGTCTTCGCCAAGTTTTCTGCGCCCTGACCAAACGCCTCGATCAACTTCGGTGCGTCACGCTTGAGACGCAGCCCAGCGCCGATAGCATCGCCAACCTTCTTGGCACTCCTTGCGGCCCCAGCGGCACCCAGGAAAAGGTCGGGAGCAAGAACTGCCGCAATGATGCCGGCACTACCGGCAGCAAACGCCTGGACGCCACCATCCTCCATAGCCTCCGATGACATCGCCATTTTGAGAAAGTCACGGCGGTTATAGAGACCCGTGAGTGCACCCTCTCTCATCGTCTCAAGGATTCCCTCATCGCGATCCTCGTTGAAGCGTTCGATAACGCCAGCCGCAGCAGCCATAGGTGCGTCAGCAATCTCAAACATGTGCCACAACGGTGAGTCCAGGCGATAGACCGGAACACCATTCGGATCCACACCAATGACCTCGACTCGGACCTTTGCCGTGTTCGACAAAGCCTGGGACAGGAAAGACTGATTGCCGGCTTTCTTCGTGGCTGTGTACCAGCCCTCGGGGTCGATATCATTCCACTGAATAAAGCCAGAAGGGTAAAACTTATTAGTGGCGCGCAACAGTGCCGCTTCGTGAATCGCGTCACGGCGAGCGCGGGCCTTCAACTCTTCGTAGCCCACCATCCCACGCGGAATACCTTCACGCTTAGACATCCGATTGAGCTTGTAGTTAGCGACCGAGTTGACCATGTCGTTGAACTTCTTCTCGCCCAACGTGTTTCGAATCATCGAACCCATGGTCACGGGACCAAGCTCACTGATGTGCTTCTGATAGAGCTTTGCAAGCTCAGGGTCGGCAGCGATATCAGGATTGATGAGCCCATCTGCCTTAGCATTCAGTGGCTCGAACTCGGGCTGACCAGGCTTGACGACGGCATCTTCAGCCTCACCCTCACCGGGCTCACCGATAAACATTCGGACTTTGTTCTTCGGATCACTCGACTTGAGCAGCTTGAGCATCGTCTCCTTACGATCCTCCGCTGACATCTCCTTTTCGCCGGAGGCCAAACGTCCGAGACCCTTCTTGAGTACACGCTCGCCCTTGGAGAGCATCTCACGCTGCTGCTCAGTCTTAGACCAGAGACTGTCCTGCGTCTTGTACTTCTCGAGTACCTCGGCAACTGGATTCTCTTCCAGGACGATCTCTTCATACATGTTCAGCAGGGGCGCGCTCTGATGCTTCGCTGCTGCCTTGTACTCCGTAGGAGTCATACCGCTAAATGCTGCCGCCGTTTCGTAGACCTCTTCGATATCGAATACGAGCTGCTTCTTTTTCTTGCGGCGTTCAAAACCCTCGGGGTCGAGGTCACGCTCTCGATCTCGACGTGATGCCATGACCAAGCCGACACGCTGAAGCTGAAGGTCCTTGTTCAGCTTCTTTTGAGCTTCCTCGGTATCGGACTGCTCAGCACCTACAGGAACATCGGTGGCCTCGTCTTTTGTGGTCGGCACCTCAATCTGCTGGTCTGCTTGTTCTTCGGCCACGACGATCCCCAGTTAGTTGAAAGCTTTATTGGCCCGATGTTGGATCGGATCCCTGCTGCATCTGCTCGGGAATTGTAACTCTTTTCACGCGCTCTAGTTGTGTGAGCACCGCCTCTTTTTGTTCGACACCATCTTCAAGTGCCGCGATGCGAGCAAGGAAAGGTCCTGGCCGCTGGGATTGTTCCGCTCGCCGCCTCAGATCAGTGATTTGTCCCTGCATTCGTGTCAGGTCCTGTTCGGCGCCAATAATCTTTCGATTGATTTGCATTCGAGTCAGTGGCTCACGAACCATGTCTCCAGGAGCCCGAGGAGCAAACATAACGCCGCCCGACTTACCCACACCGGGGTCCAATCCGTACGCTGACGAAAACTCTTCGCCGGCCTCTTTGAGGGCTGTCGACGTTATTTTACCCTGCTTGCCTAAGAATTCCTTGGCGGCCGTCGGCAATATGTTCGTCCCGAACCTTGGCGCTGCCGGCTGCTCACCACCAGTCAGAATGGATCGTACATAGCCGCCGGGCAAACCTTCCGGCAGACTTGTTGCTGCATCAATAGCGGCAGCACCCAGTACATCTTCGGCATCACCTGCCGCTCGAGCAGTATCAAGAATGGCCGCGGTCGCCACGTCCTCGGCACTACCAGCCATACCACCCATCATGGCCCCACTTTTGATGACACCACGAGCAAGCTTAGAAGGACTGAAAGCCTCTTTGAGTTGACTGCGGCGACGACTACGCGCATAAACGCGGGGCTCAGCCTCACCCCGAACCTGAACAGTCTGCTCCGGGACTGCGCCCCCACCAAGTCCAAACTGCATCAGAGATCCGCTCGGCATGAAGAGCTTGCCTGTTTCAGCCTCGACAACTCGCTCTTGACCCCGCTCTTCGGATCTTCTCGGGAACGTAGCAGAGCGCATTCGACCAGGATCAATCTCCGATTCACCCTCGTCAACCGCCTGCCTTTGCGCTTCCTCCTCTGCCGCTGTCCTTTCCTCGGCCTCTTTTTCGGTGATAGCTCGGGCTACGTTCTCAAGCTGCAATCGCTTTTCGTCGATCTGCTCGTCAGCTTGCTGATCGAGTTCGTCCCCGGATGAAGCCTCTTCGACATTGGTAAACGCAATATCGGGCAGTCGGTTCGCCTTAGAGCGCTCAAGATTATAGATTTCCTGATTGAGTTCGCGCCGCCGCTTCTCAAGATCGGATCTGGACATTCCCGCAAGATCGCCTGGGATATCGTCAGGAGGTACGTCACTGTCGACAACAGGATCGGCACCCTCGCTCTCCGTCTCAACATCATCGTCTTTCGGCGGTGGAGGCGTAGATGGCGGTGCAGGCGTAGATGCAACCTGTGCAGTATCATCCGCCGTCTCGTTATCAGCGGGCGGCGGAGACTTAGATGGCGGTGGAGGCGTAGTCGTTGTCTCAGACGCCAATGAACGTTTTGATTTGCGCTTTCCGGGCATGACGGCTCCTACGACAGCAAAGAACGCTGGTACTGCTCGGAGGCCATCGCAGCCTCACTTATACCGGACTCTTTGTCTCGCCTCATCGACGACACAGCTTTATCTTGCGCGGCGGCATCGGACAGGGCACCGATGAGCTTCGCCATTCTTTTGCGCCTCTCGTCGCGCTTGATGTCTCTCTGCGCCTCTCTCTTCAGCGGACTGCCCTCGACGGCGGAACTGGAAGTGCCGGCGGTGATGTCCCTCGGCTCCTGCAAAAACTTAATGTCTCTTGCGTCGCTCATGGCTGCTCTCCCTGCTCGTCGCCACGTAAATTCTTATACAATTCAGTCGTGTCCACGCCTCTCATAAGTGCCGGACCCCGCTCACCAGGAACCTCGCCGGTGGCAACAGTAGCGTCATCGTTGACGCTGTCGCCCTGGTTCTTCTTCTTTTTCTTACGGCGATTGACTAGACGATCAACATCTTTCGGCTTGAACAGAGACGCGATACTCTTACCGACGCCTGCAAGATTCGGGAAGGCGATGTCGCCTGTCTCAACGTCCAAAGAGTCGGGCGGCGTCGTGGTAGCAACTGTACCCATAGGGGTCTGACGTGTCATGGAGCCAGCGTCAGCAAGTCCCGCCATCGCGGTACCAGGCTTTCTACCAGCCAACGGGCGACGGTCCTGGGTATCGCCGGTAACAACAGGAGTCGGTGGCGGTGTCGGCGTCGATGCAGGTTCAGGGGCCGCAGCGGGTTCAGGCTTGGGAGTTTCGACGGGCTCTGCCTGAGCTTTAGCCTCGGCCGTCGCCTCGGGCTCAGGAGCGCCGCCTTGCCTTCGGGCAATGGCCTCCGCATCACCGCTTCCGACTGCCGCACCAGGAGCACCTGTATCGCCTGCCGGGGTATCAAGCTCCAGAAGATTTTCCATCTGAGCTTTAGCCAGACCCGACTGCGTCGTCTCTTCGTCTGGAATATCCAGACCCTCATCGTCCGGCGTGTCCAAAACATTGAAGTCGCCAACACTCGAGTAGGTACCGGGCACGGTCCTCGGAGGAGGCTCCGCAGTCTCGGTGTACCCAAGCATCTTATTGGAGCCAAGCTGGGGAATCATTCCGTAGAAGTCTGCCCGTTCTTCAGCAGTAGAGTCATAAAAAGGCGTATCGTCTATGCCCATACCGACCGCCGCGTCCAGGTCGGCAGCTGACGCAGTTGTATATGCCTTTCCGTCGAGCATAACTGACGGCCGATCGCTGCCTTCAGCCGCCAGCATCACCCCGAAGTCTCGATCAGCGGGACCCGGCAGCGCAGCAATGACACGCTTAGAAGTCTCAGGGTCCATCACAGCAAGGTTTCCGGCTTTATCTTCGCCGTACACCTTCCCGTTTTCTTCCGAGACGTAATACAGATCACCATCGATATTGAGCGAATACACAACGTCACGACGTGCGGCAGCCCGCGCAGCTTGTGCGTCGTCGTACCTGACGTATTTGCCGTCCTTCATAAGGAACCCAGCCTCAGAAACGGCAAGATCTTCCTCGTCAGGAACTCCCGCTCTGAAGAGCGCCTCAGTCTCCAGTCGATCGTACAGACCCTTCTCTCGGTTGTACATCCTGATGGCGCGCCGATCGTTGATGGACAACTTGATCGCCGGCTTCCGCAGGATCTGCGCTCGGGTACTCTCGTCGGGACGAATCACTCGAGCCCCGTCCTTAGTAACAATCCGAATAGCGCCGAACGGATCGGCAGCATGACGACGCAGACGAGTTCCCGTAACCGTGGAACCATCCGTGAGTTCCACACGCCAGATTTCTCCACTATCAATAGCTTTGAAGCCGTAGTTGCCGGGCTTACGCATCTGCTGCTTTTTATAGGCTCGCAGTGCCGCAATGTCGTCACCACCCTCACGATAAGTGCTCACGATTGGCATGCCATCCTCGCCGATCTTTACACTGCCAATGGCGTCAAACCCGTGATCCGCAGCCCACGCTCTGAAAACAGGACTGGCGATGCCCATTGCCATACCGGCGTCTTCACGCTCCTTCTCCGCAGGAGACAGCTTCTTGTATGCCTCGACGACGGCCTTACTCTCCTCCGCGACATCCTTTCGGAACTTGTGCAGGTCGAGAGCCTCCTTTGCCTCTCGCTCGTTGATACCCCTCATGGCAGTAAACGTGAGGTTCATTCCGTCAAGAGTTTCACTGGCCTGCTCAGTTATGACCCCGGCGAGCTTTTGATCGTTCTTCTCGAGAGCATCGAACCCATCAGCAAGCAGACGCTTGAGCTTCTTGCTGTCCGCGTCCATCGTCTGTTCGATTCCGAGGGTCGTGACACGCTTGCCGTTGTACTGCTCCATGAGGCGTATGATTTCGCCCCTCTCAGTCTTACCGATGTTGCGCTTGGCCAAGCGACTGTTTGTCTGGTCGATGTCGATAATCTCATCTCGATCGAAGACAAAAATAGGCGCTTTGTTTTTCCGATTCATACGATCCAGCATGGATCGGAAAGTCGTCTCCCAATTTGGGGCGTCAATATTAATCTCAGGCGGCTTGTCTACACCAACAATCTTCGCTGGATCCTGCCATGCACCAAACCCTGCAATGACAAGATCTCCCTTTGTGTTGTTTATGGTGCGGTCGATGCCCGCCAGCAACGTCTCATCGGCAACCCGAGTCTTGGTCTCATATGTTGAGCGCCGCTTCTGATCAGCTACTTCGATCTTCACAAGAGCGTCGAGTCGTGCCTTGATGTTTCCAGCCGCAATCTTGGCGTAGCCTTGCCGAATCTTTTTGCCCGCAAGATAATACTCAGCCGCCTGTTTGTCGCGCTTCAGTTGATTAGTCTCAAGCTGAGTAATCGCCTTTGCGTAGTCGGCAGCAGCCTTTCTCTGGCCCTCGAGAACATCGAGGATCGAGTACTTCTCCTTCTCGCGCTTCGCACTGACACCGTCAACGGTTTGCTTGAACAGGTCACCGACGGCGGCTCCCACACGTGCTGCTTCTGTACTCATCCCACTACCCCTGAGCCGGTCTGACCGAACTGCTGTGTCCCGATTCCCGAACCGATAACGTTAGCTTCTGCCCGAGGATCGGCACCGGGACCCATGCCCCGACCGAGAGCCGCAAGACCGAACGACGCGGTATCGCTGATACCCTGACCGATAGCCTTCGCCTTATCGGCGCTGATGGCACCACTCTGTGTAGCCAAAGCTTGGCGGCCTGCGGCGGCCTGTTTCAACGTACCGACCGCTTCGGCTCTCTGAACTTGGGCAGCCTGCTGATCCATCGCCTCGGCTTGCCCCGCGGACTTGACCACTGCGTCCGACTTAGCATCACGAATTTTTTGGAGGCCCGCCATGACCTGAGCCCGCTGAGTCGGATCGGCCTTACCTGCCGCGAGATCAGCCTCAAGCTTACCGGTCTGGGCCTGAAGCGCTCTAACCGTCCCGATACCGAGCCGTCTTTTCTGGGCTTCGGACATGCCCAGGTTATTCGCCTTCAAAAGTGCTGCTTGCTGCTTTTCATACCCTTTAAGGTTTTTGTACTCATCGCTCGCTAGATATTGGTCATACGCCTTACGACGTGCTCGAGCCTGCGCAATCCCCGAGTAAATCTTTCCGCCCAGGTACGCAGCACCCAGACCAATACCAGCAATAGCCAGCGGGGCAAGACCGTAAACAATATCGCCCGAGCCAGGCTCATCGTAGAGGTAACAAATAATGTAGGCTGCGACCCAGCAAGCTACTGTGACGGGATGTAAGCGATAAAAAATTAGCGACACGTTCCGCCTCCCAGCAAAGTATATCGTGTTTTTACAGGAAGGAAATGACTCTGGCGTTACGAATTCCCATAGCTACCTTCGCTGTCAGTTCAAAGTAGCCTCTGCCCTTGACGGGTCCAGTCCTCTGCTCATCACCGATGTTCTGAAGATAGACCGCGCTGCCGCCAATCTGGAACATTCTTACCTGTATGTTGATCTCGTGGAAACCCTTAGACAAAGCCGCAGCATGGTGCACGCTAAACGGCACGGCTGAGTGCGCTTCGGGGTAGACATATTTGGGGTTGCCGCCGTCAAACTTCTCTTTTGCAACCCCTGCGATAACTTTTTCCGCGTCGGGGTAGTTGTTTAATCCCGGACCAAAAGCGCCTTCAGTAGCCTCGGCACCAGGTGAAACCGGATGGAAGAAGTTTTCGCCTAGCCTGCGCTTCGAATAACTTATGTAGTTACCATCGAGGGTGCAGCGAAACTCAATCTTTGTCTTACGTCCTCGCCGACTGGTAGTGTTCTCGACGTCGGCGTACACGCCGCGCCAGTTGTTGTAGCTAAAAAACACATCCCAATGCATCAAGCTGACAGTCGTCGCATATGGCTGGTACCAACGAAGTGAGGCCCCTGGAATCGTAATCCAGTTATCGTCAGAACCGCCTTCGGCTCGCACGCCGATTCCGTTCGTGAAATAAACCGATGTTTGCCGCATGCCTTCCATTTGAGCCAGCACAGCTTGCTCAGGCATGATGTGATCAGATGTAATCAGAAGGTTGTTGCGACCAAGGTTACCCATGCTGAGACGACCATTTGCAGCAGACATCAGACCGTCAGCAACAATCGCTTCAGTCGGCAGTGCCGTTCCGTCTGCTGAGACCCCACCGATCTCGGAACCAATCGTTGAAGTAAACAGGGGTCGACTGTAAGGGTCGAGATGAATGTTACGAACATACTTGTCATCGATGACACCAGGTCCCGAGGAACCAGAAAGTATAGTCTTGTCCGCACCGAACTCGGCTAGCTTGATCTTCGGCATCGCTACTTCACCACCTTGAGTACAGT
>Ga0209645_1000719_pt1 | contig 17001 bp, 30 predicted proteins | sample ETNvirenome_6_30_FD_184070 | JGI IMG/M metagenome (GOLD analysis project Ga0209645, IMG submission 184070) | Marine viral communities from the Pacific Ocean - ETNP_6_30 (SPAdes) (version 2) | ecosystem: Environmental > Aquatic > Marine > Oceanic | place: Pacific Ocean | collected 2013-06-19
AGCTGAATTTAAAGAAGCTAAATCAGCTTAATAATTATTTTAAAATTACCCCTAGCTATTAATTTAACTAGGGGTTTTTTTATGTCTTGAAAAAGTAGTTTCCAATAATCATTTAAGTATATTTCTCATAAACTCTATCGGCACCAAAGATACAAATTTTTAAACGCTATAAATTATTTTCAGAGTAAACCAAAAATGTTTGGTGGTCATCAAAACAGCCTGAAATCTAGATCAAGTTTTTTGAGATTGTCAAATAAAAAAGAAATTATTTTTTTGGGGTTCCGAGATCAATCCTTTTTGGATTGTCAAATTATTTTTTAATTATTTTGAAAATAACTTTTTGTAATATTTTATTACTTTATTTTTTTTGTATACCGTAGTAAAAAGACTCCTTGAGTCTTATAAGACATAGGGAAGACCAATAGGTGCACTGCGTGCAGGGTGCCTAGGGGGCTACCCTATATATGATTACACGGTAGTGCTAAAATATTTGAATATGGTGTAAACCACAGCTGCCCCTTATAGTGTTGTCGGTTACATATAGGTATATATAAGGCTCCCCTAAGGGGGTAATTACATTATACATCTGTATTCCATTTTGTCAATATAAAAATAATTTATTTTTTACTTGACAAATCTGCATACGACCCTATAATACCGCCATATACTATTCAAGCAACATAGCACACACGCCAAATGCAAACATTAAACATTCGGCTATACGCTGAATAGTATATTAGATCCATTGTGGGGCGGAACACACCACTAAAAAACGAGTTCCAAGTACATAAATAACAACCCCAATGGATTATTGGTATCCTTTGGTGTCTTTAAAATTCGTGGAGGATAAAAAAATGAGTGAATATAACGAACTAAAGCAAGCAACAAAAGAAATACAGGTATTAAAAGCAGAAATCAAGACATTGAAAGAGCAAACAAACTTCGTAATGAATAAATTAGAAAAATCTATGGAAGATAGAATAAGTTTACGAGCAGAAAATTACAGATTGAAAGCAAATCTGGGGATGATAAGAGAATCAGCTTGAAGGAACTGCTAGATAAAATAGTTAGAATGAGCATTCTGTACTATAGCACCGATAATGCAGATGCGAAATTAAAAGTTAAGGACCAAATTAGTAAAATTGTTAAAAAATCTCATAAATTTAGAGAGACAAACAAGAAAGACTATGAATTTATGACAAAATTAGCTAGGAATATAACATAAAATGCTTTTTAAAAGAAAAAATAATAAAAAATTAGCGGGGAAGAAGAAAGATCTAGGCAAAGGAGCCACCGCTAGAGCTGCATCTACTACTCTGAAGATGCGTGCAGATAAGAAACGTAAAAAAACTACCGCTAGATATGCCTAGTTCACCTAACTATGTTAGAAACTATAAGCAGGAATCACGAACAGACTCTTCTGCTAGAAAAAAGAAAAGAAATCTACGAGTAAAAGCAAGACGTAAGTTAGAAAAAGAAGGTAAAGTAAAAAAATTTGATGGAAAGGATGTACACCACAGAGATGGTAATGCCCTTAACAACAAGCGAAGTAATTTATCTGTAGTCAGTGCTAGAAAAAACCGTTCTTATCCTAGAACTAGAACTGCAGGAAAAAAATTTAGGAGATCATAATGTTAACTACAGGTAATAAAGAGAAGATGTTTGGTAATACCAATAATGGTAGAAAGGTTGCATCAGGTAATGAGAACCAAGATATCAGAAGAATACTTCAATTAAGAGATATCATGAATGATGATAACAAGAATGAAGTAGAGCAGGAGATAAGACAGATCATGGATGGTCTTAGTCCTGAAGGTAAACTCAAACTAGAGACAATGACAGGGTAATGCCTGGAAAAGGTTTATATGCTAATATCCATGCAAAACGTAAGCGTGGAGAGAAGATGAGAAAGAAAGGTGCTAAAGGTGCCCCTACATCAAAAGCATTTGCAAGAGCAAAGCAAACAGTTAGAAAAAAGTAATGCCTCTAAAGAAAGGAAAGTCTAAGAAAGCTATTTCTAGTAATATTAGAAAACTAAAAAAAGAAGGCAAACCAATGAAACAAGTTATCGCAATAGCGTTAACCATATCAGGTAAACCAAAAAATGGAAGAAAGAACAAGAAGAAAAATAAGAAAAGTAGCTAAAGCTTTGACCAAAGCATCTAGATCTCATGCTGGTCAGGCAAGAAGTCTTAAAACTCTAGCAAAAAACTCTAAAAGGTATCATGGCAAAAACAAAAAGTAAATCTACTGTAAACAAAGCTGGTAATTATACTAAGCCGGGAATGCGTAAAAAAATATTTAATAGAATTAAAGCACAAGCTTCACATGGAACTGCTGCGGGACAATGGAGTGCTAGGAAAGCCCAAGCATTAGCAAAAGCTTATAAAAAAGCAGGAGGAGGATATAAGTGATTAAGAAGAAAACTAAAAAGAAAAAATTTCCTGATATGTCAGGTGATGGTAAAGTTACTATGAAAGACGTACTAATGGCTAGAGGGGTTATCAAAAAGAATGGCGGATCCAAAAAAGGGAACAGGAAAAAAGCCAAAAGGTAGTGGTAGGAGATTATATACTGATGAGAATCCGAAAGACACTGTCAGTATTAAATATGCAACTGTCGCTGACGCAAAGAAGACCATTCGCAAAGTTAAAAAGATTAATAAACCTTATGCTAGGAAAATACAGATTCTAACTGTAATAGAGCAGAGAAGTAAATACGGAGGCAAACCTGAACAAGCAAGACTAGCGAAGAAAGCAAAACTTGCATTAAAGAAAAAACATGGCACTCGCAAAAAGTCAAAGAAGTCTTAAAGCTTGGGGTAAGCAAAAATGGAGAACTAAGTCTGGAAAGAAGTCCAGCGAAACAGGTGAAAGATATTTACCTGAAAAAGCAATCAAAGCTATGTCATCTGCAGAGTATGCTAGGTCAACTGCAAAGAAAAGAAAAGATAAAGCAAAAGGTAAACAGTTTAGTAAACAACCAAAAAGATTAGCAAAGAAGACAAGAGCATATAGAAAGTTTTCATAATTGGCAACAGTATCAGAAGATATAATCAACTGGTCTAAAAAGTTTGTAGAAAAGATTAGTGATATAAACAACATGCCTATTTGTCCATATGCAAGAGGATGCAGGATTAAAAATACTTTTAAAGTAGAAGAAGTTTCGAGTAAGGAGGACTTACTTAATCTAACTGTACAGTGGTGCAATAAAATAAAAAAGACCAAATATAAGATTGTTGTAATTGGTTGTACGGACTTGTCTATATCAGCAGAACAGTTAGATAGTAGCGTAGAAGCATTTAATTATGCATACATGCCTAAAGATATTTATCTGATGGCTAGCCACAATGATCAAAGTGGTGAGGTTGATTTCTTGTATGATGATGACTTCGAAACTGACAACGAGTTTTCAATGATACTAATTCAAAGATTAGCAGAGTTGGAAAAAGCGTCTCAGAACTTAAAGAAAAAAGGTTTTTATAAGAACTGGGATAAAGAATACTACAAGCATACAGTACAAACAAGAAAAAATTTAATAAGGAGTATACTATCATGAGAGGCATGAAGAAGACAGCTAAAAAAGTTAACGGCAAAAAGAACCCAATGATGATGAAGATGGGTAAGAAAAAAGCTAAGAGTGGCGGAAAGAAAAAGAGATAAACAGCCCCCCAAAACTAGAAAGTATTTTAGAAAAACTAGTTCCGGGGCAGGAATGACGAAAGCGGGGGTAGAACGCTACAGGCGTGACAACCCCGGTTCTAAATTAAAGACGGCAGTTACAGGTAAAGTAAAACCTGGTAGTAAAGCTGCAAAGAGACGTAAATCTTTTTGTGCAAGATCAGCAGGTCAGATGAAAAAGTTTCCTAAGGCTGCAAAAGATCCTAACTCAAGACTACGTCAAGCAAGAAAAAGATGGAAGTGTTAAGGAGAAAATATTATGTGTGATTATTGTAATGGAGAGTGTATCTGTAGATAATGCCTCTCTACGTTTATGAAAATAGAAAAACTGGCGAAGAGTTTGAGAAGATCTTACCTATCGCCAGACGGTTTGAGCCTTGCAGAGCACCTTACATAAGATTAAAAGTTGCTGCACCTAAGGTATTAAAAATATCAGATAGTAAAGGCAAGGAAGATAAATTAAGAGAAGACATGTATACAAAAGCACAAGATGCTAAAAAAGAAAGAGCAGTGCTAGAAGCTGATGCAAAGTATACAGCAGTCAAGAAAGAATTTAAAAAGAGATATGGAACTAGTAAAAAAAGAACCAAGAAAACTGACTGATAAACAGCAGGAGTTCTTAGATGTATTATTTACAAAAGCAAAAGGAGATCCCAAGAAAGCAGGAGAGATAGTTGGGTATTCTCCTAATCATCATTTACAAGTTGTAAAATCTTTAAAAGAAGAAATACTAAATAGAGCAGAGTATTCTTTAGCACTTCATTCAGCTAAAGCTGTACAAGGTATGGTTGATGCTTTAGATGAAGATGGTAAAACTCCAGGAGTTAATATTAGAATGGAGGCAGCTAAACAAATACTAGATCGTATTGGTCTCGTCAAAAAAGATAAGATAGATATCAATGCTCAAGTTGCTCATGGTATATTTATATTACCACCAAAAGATGACTTTAATAAAACGTAAAGCTAGAACAATTCCATACGGATACAGGCTATCGGAGAACACAGATTATATTGAACCTGTAGCTGAAGAGTTGAATGCCCTTGATGAAGCAAAAGAGTATCTTAATAATTGTTCTTACAGAGAAGTTGCAAGGTGGTTAGAACGCAAAACAGGGAGAAGTATATCGCACACAGGGCTAAGAAAGATACTAAATAAAAGATGTCAGACATTGAACCCCCAAAACCCAAATCCAACCTTGGACGAAAAAAGGGAGTAGTACAAGAAAAGAAATACTTCAGTAGAGAAGTAAAAGCTAAACAAGCAGCTAAAAGGTCGTTAAAGGCACAAGATCTTAAAATTAGAAAAGCCCACGATACTATACAGAATGCAAAAAAAAGAAAACAAAAAATTGTTAAAGCGAATGAAGCTTTACAAGGTTCGTCTTCAAGTCTTATGGTTGAAGATGAAGTTAAATCTTTACCTCCTACAGTTAAAGATTTTGTTGAAGATAATGTTATATTTAGACCCAACGAAGGGCCTCAAACACAGTTTCTAGCAGCTCCAGAGCGAGAAGTCTTTTATGGTGGTGCAAGAGGTGGTGGTAAATCATATGCCATGCTTATTGATCCTCTACGCTATTGTCATAAAGAAGCACATAGAGCACTTCTACTAAGAAGATCAATGCCTGAGTTAAGAGATATGATTAATCATTCTCAAAGATTATACTCAAAGGCATACCCCGGTGCTCGATGGAGAGAACAAGAAAAAGAATGGAGATTTCCTTCAGGTGCTAGAATCGAGTTCGGATACGCAGAGAACTTAACTGATGTACTTCGTTACCAAGGTCAATCATATACTTGGATTGGAATAGATGAACTTCCTCAGTATCCGACACCAGAGATATACAACTTCTTAAGATCATCTTTGAGAAGTGTTGATCCTGAGATACCTGTCTACATGAGAGCAACAGGCAATCCAGGAAACGTAGGATCACAATGGGTTAAAGAAATGTTTGTTGATCCTGCAGAACCTAATAACGCATTTGATGTAAACATCGACACGATAGCAGGTAGAAAGACTATCACAAGGAGATTCATACCTGCAAAGCTACAAGATAACCCTTATCTAATGCAAACAGATGATTATCTAATTATGTTATCATCTTTACCTGAGGTTCAGAAGAAACAGTTTTTAGAAGGAGATTGGAGTGCATTTGAAAACTCTTCTTTCCCTGAGTTTAATATATCTACTCATGTTGTTCAACCTTTTGATATACCAAACAATTGGTTAAGGTTTAGAGCATGTGACTGGGGATACTCTAGTCCTGCTTGTTGTCTGTGGATAGCTGTAGACTTTGACAATAACTTTTGGGTATACAGAGAATTGTATACAAAGAAGATTACAGCAGACGTATTTGCTAGAAAAGTATTAGAAACAGAACAAGGAGAATATATTAAATACGGAATATTAGACTCTTCGACTTGGTCAAAGAGAGGAGATGTCGGTCCTAGTATTGCAGAGACCATGATTAGAGAAGGATGTAAATGGAGACCCTCAGATAGATCTCCTAAAAGTAGAGTGGCAGGAAAGTTAGAACTACATAAAAGATTATCTGTAGATCCTTCCACAGGTCAGCCTAGCTTAAAAGTATTTTCTAATTGTATTAATTTAATTAGAACATTACCTATGTTGCCTGTCGATAGAAACAATCCTGAAGACGTAGATACTCATGCAGAAGATCACGCATACGATGCATTAAGATACGGAGTCATGAGTCGATCACTTCATCCTAATAGTTATGAAGCAAATAGATTTTATAAAGAGGATAAAAACTTTAAACCTGCAGACCGAGTGTTTGGATATTAATGGAATATCTAGTAATATTAGCACTATCAGTATTTGATAAACCTGATTTACAGTTTTACAATTATAGATTTGTAAAGTTTCAAGATAGACAAACTTGTGAAACTTTTATAACTTCAAAAAGTGTTGAACTTGGAAATAGCATAACACAGCAGTTTAATCAAAAGAATAATGTAAAAAACTATATTATATCCTGTTGGAGTTCAAAAGAGTGGAATGAATATTTAGATTCAATATTTGAAATGAATGTATGAAAAGTATAAAAGTAGGATATAGGAATTACAGTTTAGAAGAATGGAAACAAACTGTTGCTAGTGCTAACGAAGCATCAGGTCAATTCTTTTCTAAAGAAGGTGTTATCGGTTATGCCAAATATGAAAAAGGTGTAGCACATGTTAACACTCTTTTACACGAACTGATACACGCAATTGTTTATCAGTGGAATATAGAACTAGATGATAAAGTAGAAGAAACGATTGCGACTACATTATCAAATGGTTTAACAACTATCTTTGTTGATAATCCAAAACTATTGGATTATTTAAAAGATAAAATACAGGAGGGGTAAATGCCACAACCAGTACTAACAAAATACAAACAAGGAGATCTTCCACAAGATTATGCAAAGAAAGTAGATAGAATGAAAACTATCGACTTAGACGCAGAAGCAGATCCAAATGTTTCTACAGAAGATTTTCCAAGCAAACAAGAAAAACAAGTTCAAGAGTCATTCTTTACAATGGCTGATGAAAAAGATTACTAGGAGGTAATATGGATATTTTAAAAAAATATACACATGGCGAAGTCTCTAACGTAGCAGACGCTGCACCTAAAAAAGAAAAGCCAAGTGCACAACTATTAAAGAAATACGCACATGGTGAACTATCAGGAGCTGCAGAAGCTAAAGCTGGTAAAGAAGGCTTAGAGGGTTTTGCATCTAAAAAATATACACAAGGCTCATTCAACGAATAGATGGCAATACTAAAACCTGCAGACATACTATCTTTAGATGATGAAGATTCTCTAGATCCAAAAGAATCTTTTGATGTATCTAATTTAGCAGGTTATATCAGAAGTAAATTTATTGATTCAGAGAATGCTCGTCAATTTGATGAGCAGAGATGGTTAAGATCTTATCGTAACTATAGAGGAATCTATGGTAACGAAATGGCATTTACAGAAAGTGAAAAGTCAAAAGTATTTGTTAAGATAACAAAAACAAAAGTCTTAGCTGCTTATGGTCAATTAATTGAAGTATTATTTTCTAGCGGAAAGTTTCCGATAGGAGTACAACCAACATCTGTTCCTGAAGGTATTTCAGAATATGCACATGTCTCAAAACATAAACAGGATAATAACCAAGGCTCAAGTCCTTATGGTTTTCCGGGTGATGGTAATGATCTAGATCCTGGTAAAGTTATTAATGAAGTATTAGGCGGTCTAAAAGAAGAATACGAGACTGCTGAATTTACAAAAGGACCTGCTACTGATGGTGCTAATGAACCACAAATTAGTCCTGCAGAAATGTCTGCAGCTAATATGGAAAAGCTAATACATGATCAGTTAGAAGAGTCTAGCGCTGTATCAGTTTTAAGACATACATTATTTGAATCTGCATTACTAGGAACAGGTATTATTAAAGGTCCGTTTAGTTATGAACAAGCTAAACATAATTGGGTTAAAGACCCTGACACAGGAGCAACAACATATTCTCCAAGAGTACGTTTAGTTCCGAAAATAGAATCAGTATCTTGTTGGGATTTTTACCCCGATCCTGATGCAACAAGAATAGAAGATGCTGAGTATGTTATACAGCGACATGTTTATACAAGAAGTCAGGTTAGAGATCTAATGAACAGACCTTACTTTAGAAAAGAAGCGATAAAAAATTCTTTATCTATGGGTCCTTCATATGAACCAAGAGGATATGAGTCTTCTCTACAAGACAGAGAATCTACAGATGAACTCAATAAAAATAGATATGAGATCTTAGAATATTGGGGAACTCTAGATACTGAACTAGCAAGAGAAGCAGGAATAGAATTAGATGATGATAGTGATGAACTTGATGAGATTCAAGTTAACTGTTGGGTATGTAATGGAGAGATTATCAGATTAGTTTTAAATCCTTTTACACCTACAAGACTACCTTATCTAGTATGCCCTTACGAAATTAATCCTTATCAGTTCTTTGGTGTAGGTATTCCAGAAAATATGGATGACTCACAAACTATTATGAATGGTCATGCAAGAATGGCGATTGATAATTTAGCACTAGCAGGTAATCTCGTATTTGATATAGATGAAACAATGCTAGTACCAGGTCAAGATATGAAAGTATTTCCTGGTAAGATATTTAGAAGACAAAGCGGTATGCCCGGTCAAGCTATTCACGGTGTTAAATTTCCAAACACATCACAAGAGAACTTAATGATGTTTGATAAGTTTAGACAGCTAGCAGATGAAGCTACAGGTATTCCTTCTTACTCTCACGGTACAACAGGAGTACAAAGCACAACAAGAACTGCAGCAGGTATGTCAATGTTAATGGGAGCTGCAGCATTAAGTATAAAAACAGTTATAAAAAATATTGACGACTTTTTACTAAGACCTTTAGGTGAAACTTTATTTGCATGGAACATGCAGTTTAATGATAACTCTCCTGAAGTAAAAGGAGATCTAGATATTAAAGCTAGAGGTACATCATCTCTAATGCAGAAAGAAGTTAGATCTCAAAGACTACTAACTTTCTTACAAGTTGCTTCTAATCAAAACTTGGCTCCATTTGTTAGATGGCACTCTATCTTATCAGAGATTGCAAAGTCTCTAGATATTGAACCTGAAAAATTAATTAACGATCCTGAACGAGCAGCGATCTTTGCAAAAATAATGGGAATGGCAAATGGTAACAAACAAACTGAAAGCAATAATCAACAGTCCCCAATGGCCTCTAGTGGAGGAACTCCTGCAGGAGCGAATCCAACTGACATTACAGGCGTTGGTGGTGGCAACATCGGTACAGGAGGTGTACCGACTCCAGGGGAGGGTGGCTTCGCTACAGGAACTCCTGAAGATGAGGGAACAGCTTAAATAAATGACATCACAATACTTAGGTAATAATATGCAATTACAATATGATCCTCAAACACAACAATGGTCATATGTAAACGTAGCACAAACTTTTATAGACACATCTACATTTTCTACTTCAGATCCTCAGTTTCAATATGGAAACGATAATCAAGATGATCAAGATGATCAGGACGATCAGAATAATGGAGATCCATGTCCTGCAGGATATCGTCTTGTAGTTTTAGAAGATGGTAGTTCTACCTGTGAAAGAATAGAGCCTATACAACAAGGTGGAGGTAAAGAAGATAAACCTGAACCACCAAAGCGTAATCCTTATGAAGAGAATAAAGAAGCAATAGAATCACTTTTTGAATTAAAAAATGAAGGTAAGATAGATCTTAATACCTACGATCCTAAAACTAATTTAGTAGAGTATAATAGTAATCCTAATGAAACTGTTTTAGGTCAATTATTTACTGCATTTGTTCCTGGTGCTAGTCAAATAGCTTATATAGAAAATGCTATGGATGAAGGGGAACTAACAAGAGCAGGAATATTAGTTAAAGATGAGAATGGAAAACAGTTTGTAGATCTTCGAAAAGGTTATGAAGTAATGGTAACAGGAGTTATGAACCCCGGAGTCCCTGAAGGTAATGTATTAGCAAACACACCAGGTTATTTTGGATTAGAGGATACTAATAATTTTTATAGAAATATTTTTGACGAAATGACAATAGAAAAAAAAGATATGAAAGTACTTGGATCTACTCCCGTAGGTATAATATTTGATGAATTAAAAAAAGCTGAAGATAAATTTAAACCTAATAAATTAACAAATCAAGGATTTGAAACTTTTGGAAACTCTTATTTCTTTAATGGCAAAAGATTAGATCAGGTAGAAGTAAACAGACTTATACAGTCAGGAGTTAACAATCCTACTGATATAGCTAATGAAATAAAAAAAGATGAAAGTAAATATATTGTAACAAAACAAGAAACTAAGTCTGATTCTGATTCAGGCACAGGTGGAGGAGATCCTGTATTTATTGGAGATCCAGGACAAGAAGCAGATAGCGGAGATGATGGAGACGATACGCCTCCCCCTAGACCAGAAGGGACTACAGAACCCGGTTCAGGATATCAAGCAGGAGCATCATATACATCTAATAGACCAAAAGGAACTACACAACCGGGTTCAGGATATCAGGCAGGAGCATCCTATACACCTAGAGGTGTTAAAAAAGGGACAGGTGCTTCTGGACCACCTGGTTTTTCTTCTGCAAGAAGTAGAGCAACACAAGCTGCTAAAAAACTTGGAACAAAACTAGCTACAAGAGGTAAATAAAATGGCAAACGGAATGATGAACGATCCAATGGCAACTCCCCCACAGGGTGGTATGCCACAAAACAATATGGCTCAAGGTCAAGCAGTATCAATGGATGATGCTGTATTAGATATGCATTTAACAGCAGATGTAAAAAGAGCACTACAATCAAAAGGTGTAGATATATCTGCAGTACAAGATAAAGGTCCGAAAGAACCTGTAATAGTAATACCAGTTTCGGTTATTAGTAATAGATATCCTTCAGAAAGTGTAGAAGGGTCTATGAAAGAGTTCATACAAGATATGACTCAAAATAACCAACCAGTTTCTGCATCAGCGATGACAGAAAGACCTACTCCACCTGAAGGCGGATTAGGATCACCAACAATGGACAGGCCACCTATGACTGCTTAGTCGTAGCCCCAGTTAAAAAAGAAAAGGGCGACCTGTTCTTCCACAGCACCCAAAGGAGATAAAATGGAAGAAAACAACCAAGAGATCCAAGAACAGGATCAAACAACCGAGGCTCTTCTCGAGCCTACACCTTATAGAAATAAATATAAAAAAGATTTAGATAAGGATGAAACAGACGATACAGCTACCGTTTCAGAGGACACATCTGATGAAGATGCCACTCCCACTGAAGAACGCCCTGTAGATGCTGAAGAGAAAGTGTTTAAGAAACGATACGATGATCTTAAACGACATTACGATTCTACTTTAGTAAAACACAAAGAAGAACTTGAGTCACTAAAATCTCAGATAAAAGAGAATGCTGACAAAATTAACTTACCTAAAACTAAAGATGAGGTAGATGCATGGAGACAAAAGTATCCAGACGTTTATGATATTATTGAAACCATTGCTTATACCAAAGCGGAAGAAAAAGCTAAAAAGGTAGAAGCCGAATTAAAAACTTTGGAGACTGAACAAATAGCAGTCAAACAAGAAAAGGCAGAAGTCGAATTAGCTAAACTACATCCTGACTACCAAGATCTTAGAAAAAGTGAAGACTTTCATAAGTGGGTAGAACAACAAGATGAAGTTATTAAAGGGTGGTTATACAGTAATACTACTAATGCTAGATTAGCAGCTAGAGCAATAGACTTATACAAATCAGATAAGAATATTACCAAGCAAAAAACTAATTCTAAATTAGAAGCATCTAAGTCAGTAACCTCTACAAGTAAAAAAGATGTAGACGCTAGTACTAAGAAAGTTTGGAAGGTGAGTGAGATTAGTAAAATGAAACCTGCTCAGTTTGAAAAATATGAGAAGGAAATAGATCTTGCTAGAAAAGAAGGTAGAATAGTTAATGGCTAATCTTTAACAATCTTATAGGAGGATTATTATGGCAATATCAAAATCGGCAGGTTACGATAACCTACCTTCAGGTAATTTTTTACCTATTATCTACAGCCAAAAAGTCCAGAAGTTCTTTAGAACCGCATCAGTCGTAGAAGATATTACTAATACAGACTATGCAGGAGAGATTGAAGCCTACGGAGATACTGTTAACATTATTAAGGAACCAACAATTAGCGTAAGTTCATACACAAGAGGTGGACAGATCAACATCCAAAACTTGGCTGATGATCAACTACAACTTACTGTAGACCAAGCTAATGCGTTCGCTTTTAAAGTTGACGATATCGAAGAAAGACAATCTCATGTAAACTTCGAGGCTTTGGCAACATCTTCTGGAGCATACGCTCTAAAAGATGCATACGATGAAAACGTTATAGCAGCAATGGTATCAGGTGCAGGCACAACTATCGGTTCCGATGGTTCAGGTACTGACACTGGTTTTGGTTCATCCGAAACAGACCCATTAGAAATCATGGCAAACGCATCTAAAAGATTACACGGAAACGATGTACCTTTTGAGAACAGATGGTTCTTAGCTAGCCCTGAGTTCTACGAGGCTCTAGCAAGTTCATCATCAAAACTACTAGACGCATCTGTCACTGGAGATGCAGCATCCCCTCTACGAAATGGTAGAGTAATGGATGGTTTAATCCAGGGTTTCAGATGTTATATGACTAATAACTTTGCAGCTTCTTCAACATCAAACTACTTTAAAGTATTGTTTGGTCACATGTCTTCAACTGCTACTGCTAATGCAATTGCAAAAACAGAAGTAGTAAGAGACCCTGACTCATTCGCTGATATTGTAAGAGGTTTGCATGTGTTCGGCAGAAAAGTACTTCGTACAGAAGCACTAATGGTCAGACACTTATTAATTGACTAATAGGAGGATATATAAATGGCAACAGTAAGTAAAGTTATTGGCGGAACATCAGGTCATCCTTCTACTAGAAGGAAACCTTATTGGGTTGAAAACACAATAGACAATTCATTGTTTGACCCTGCAAATGGTGACATTATTCAAGCAATTAATGTCCCTGCAGAGACACTAGTTATTGCAGCAGGATTAGAAGTACTAACAGCATCTTCTTCTTCTGTAACAATGGACTTAGGTATTACAGGTTCCACAGCAGGTCATAACGACCCAGATTGTTGGGTAGATGGTTATGATGCTACAGGAACAGGTCATGCACCAATGGATGCTACAGATGCTGCAGCAATGCTAATCTGTAAAGCAGCTGATACTATTGACATATTAATTGGTGGTGCACAAGACACCGCTGGTAAAGTCAGAGTATGGGCACTAATGTGTGACATTAGCGGTTCAGATGAAACTGCTTCCAATAGTTCATAATAATTAAAATAATAGAGGGGGCTGTAATGCCCCCTTATACTATTGTAGAGGTATAGAATGAAAAAATGGAATATGATAAATGGGCAAGTTACAGATAGTAACAAAGTAATATCTACAGGACAAAAGATTACTAAAATTTATGATGAAGAGTGTGAGTGTTCTAATAAAATTGAAAAGCTAGAACAACAAATAAAAGAATTAAATACCAAATTGGAGGCAATAATATTTACTAGATAATGGCAACGTACTTAGTATTAGCAAATAGAGTTTTAAATGATTTGAATGAAGTAGAACTTACTTCTGCAAATTTTTCTAGTAGTAGAGGTATACAAACATCAGTTAAAAACTTTATTAATAGAGCGTTACATGATATCTATAATGAGGTAGAAGAACTGCCTAGTCTTCATAAAGAAACTTTTCAAGATACAAATGCAGGACAAAGAGAATATGCTTTGCCTACTACAGACTCTCCACAAACAGGAGATATACAGTGGCGTAAAATAGATTGGGATACACTTTATCTAAAGCCAAAAGAATTAATTACTAATGGTGAGTTTACATCTGATATAAGTAGTTGGACTACAGTAGCAGGATCAGGTAGTGTAGCTTACAATAGCGGTGGTAATGGTCGACTAAGATTAAATGATTTTGCAGCTCATCAATCATTTAGCACTAGAGTAAATACAGAATACAGATTACAAGTAAGAGCATTTGATTCTAATAGTACAGGTCAGGCACTTAAAGTACAAGTAGGAACTGCAGCAGAAGGCACTCAAAATTTAAATACAACATTAACTGTAACTGATTTTGGTGAAGGTGAAGTATTAGATACAACCTTTACAGCAACTGCACAAACTACATTTGTAACTTTAAATAATCCTAGCACAGCGACTAACATGGATATAGATTATGTTAGAGTGTCTAGAAACATAAGTCCTAAAAGATTACGATATATCTCTTACGATGACTACATTAGACAGTATGCAGAAAGAGATAAAACAAATTTAAGTTCAGTACAAGGTGAGCCTAAATATGTATATAAAACACAAAGTGGTAAATTAGGTTTAACACCTGTACCTGATAGGAGTGATTATTCAATTGTATATGAATATTTTAAGAAACATACTGAGTTATCTTCTTCTGGAGATACTCCTGATTTGGATGATAGATACGCTGATTTAATAGTCACAAGAGCAAGATACTACGCATATAATCTTAGATCTGATCCTGAACACGCAATGATTGCACAGAAAGAATTTAAAGATGGTATGAAAAGATTACGAGCAGATCTAGTTACTAAAGAAGAGTATATGAGAGACGAAAGAGTTAACTTAAGATACTATGGTAAAGGAATAATGTAATGCCAAATACATCTCAAATTGCACCTACAGTTGTAAGTTGTTTTGGAGGTTTAGTTTTAAATAAAGATGTATTCTCAATGAGACCCGGAGAGGCTTTACAACTAACAAATTTTGAACCTGATATAGCAGGTGGATATAAAAAAATACTAGGCACTACAAAATATAATAGTAATATAGTACCTCAAGTATCATCATCTAGTGAGATTGTAGATATGGTTGCTATATTTAATGATGTAGTTTTAGCAGCTCGTGGTGGGACAATATCTCGTGCAGGCACAACAGGTAGTTGGACATCTGTAGTTACAGGTAAAAGCACAGCTAATCGTTATGACTTTGAAAGATATAATTATAACGGAACAGAAAAAATAATGATAGCTACAGGCGGAGATGCAGCTTTTAGTATAGATAGTAGTTTTAATGTAGATGTTATAAATGCTACAGGTGGAGGAACAGCACCTACTAACCCTAAATTTGTATCATCATTTAAAAATCATATGTTCTATGCAGGCATGTCTAATGCTGTATCTACTGTACAATTTTCAGGTCCTTTTACAGAAGATGATTTTGATACAGGTGGCGGAACAATAAAAGTAGATACAACTATAGTAGGACTAAAAGTTTTCCGTGAAGAATTATTTATATTTGGTGAAGATAGAATATTTAAAATATCAGGAACATCAAGTTCAGATTTTGTAGTTGTTCCTGTTACTAGAAAGATAGGATGTGTTGATGGTAAAAGCATTCAGGAATTAGGTGGTGACTTGATCTATCTAGCACCAGACGGTTTAAGAACTATTGCAGGTACAGAGAGAATTGGTGACGTAGAATTGGGTACTGTATCAAAACAGATACAAGATAGGATAGCTGATATAGGAACTGATAACATAACATCAACCATAATTAGAAGTAAATCTCAATACAGATTATTCTTTCCTACAACTGCACAAACAGAAATATTAGCAAAAGGTATTATAGCAGTATTAAAAGCAAACCCGGAAACAGGAACATTAGGATTTGAATATGCAGATCTAAAAGGATTAAAACCCTCTTCTACTGATTCGTTTTTTGTAGATGATGTAGAAACTATAGTTCATGGTGGATATGATGGGTATGTATATAAGCAAGAATCAGGTGGCGTATTCACTAGAGCATCTGATACAGAAACAATAAGAGGATTTTATAGATCTCCTGATATGCCTCTAGGAGATCCTGGCATACGAAAAAGTATGCAAAGAGCATTAGTAAACTATAAAGTTAATGAGGCAATAGATACAACAAATCAAACATTTAGATTACGATATAACTTTGATGATACAAACACACCACAGCCTGACTCTTATGCATTTTCGTCAGCACAAGTGGCAGCGTTTTATAACAGCGGTTTATATGGAACATCAGCTTATGGTTCTTCAGGATTCCCTTTAGAAAGAGTATCTGTAGAAGGATCAGGGTTTGTAGTAGCATTTAAACTAGAAGATCAAAGTTCAAAACAAGCGTTATCATTAAGAGGATTTGAATTAGAATATGTTAATGGAGGAAGGAGATAATGGGGGCAACCTATACAAGACAAAGTAGCAGTAGCATCGCAGATGGTTCAGTTATTGAAGCTTCTCATTTTAATAATGAGTTTGATCAATTACTAGCAGCCTTTGCTTCTAGCACTGGTCATACGCATGATGGCACTGATGCAGAAGGTGGTCCGATAACAAAGTTATTAGGTAACACCCTAACCTTTGGTGCAGGTACAGCAGGAACAGATATTACAATTACCTTTGATGGTGAGACTAATGATGGTGCATTAAAATGGATGGAAGACGAGGACTACTTTGAGTTCTCAGATGATATCCTTGTAGCAAGCACAGAAAAATTACAGTTTAGAGATACTGCAATATATATTAATTCATCTACGGACGGGCAACTAGATTTAGTAGCAGATACTGAAATACAGATTGCAGCCACAACTGTAGATATAAATGGTAATGTAGATGTATCAGGAACTCTTACAGTTGCAGGGGCAGTAGATTTTGGAGATGCAGCT
>Ga0209645_1000720_pt1 | contig 16994 bp, 4 predicted proteins | sample ETNvirenome_6_30_FD_184070 | JGI IMG/M metagenome (GOLD analysis project Ga0209645, IMG submission 184070) | Marine viral communities from the Pacific Ocean - ETNP_6_30 (SPAdes) (version 2) | ecosystem: Environmental > Aquatic > Marine > Oceanic | place: Pacific Ocean | collected 2013-06-19
CATGGACACGATACCAGTTCCCATGAAGATGGAGCGCGTATACGAACCGCCGAAGGATAGGATCTACAGTTTTAAGAACATCTTAGCCAAGACACAAGCGGGTAGGGGGTGTGAACAGTTACGTAGCATCGTAAGTGACCAAGAAAATACAACGGAACCCATGTGGAGGGCAGGGCTATCCATCACGAAATTTTGTGAAAACGCAGATCGCCACGCACAAACCATCTCAGAAAAGCACGCGGAGTACACTCCAGACCTTACCGCAGAGAAGCTAGGCTTAATCAAAGGGCCATACCGTTGCGCTACATTCGATGAGTTAAACCCTGATGTTTGTATCAATTGCCCTAACTGGGGAAAGATAAAATCACCTATCGTACTAGGCACTAAGTTTGCTCCTGCACGGGTGAACGACACCGGCTTTTATGAAGACACGGATGCCACGACGCCAACTCTCTTTGGGGAGAAAGATGACTCACTAGAAGTTGGCGACAAAGATGATTCACCAGAACATGTTATCCCCGCATACCCACGCCCGTACTTTCGCGGTGCAAGTGGTGGTATCTACGTCCGCAATGTCGGTGTAGATGGAGAGACCGACGAGCGGGTGATCTATCATAACGACATCTATGTCACTAAGCGTCTGTTAGATATAGAAGCTGGTGAATCCATAGTATGCAAACTACACCTACCGAAAGACGGGGTACGAGAATTCACAATGCCCCTGACAGCGGTTACTTCACGAGAAGAGTTCAGAAAGACAATGTCTATGAACGGTGTTGCCGTAACCAGAACAGAGGATTTAATACAGTATATGACTACTTGGGTAAATGAATTACAGGCCACCTCTACCGCAGACACCGCGCATCGCCAGTTTGGTTGGGTGGACGAAGAATGCACAGCGTTCGTAGTTGGCGACAAAGAAATACGTGCTGACGAGATACGGTACAACCCACCTTCTACGCCTACAGCGGCACTGCTTTCCAAGTTTGAGCCGAAAGGTACGTTAGCTGGTTGGAAGGCTATGGCGGATTTCTACACCACTAGACCGGAACTGACGATGCACCAGTACGTTGTATGTACTGCATTCGGTTCTCCCCTTATGCACTTCCTGCCACAAAATGCCTGTGCGTTGCACCTACATAGTGAGATAAGCGGGTGTGGTAAAACCGCAGCTATGCGGGTAGCGGCTTCGGTGTGGGGGTTTGACAAAGCTCTGATGGTGGAAGAGAACGATACGGACGCGATGAAGTTCAATCGTGCGGAGGTGCTACATAACCTACCGTTTTATGTAGACGAGCTAACTAACCACAAGAGCGAAAAGCTCAGTAACTTGGCGTACCAACTGTCTTCTGGTCAGCAGCGGGGGCGTATGTCAGGGGGGTCTAACCTAGAGCGTGTACGTGGTGAACCTTGGAAGTTCCTTACAGTCACTACTGGTAACGCTAGCGTTATCGAGCGCATAGCGTTGGAGAAACAAGCGCCGAAAGCGGAGGCGCAGCGGATGCTGGAGTGGCCTGCACAGAAAGTGTTTGGTAGCACCGCAGAGAAGCGGGAAACCGATCTGTTCGACGCAGCGGTGGAGGCGAACTATGGGCACGCTGGGGTCTTGTTCATTCAGTATGTTATGCAGAACCTGAGTTACGTTAAGACAAAACTTAGGGAAGTACAGCAGGAAGTAGATGACGCCGCAGGGCTGACATCTGAAAACAGGTTCTGGTCTGCGGGGGTTGCGTGCACGTTAACGGGTGCAATCATCGCTAATAAATTGGGCCTAATAGAGTATGACACCAAGGCGCTGTTCCGATGGGCCATTGAACTGTTAAAGCACAACAAAGACTCAGTGAACAATATGAGCGTATCTGTGCGGCAGACATTGAACGAATACCTTAACGAGAACTTCAACAACATCTTGATGATTAAAAGCACGGACGATTTGCGGAAGCAGTCGAACGGGCTGGATTCATTAGTCATACCGGATGCGCTACCACGCGGGAAGCTGGTGGCACGGTATGAAACAGATGTGCAGAAGGTATACCTAGCACCAAAACCGTTGAAGGCTTGGTGCGCTACTCAGCAAGTGAACTACAGTTCGTTTCTGAGTGACTTGACGAAGAAGATGGGGGCAACACGAGCGAAGGTGCGCCTTACTAAGGGCACGCAGTTTAGGACAGACCCGCAGCACGTATTAGTAATAAAGATGAAATTAGGAGACAACGACAATGACGCAACTATTTCTGCAAGCAATACAGGCGCAGAAGAGAGCAGCGGAACTGGGGAAGGCTAGGGTTAGGGGACGGCGCGAGTCACTACCACCTGATGTGGTAGAGCCGCAAAAACAAAAACCGAAACAGAACGTGCAGGCAGACACAGTAGCACTGGCTCTTGAGCTACAAGCGAAAGGGCTGACACGAGCAGTGATTGCGGAGAAGTTATCAGTGCCACGGTCTACGATAAGTAACATCACTCAACGGTATCGACGTAAGAACGGGCAGATATTTAGGATAGCGCGTAAGCATGGTTCCTGATGAGTGTACTCAAGTTAGATGATCTTAACCCTGACGGGGTGCAGATTGTGGTTCGTTGGGATGACATGGTAGTTGGAAGCTCTGTATTCATACCATGCGTCAATACTGACAAGGCGATACAACAAGTAAAGGTCATATGTGTAGATAGAAGAGGGTGGGATATTAGGGCTAAAGCACGAATAGAAAATCCACATTTGGGTATTCGTGTTTGGAGATTGGTGTGATACGATCCGCCCTGATAAGGTCGTCCGGTCTCCTGCTGATAGGTCTTATCGCCTTCCTACCCCCTTACCGTAAACACCCCTTCTTGCGGTAAGGGGGTTTTTTAGAAGAACCCTTCTTCACTAAGAACCCCTTGCATATTTTGTGACAGCGGCACACCGTTGTGCATATTCGCGGAGGTTGATTCATGTCTCTTCATAGATCTTCCGATGAACTCGTTATCAATACGCAGCTTCGGATTGAAGTCTCGGACGGCTCGTGTTTCGTTAAACCTGTCCATCTCCTTACGTAACTCGTCGTAGCGTTCCCAATCACCAAAGCGTTTGGCTATGTATAGTTTCTTCGCTAGGGCAGCGCGTTTTTGAAGTGCGCCAGACTCCATACGTTTCGCTGCGGAGGTTTCTTCTATTGATCGAGTGTACTCTACAGGCGGAAATCCTAGTAGTTGGGTAAGTACGTCACCCCCTGTGATGTCGTCATATATAATGTCGCCACGGACAGTGCGAATACCCTCTCGTGGGTATCTCACAAGAGCTTTATAGGCGTTACGTACAGCTCCGGGCATTATGTCTTCCATACCGCGTTCGATATTGCCGTCCTGTAACTTTTCAAATCCAGTAAGACCCCGAGAGAACACACTCCATGCAGGGCCACCGAAGTAATACAAAAGCGTTTCTTCTGGTGATGGATCACTGTTAAAGCGATTTGCTTCGACAAGTAGGTCAGTTAACTTCACACGTTGCGATACGTCTAACCCAGTAACTTCAGACAAAACACCTTTGAACAGCGCATCGTTGTTAAGATACCTACGTAACATAGTGTCAGTGGTCTCTTCGTAGTCTTCATCACCAAGATCCATGAGCATAGAAACCGCACCATACAACGGTAGCCCTTGCACACCGGCGAAGAACAAGGCAGATAAGTGTATCCCTGCGAGTTGTTTTGCTGCGTCAGATCTGAACGCATCCGCAGCAGCTTTTGCAGCGGCAGGTAAGGCACCCTTTGATCTAAGCTCTTTTGCGTAGGAATCTCTTGCGACATCCAGCCCTTGCTTGGCGGTCTTCAGCATCGTGTAATACATCTGAATACCGTAGTTCTTATACATAAGAGCTATACGGCCTACGCCCTTTCTTGCGAAACGAGGGCCAGTCTCTAGGGTAGCACCACCGTTAATGTCTTGAGTTATATCGACCGCTTCTTCTGCCGCTTGCCGTTTCTGCGCCAGTGTCGCCTTCTTACCCCCTGTTAACTTGTTCAGTGCAAGATTGTATGAGGCGATTAATGCGACTTGGCGATTCATTACCTCCGCTTCATGGAACATCAATGCAGATAAGTTGGTAGCAACGTCTCGATAGTTAAGTTTACGTCCTGACTGGTCTACATTTAGCGTGTCAGCTATGAACGAAGAGTTTAACTGCCCACGTCGAGCGGCAAGCTCCACTAATGGGAGAAGGTTCTTCAATTCTTCAGCTCGACCCTTGGGTAAATTCAAGTCTTTACGTACCGAGTAGATCATGTCGCCGTTCTCAGCACGGGTGAACGTGTAATAGTTATCTATCGACGGCAACGCCTTGTCTTTAACCGCCTCTAGCGCGGCTTTAGCCCCATATTTCTTGTACGTATCTCGAACTGATCGGGGAGTTGTAGCATCTCCAAACAAAGTCTCAGACGTTCGGCTCATGGGAGATCCCATGAACACTTTACCCGCGTCTTGCAGGCTCAACCTAGTGGCGTTGTACCCGTACTTACCTGCCAGCATGGGGTAAGCAAACAAAGGAATCTGAGACAAGTTAACCAACGCGGACGAGGCGTTAAAACCAATTGTCCATACGAAGGCCGCACGGTTTGCCGCTTGTGCGAACCCATCGCGTGGGGGATTTACCGCGAATTCTGCGCGATCCTTCATTTCTTTTATGAGCGCAGAACCCCTCAAGTCTTCTGGCGTTGCGTTGATAGCTTCGTCTAGGGCTTGACGGATTCTGTTGCTGTTCTTTATTCGCTCTGTTTGTCTGGCTAAGTCGTAGGCTTTACCACGCGCAGCCCCTAAAGCGTCAATATCGTAACCTTCGGTATTCTTACGTCGAACCAATGCTTTGGCAAAAGAACTTTCGGGTAACGATTCAATAAACAGCCGTGTGACTTGCTCTTTAACTTCTTTGTCTGCTTTCTGAACATTCAGTACAGACATGACCTGTGCTACAAAAGATCCCGAGGGAGCCTCGTCGTATGTCTTGGCATCCGCAGGGTCAAACACTTCAACGTCATACCCTTTGGCTGTGTATTCGTTCAACATACGAGTACGTTCACCCGCTGATTCAAAAGCAAACACCGCAGAATCGGACAACGCATCGGGGTTCTTAACCGCCATCCAGTAAGTACCAGAACGTGTTAGGGGGAAGTAGGGATCGACGTTAACATTCTCCAACATCTTCGTGTACAACTCGTTCTTGAGAGATGTTTTCTGCCCTTCTGGCAGTTCCAAGCCATCTATTCTGCCCTGTAGGCTATTAAGTAACTGTGTGTACTGGTTCTTATAGAACTTACGTAGTCGAGTGTATGCCTGCCGCCCGTCTGCACCGATAGTTGCGCTGTTGTAGACTTTACGTAGCTCTCGGTATTTATCTATCTTCCGTTCGCTACTGTCGGTTATTGTGTCCTTACCGTACTTTTTCTTTGCTTGAGATAGCGTAAGCTCTGGGTCTACTTCGTTAACTGTGCTGTCGTAAACTAGGTTGTTCCACGCTTTCATGGTCTCCGATGACTGCCGCGCCTGCCACTCGTACAACGGAGATAAGACCTTCTTAGTCGTTTGTTCAGCGATGGTTAAGTCACCTCGTTGAAGTTCAATAGCATCGAAGAACTTTTTGGCTCCTTTAATACCCGAGCCTATGGCGATGTCTTGTACTGCCTTGTTAGGTACAACACCAAGAAAAGCACGTTCCGCTTTCTTTAACGCGGGGCTTTGCCGCCCTTGAGCACGGAACAGGCCGTTGAACTCGTCCACTAGCTTAGTAGATGCTGCTTTTATTGAGCCTTTTGGCATCTGTTCTTTGAAGTCCTCCATCACTTTACGTACGCCTTCGCGGTCTGATTTAGACGCTAGTAAAGGGCCAAACCGATGTTTGGCTGCGGGAGCTAGTATACTTTCGGTGAGCCGTTGGGCCTCAGATTGTGCGGTCTTGGGGGTAAATATACCTAGACCAAAGAACTTCGAGGCTGCTTGAAGCATTCGCTGCCACAAACTTAACTTGGAGCCATCAGGGTTTATGCGTGCTAAGGCGGTCTGGAACTCTGGGTTAGAGTACGCCTCTGCTACAAACTCTTGGGTAGCTCTAATTTCTGCTCTTCGTAAGGCTTCTGCCCTCGGAAGGTTAGGGAAGTCTCGCTTGGCTATCTCTTCCTTACTTATTCCACCGTAGTACAAAGCTACGTATTTTTGGGCCGCAGCACGAATTTTCATCAACTCTTTAGTCAACGGATGAGACGCATTTTGCAGTGTATTGACCGTCGCTGCGTGCGTCATCTCGTGTAGAAATACGTAGCTGTTCGCTAACCCAGAGTTTAGGTATATCTGATTACTGGATGCGTCAAACAGTCCTTGGTTTGTGGGGTCTCTAACTAAGTCCCCCATAGCCTTCGGCGTGATGTATACGACTTTGGTATCGCCAGTATATTTAGCCAAGTTCCGCGCTACACGCGAGACCATCTTATCCCCGGACTTGTTCGCTAAGTCTAATAACGCACGTCGTAACTCGTTATTCTTTAACGCAGCTATTGTGGTGTCTGGCAGCGGAGCGTCGAGAGCAGCTTCAGCGCGACTCGGGGCAAACAGAAGTCCTGCTTCGTCTAATCTTTTAGCTTCTTTCACAGCTTCTATTCTTGAGTAGCCCTGTTCTACTAAGGCATCAACGTCTTTACTGAAGCTACGCTGTTTGCTGGCAACGTCATTTATTTTCTCTTGCGCTTGTCTAATTAAGGCCAGTCGGTCAGTGCTGATCGTTTCCTTGGCCCTACCTTCGGGCGCATCGGTGGTGAGTAGTTTCCTAGTAGCCTGCTTCTTTGCCGCAAGTAGTTTTGCTGCCGCGTTCTTAGCGGGAACTTTCTTTACTTTCGCCTTCTTTACCGGCGCTTTTACCGCCTCTTTCGCCTCTGTTTCCGTCGTTTCCGGCACAACTTCAGTCTTAGGCGCAGGGGTACGGGCTGCGGTTAGCTTATTAATTGCCGCTTTCTTGGTACTACCCAGCAGTAGAGGGGCTTTGGTACTCGCTGAGAAGTCAGGATCAAGGCGGTCTAGAGATATATAGCTGTATTCAAGTTTCCCTGTATCAGGATCTTTAGATACTTCTCTTCTAACACGTTCTACGCTGCCATCAGGGAACTCAACTACTGCATCGCCGGTTTCGGGGTCGATGTTAGACATGGTAGGTGTGGTTCGTTTGCGTCCCGCAGCTTTACGTTCTACAGCACCTTTGATTTCACGGTCTAATGCACTGAACTTTCTTCTTTTTCTAGTAGCAGGTTGTCCAGTGCTTCTTCCAGCATCTGCCACTGCTCCTCCGACAGATGTAGCAGATTCCACGGCACCTTCACGTCCTGTAGGGACTCCCACGCCTGATAGATTAGCTGCATCGCCTGTTCCACTTCTTGTTGCGACAGGTTCTCTTTTGCGCGGGGTAGGTAGATCACGTTGCTCACTAGGTACTCCTTCTAACAGTCGGGTAACACCACGCCGAACCTTCTGAGACTTTAGTCGGTTTGCTTCCTCGGTTAACGCGGTGCGTACATCAGGATCTGCTAAGTCCTTACCAAGAACTTCTCTACGTATTTTCGTGTTGTTTGTAGCGAACCCTGCGGCACTTATGTCTTCTTCTGTTACCGTACGTGCAGGCGTTGTATCAACGGCACGAGTTTCAGTAGAATCGCGCCCCTCTTGTTCTGCTACGGCAAGCTCTGTTGGGAACAAATCAAGCTGAGTTCGTTGGGCTATCTCAGCGCGTTCTCTACCCGTTCGTACCGTTGAAGAGGGCATATCGTCCGCAATCTTTCGTTCTTTATTGCGTTGGTTAATACGATCTAAGGTTTCTTGTCGGGTAAGCGCCTGCCCTTCTGGAGTAACTGCAAGTGTTTCACCCGCAACGGTATCTGTATCGCGGCTACGTCTTTCAAGCTGCCTTTCAAGATCTCTTTCTGCTTTTTCTCCCTTTCTAGGTACAAACACGTCTTGTCTTTCAACGTCACCTAGCGCACGTTTCTCTTTTTCTGGTGCAGGTATACCTTGTAGTTGTGGCCCATACCGCGCACTTTCTGGTTCTAACCCCGGCAGTGGTAATTGGTCAGGGCTTACTTCAGGGGGGCGTGCTTCTGTTGTTGGCTCAATCACACGCTCAAGCGCATCAAATTCTTCTGGAGAGAGCGCAACAATCCTGTTCTGTATGGTCTTTTGTTGCTTCTTAGTTAGCTGGTCAAACGGCTTTTTGAACCCCTTGAATACTTGAGCACGTATTGCTTCGCCGTCAATAATTTCGGCTTCTTCGGTATCAAGTGTTAGATCAAGCTGAGTAGGGTCTTCAGGCTTAAATTCAAGTAGTTCTAAGGGAGCGTCAGGTTTTGCTGCTTCTTCTTTTGCAACATCGCCAACAGTTTTGCCACCTTTACGTGAGGCAAACAGGTCAACAAAGCCTTGTAAGATAGCACCTGCCGAGGCACCAATCGCACCTTCTTCTACGTCCGAAACACCAAATATTTCCGCCGCAGCGTTATATTCTCGTTCGTTTAAGTTTTGGAGCACAGAAGAAGCCATCTCTTGTGCACCTTCTATCCCACCAGTAACGCCCGCGCTATAGATACGTTCACCTATAGTCTCGACTTTTTCGGGGGGTATCTTTTCTATTAACTTGTTAAGTGTGGGTAAGTCCGCAAATTTTACGATTCTTGTAATAGGTGCAACATCTAACAAACCAATAAAGGTACCACGGAGAGTAGCTTCACTTCGTTTTTCTTCGGTAGTACCAGCGGCTCGCGCCCGTTCACTTGCCTCCCCTGCACCAGCACCCGCAGCAGTTAACGCACCAAGACCCAAAGCCGCAGCACCGGGGGCACCGGCCATGCCAGCAACAACAGGTATAGAAGCAAGACCGACAATGGAACCAATCCCAGAAGCCACTTTGTATGAAATAGACTCAGGGTCACCACCTTCAGGACGTAGAAAGTTCGCGGCATTTTGGATTGCTCGACGTGCCGCAAGCTCGCTTTCTTCTTCTAGTAACGCTGCCCCACCTAACGCGGCCATTTCGCCTATACCGACAGCCCCTGCGCCGAATCCAGAGGTAATATCCTCGAATATGCCGGTCTCTCTGGGGGGCATAGCAGCGCGTATTTTAGCGGATCGCTGGTCACGTCTAAGTTGTTTTTGTAGCTCTGCGGTAAGAATCTTAGCCGCTCTAGTATCACCAGCGGCATGAGCGTTCTTTAGCGCAATGCCTAGCTCTTCTGTGCGGTCTGAATAGGCTTCGGCCATAATTTATCTACCTACTCATAGACCCGTACATTTGCATAATTTTATCTAACTCAGCGTTCCCCGATGAAAGCCCACTGTCTGTAGGAACATCTACGCCCAAGGCTTTTAACTCATTTTCTATTAATTCCTCTGCCGCATGTACTCGTGTCAACTCTGCTAGCTGTGCACTTGCAACTTCTGTCTGTAGAAGCGCTTGCTTCACCCGTTCTGGGTCACCACTGCTAAATGCGGACATAAGAGAGGAATTTTGTTGTAGTTCTTTGTATACATCAATCTTCATTTTAGTAAGTTTGTTGTATTCTGCTATCAATATAGGGCCAGCGTCTCTTCGCCCTTTTGCTTCTTCTAAAGCTCGCTCCGCAGCAGCACTAGCCGCAGTAAGTTTAGTGGTTATATTTGCTGTGTCAGCATCAAACACCTGTTGAGCATACGCTTTGCCAAGTTCTATATCTGTATTTGTAGCGTTAGCCATATCACTGGCTATAGCTCTACGGTCTGCTTGGTTGATCTCAAAAGCCTTCATTCCGCTTCCTATACCAGCATTGGTTATGTCGAAATCAAGTTGAATCTTCTCGTTTTCAATACCAAACTGATCCACCAAGTTTTTACGTGCAGCGGCTTCTTGTTTCTGACGTTCGTTAAACTTACCTGCTGCGTACCCACCAAACATAGTATTAGCAGACCTTCCGGTCATACCAATCAAACCACGTTGGATTTGTTCCCTACGTAATTTTTCAGGGTCGTTCTGTTGCTCTTGTAGAGCACGCATTCTTTCTAACTGGCTATCTTTAACGCGGAGTTTTTCATCTCTACCTAACGCCTCAATAACACGCGTTTGTTCCGTGTCCCGTGCTTGTTCAGGGGTAGGATCACCTTCGTTAGCGCCCGCCAAACCAAGAATGCCCGCTCGTTCTTTAACGGCATCTCGCGCCAGCGTACCGAACTCAGGCTTGACTGGCTTAACGTCGCCTATATCAGCAAAGAAATCTACTGGTTCTGGTGAGGTTTTTGTTCCTACGTTAGGCTTTGGTTCTGACTCTGGTTTTGGTGCTATAACACCGGCACCGCCCATGTCTTCTTGTTCTTTGGGTAATGGATTTAAGAACTGTCCTAGCCCTAGTCTCGAAGTCCCAGAGTCGGCAATGCCTCTGTACGGGCCTACTTGTTGTCGTCGGGGGTCAGTAAGTTGTTTACCCGCATCCACAGGTCGAGTAGGATCGCCTTTGTAGGGCACCATTTCTTTGGAGCTAGAAGTGGATTGTATCTGCGACCTATCTTTAGGTACTGCTGTACCTTTAGGAGTCACTTCAAAGTCTGGGCCATCGTCTTTTTTACGTAAGGCTTTTTTAGCTAGCTCTTTTAGCTTAGGCAACACCTTGGATATACCTACTGCGGCTCGCCCTCCTGCGGAAATAAGCCCTAGTCCCGGCACAAACATCAGCCCTATACTAGCGATCTCTGCGGGGTTGTCTTTTATATATGTAAGAAACTCGTCGCCGTAAGATTGTGCGGCCTGTTCTTCCGAGAGCACAACATTTTGCCCTTCTATTGGCCCTTTACTACCTTCTTGGAACGCAACAATGCCACCACCAGCCATCATAGCGGGCTTCTGTGGGGCGTTTGCGGGGGGTCTTTGTGGGCCACCTATAGAGGGTAAACCTTGCTTGGCAGTACGCTGCATATTCTGCTGCGTTCTTTTGTTGATCTGACCAAGCGTACCGGCAGTGCGCTGTGCAACGTCGCCTAGCTTTCGGCCTTGCTCTTGCTTAATCATGCCAAGCACTTCTTGCTCACGCTGCTGGGCAATCGTGGCAGGGTTCTGTTGCATCTGCATTTGCATGTTACGGGCAGCGGCTTCTTTCTCGCTCTTGAGCTGTTGCAACGCAAGAAGGTCAACTAACTGCTGACTCTGCTGATACTGCTGCTGTAGTGCCTGTGGGTTGCTTTGGTACGCTTCTTTCTTACGTTGTACCTGCTCGCCCAAACCTCGTGAATTAAGCATTAAGAAACTCCTTTAAACAATGGGTGGAGTTCCACTACCACTATTACCACCGCCACCAAACAAATCCATTAGCATCCCAGCTATACCGCCCCCTCCTAGTAATGAACTTAGCTCACTAGGGCGTTCGTAGGAGTATGACTGCGCTGCAACTGGCAGTCCTTGTAGCATCGAAGACTTAAAGGATAATTGTCTGTATGGGAAATCACGTTCTTCGCGGAATTGTTCGTAGTCTCGCGCTATACCTTCTTGTTCAATAGCACGTTGTTCAGCCCCACCAGCACGTTGAGCACCTAGCGCCTCTAATCCATACCCTCTATCACGGGCGAATTGATCCCGACCTTGCTGGTACGCTTGTGCGTAACCTGTTCCACGGATGTTTGCTAAGTTCTCTAGTAACGCACGGTTACCCTCTGCTTCTACTAGACCCAAACGAGATCCGCCGAAAGCTCCGGCCTGCTGCATCCTAGCAGCGTTAGCCAACCGCACACGATCCGCTTCACGCTGTGCCGCCTGTAGTTGAGGCTGAAGAGATGCCTCTACATATGGGTTCATATACTGTTGGGCAGTAGTAGCATCAAACGTAGCAGGAGTGGTAGGTACAGCTAGGTTCGCCAGTCCTGTAAACGCTTGTTGCTGTACGTCAGATGCCCCAGAAGACAACGGCCCCATGTAAGACTGATATGGCATATCAGCAACTGCTTGCCCTTTACCAAGCATTTCAGTGACGTATGGGCCAACATACGGCGATAAAGAGGTAGTGGTGCCTGTTTGCTGTCCTACATTTGCATCTTTGGGAACAGTTATATCGTCTGGATCTTCCATCTTATCCTCCTAAGCCGGTAGCATACTCTGTGGCTTAATTTGTTTACCCTGTTTCGGGTTACCCGTACGTTCTTTACGTACTCTGGTCATCATTTGATGTAGCTGGTTTGCACCGGCATCGGAGTTACCGTTACCTAGATGGCTCACCACATCCGCAGGTATAACAAACTCTCCGTCACTAAGACGTGCTTCTTGTCTACCATCAATAGTAGCTGGAATCTTATCAGCCATACCGTCCGTAGCACCACCTAAGTAGTACCCTTTGTTCATGCCAATTATACCACCAGCGGCCATTTGTGGCATATTAAGCGCGGCTAATCCCTGCGCCTGCGTTTGAGCTTTTTGCCGTGCTTGCTCTACAGACATGGGTTGACGTGCTGGGCGGTCAGCATATTGAACGTCACTGAAGTATCTTCTACCGGCAGATCCGGGCCTACGATTAGGGTCTGCCTGCATAGGTACACGTTCTCGTACAGCTTGATACTCTGGAATGCTCCCTTGGTACCCAACAACGGGGATATTAGGTTCGAGTAACCCCAGTTCCTTAGCCCCAAGATTTATAAGAGTACCGCCTACTTGAGACCTAGCGAAGTCGCCAACGCCACCTAAAAAAGTATCATCGTTAGTGAAGGCGTTAGATACACTAGATGTAAGATCAGTCCACCAGCTCATTAGCTTTCTCCAATAATTCGTAGCAGTTCGTCGTTTGCATCAATTATACCACCACGTCTACGCCGTACAGGAGGGGTGGCAGTGGGTAATGGTCGTGGCTGTACCGCCGCCGCAACACCTGAACTATACGGAGTGGCTCGTTCGTAAAACCCAGCTCTGTTTGGATCTCCAAATATACTACCGCCACCAATATCATATAAGTAGTTTATTTGTGCCAAGGGGGATTGATCTACCGTAACTTTTTGGCCGGTCAGATCTGAAGACCCCATTAGCAAATTAAAGAAGTCCCTCTTAGCGTCCCGCTCCCCTTCTTGTGCGATTTGAGTTTGTATTGCCTGCTGCGACTGCATTTGTTGTTGCATCTGCTGCTGTCGCTGTAGCTCTTGCTGCTGTTGCAGTTCCTGTTGCGTCTGAATCTGCTGCTGTTGTTGCTGCTCCATCTGACGCTGTATTGCTTGTTGCGTTTGCTGCTGTGCGGCGTATAGGCCCGTAGGAGCAAACATACTGTCAAGGTCGAACAGTACATCTTGCCCTGTTCTAGCTTGTTGCAGGAGGTCTAGGTCAGCTTGGTCTACTACACCGTCACCTGTTACGTCATAGGCTAGCTGTTCTTGTGTGTACGTAGCAGGGTCGTTGATCGCTTCTTGCTGTGCGATAAGGTCAGCAACAAAGTCAATGTCCGCATCAGTCACCTCAGAGGCAGGCTTACCTACAAGCTCCGCTACCGCTTCAATTTCGGCAGTCAGTGCACTCTCAGCACCGCTAATTGCACGCAACAAATCAGCTTCAGTTTCACCGATTGCAGCGCGTAGGGACTCTTCAGACTCTCCGATACGTGCAAGTAAAGTTTCTTCGGTAACGCCAAGCTCGCTGGCAAGGTCGGATATAGAGGTACGCAGTGCCGTATCTCTGTCGGCACCTGCTTGTTCAGCTTCGTCAATCTTCGTCAGAAGGGTACGTGTTGTGGCGTCAACATCCCCAGACACATCTTCGATAGCTTTAGCTAATGCTTCATCCCGAGAAAGCCCTGCTGCCTCGTACTCAGCCATCTTGTCGAGGACGTTTGTTTCAAGGTCAGCTACTTCTCCAGATAGGCTTGTCTGTAAATCAGCTAACTCGCCCTTGAAGTCTTCTCGTACAGAAAGCTCAGAGTCCGCTATAGCGTCTAGTAAGGTTTCTTTTGTTGTACCTAGATCACTAGCAAGCTCGTCAACAGTCTTGGCTAGTGCTTCATCACGGGACATCCCCGCTGCTTCGTATTCTGCTACTTTATTAAGTAGGGTCGTCTCAAGGTTAGTTACATCCCCAGACACGTCTTCGATAGCTTTAGTTAGTGCTTCATCACGAGACACTCCTGCTGCTTCGTATTCAGCTATCTTTTCAAGTAGGTTTGTTTCAAGGCTAGCTACGTCACCAGATACATCTGCAACAGCTCTGGATAGTGCTTCATCGCGGGACAGTCCCGCTGCTTCGTATTCAGCTACTTTGTTAAGTAGGTTTGTCTCAAGCCCAGCTACGTCTCCAGACACATCTTCGATAGCTAAAGCTAATGCCTCGTCACGGGAAAGTCCCGCCGCTTCATATTCGGCTATCTTCTCAAGAAGGTTTGTTTCGAGGTTAGCCACATCCCCAGATAAGCTCGCCTGTAAGTTAGCTAACTCGGTTCCAAAATCTTCTCGTATGGCAAGTTCAGAACCCGCTATTCTGTCTAACAGGTTCTGCTCTGTTGTACCTAATTCTGCGGATACATCTGCAACGGACTGCGATAATGCCTCATCCCGAGAAAGTCCCGCCGCCTCGTACCCTGCTATCTTCTCAAGAAGGTTTGTTTCGAGGTTAGCTACGTCTCCAGCTAGACTTGCCTGTAAATTGTCTATCTCATCCTTGAACTCTTCCCGTATAGCGGTGTCAGAATCCGCTATTCTGTCTAACAGGTTCTGCTCTGTTGTACCCAGCTCTGTGGACACATCTGCAATAGACCGTGCTAACGCTTCATCGCGGGAAAGTCCTGCACCCTCATACTCAGCCATCTTCTCAAGAAGGTTTGTTTCGAGGTTAGCTACATCTTCAGATAGAGTTGTTCGTAAGGCAGATAACTCGTTTGTGAAGTCTTCTCGTATGGCGAGATTAGAGTTCGTTATCCTGTCTAGTAGGTTCTGTTCTGTTGTACCTAACTCTCCAGATACATCTTCGATGGCCTTGGCTAGTGCTTCATCACGAGAAAGTCCTGCCTCCTCGTACCCAGCTATCTTCTCAAGAAGGTTTGCCTCGATGTTGGACATACCTTCGGATAGGTCTGCCTGCAAACTTTCTAGTTCGCCCTTGAAGTCTTCTCGTATAGCAAGGTCAGAGTCCGTTATTCTGTCTAACAGGTTTTGCTCTGTTGTACCTAACTCCCCAGATACGTCCTCAATAGCTTTGGCTAACGCTTCATCACGAGACAGCCCTGCGTTCTCGTACTCGGCCATTTTCCCAAGAAGGTTCGTCTCAAGACTCGACATGTCCTCGGACAAACTTGTCTTTAAGGCACCCAGCTCATCTTTGAAATCTTCTCGTATGGCAAGATCGGAGTTCGTTATTCTGTCTAACAGGTTTTGCTCTGTTGTGCCCAGTTCTCCAGACACATCTGCAATGGCCTTAGCCAGTGCTTCATCACGAGACAGCCCTGCGTTCTCATACTCAGCCATCTTTCCAAGGAGGTTCGTCTCAAGGTTGGACATTTCCTCAGATAGATTTGTCTTTAAGGCACCCAGCTCGTTCTTGAAGTCTTCCCGTACGGCAAGTGCAGAGTCCTCTACAACACCTAACAGGTTTTGCTCTGTTGTGCCTAGCTCTCCCGACACAGCTTCGATAGCTTGAGCCAGTGCTTCGTCCCGAGAGAGTCCTGCTGCTTCGTACTCAGCTACTTTATCAAGGATGCTTGCCTCAAGATTCGACATATCTCCGAGTAAACTTGCCTTTAGGCCCGTCAGCTCACCCTTGAAGTCTTCTCGTATAGCAAGTTCAGAATTTGCTATGGTGATTAGCAGGTTTTCTTTTGTTGTGCCGAGATCACCGGCAAGGTCGTCAATAGCCTGCGATAGTGCCTCATCCCGAGAAAGCCCTGCATTTTCATACTCATTTACTTTATCGAGTATGTTTGCCTCAAGATTCGACATGTCCTCGGACAAACTCGTTTCTAAGTTAGTCAGCTCATCCCTGAAGTCTTCTCGTATGGCAAGCTCAGAGTCCGCTATAGTGCCCAGCAGGTTTTCTTCTGTTGTACCTAGCTCTGCGGATACATCTGCAATGGACTGTGCTAGCGCTTCATCCCGAGAAAGCCCTGTTGCCTCATACTCCGCTATCTTCTCAAGAAGGTTTGTCTCAAGGCTGGACATATCTCCAACCAAACTTGCCTTCAGATCGACTAACTCGTTTCTGAAATCTTCTCGTATGGTAAGTTCAGAGTTCGCTATAACGTCTATCAGGGATTCTTTTGTCGTACCTAGATCACCAGCAAGCTCATCAATAGCCTGCGCTAACGCTTCATCACGAGAAAGCCCCGCCCTTTCATACTCAGCCACTTTAGCGAGAATGCTTGTCTCAAGATTCGACATATCTCCAAGCAAACTTGTCTTCAGATTAGCTAATTCACCTTTGAAGTCTTCCCGTATGGTGAGGTTAGAGTTTGTTATAACGTCTAACAGCTCTGCCTTTGTTGTACCTAACTCTGTAGACACCTCTTCGATGGCCCTAGCCAGTGCTTCATCCCGAGAGAGTCCCTCTGCTTGGTACTGCTCCATCTTGCCAAGGAAACTTGTTTCGAGGTTAAGCATGTCTTGAGACACATCTTCAATAGCTCTGGCTAGTGCTTCATCCCGAGAAAGCCCTTCCGCTTGGTACTGAGACATCTTGCCAAGAATGCTTGCCTCAAGATTAGCCATATCTTCAGATACAATCGTCTCTAGGACAGCTAGTTCGTCCCTAAAGTCTGTTCGTAAGGAAGACTCAGAGTCCCCTATGATGTCTAACAGAGTTTGTGTTGTTGTGCCCAACTGACCTGCAAGCTCGCTAATAGCCTGCGCCAATGCTTCATCACGAGTCTTACCCTCTCCCTGTAGCTGATCTATACGATCATTAAGCTGCTGCTCAGACTCTGTTAGCTGGTCGGACAACGCAGCTATTTGATCTGCCGTAAGATCTGGTTCAGGCTCTGGTTGTGGTTCAGGCTCTGGTTCAGGCTCTGGTTGTGGTT
>Ga0209645_1000721_pt1 | contig 16967 bp, 25 predicted proteins | sample ETNvirenome_6_30_FD_184070 | JGI IMG/M metagenome (GOLD analysis project Ga0209645, IMG submission 184070) | Marine viral communities from the Pacific Ocean - ETNP_6_30 (SPAdes) (version 2) | ecosystem: Environmental > Aquatic > Marine > Oceanic | place: Pacific Ocean | collected 2013-06-19
GGAGTTTCGCCCTCTATGTTTACAACACCAAGACCTTTTACATTTATTTGTCCCATGTTAATCCTTTACTAAGTTACCTGACTCATCAAAAGAATAAAAATCTAGGCTTTGATCATATGTTATATCTTGTGCGTTAATACCAAATTTATTAAATGCTGAACTGTAATAATCTACAGTGTTAGGATCTACTACGACACCGCCAGCACCTAACCTATCATCTAATTGTTGAATTTTATTTTTTGCAACTTTGATTTTTTCTACAATTACATTTTCAGGATCATTAATTGATGGCAAGATAGCATTAAAACTTGCTTCTTCTAGTGGACCAACTTGTGCACCCCTAAGTGCTGCAATAGCCTCTTTTCTGAATGTTTCTAGTTTTGTATTAAAGTTTGCAGCTTTAGCATTCATACCAAGTGCTGCCGTAGCTTTTGCAATACGACCTGCTATAGGACCTGAATCTGCACCTTCTTGAATATCTTTTAGAATATCATCAGCTGCACTTAATGTAGTATATCTTTTTCCAGCTTTTTCTCTTTCACCAAAAGTAGGTTTATCTTTAATATCAACAACCTCTCCATCTTTTACTTTTACAATTAATCTATCTTTAACGTTATATCCAAGAGATGCTTTTTCAGCATCAGTTGCAGCTCTAATACTTTCAGTGCTTTTTTTATTTTTTTGTTTTTCTTCTTGTATTGCTATCAAAGTAGATGGTAATTTTTCTGCACCTTGACCCACTGCTCTTAACACACCACTAAATGGGCTTTCACCTTTTCTTTGTGTTGATTGTAATAAAGGAGCAGCAAAAGTTGCTGCGACAATAGCTTTTTCTCTAGATGACAAACCACCTTCTTGGAAATGTTGTATGTTAGCAATACCACCCTCATTAAATGCTTTAGGCTTATGCATTTTAAAATATCTATCTCTAAACATTTTTCTTGTTAATACTTTTTCCATATTACCTCGGCTGCATTAAGTTATATGTAGAGTAAGCACCTAATCCTGCACCAAGAGCTTGTCCTAGTGGGTTAGCACCGGGAGCCGTGGTAGCTGTTAATGTGCTTTGTGTTGTTGGTAAATTAGTCATAATACCTTTCATAAATTCAACTCTTTGATAAGGTTCATATAATCTTTGTAATTCAGTTTGTCTTTGAGCATCTAATTGTGCTTGACCAATACCTCTTTGCAATGCACCAGCTTGCATTTGAGATTGAATATCTGCAAGACTCATTGCTTGTTGTTGAGCACCTAAAGCACCTAAAGCTTGACCACCTGCTAATTGTTGTTGCCTTTGAGTTTGAGCTGCTTGTAGTGCAGTTTGAAAACCTTGAGCTTGAGCTTGTCCCATAGCTTCCAAAGTTCTTTTTTGTAATTCTGCTTGTTGAACACCTTCTCGACCACCACCAAAAGCACCTGCTCCAATTGCATTAGCCGCCAATTGATTAGCAGCAATTTGTCCTTGTCTTCCTATTTCAGCAGTTACATAATTTTGAAAAGGATTTAAAAAACCTTGAATGTTTGGATCTTGCATTCCTGTTGCAATTGATCCAATACCAGCTCCTACAGTGCCTGCACCAACACCCGTTTGTCCTGCTTGAGTTATTCCAGCTTGTTCAAGCTGACTTAAAGGTGCAACTTGTAAAGCAGGTAATGGTACTTTTGTTTTAGCTAAATCAGCAGCTTCATCGTATAAGGCTAATTTTCTAGCTTCAACTCCTGGAGCTTCTCTAGCTATCGTTGTGGTAGTCCCAGTAGTAGAACCTCCACCACCTCCTCCAAATATACTCATTATTTAATCTCCTTTTCAAACTCTATATGTCTACTTTTGTATCCATACTTTTTCATAATTTTTTTATATCCAGGCCTCATGTACGCTTTTAATTTTTTGCATCCATTTACTTTTGCAAAACTTTCAAGGGTATTTATTAATCTCTCTTCCCACAGATGCATTTTTTTTCCTGTGCAAATTAAACCTTGTAATTCTTTATAGTTTGGATTTTTAAATATTCTTGTAGTAACAACTCCATATACTTTATTACTTTCTTCATCTTCAGAACCAAAAATTAAAAACAATTGATTTTCTCCTGAAAGTAATAATTTTTTAATGTCATTAGCGTTAGCATATTTACCACTGTATACTAAAGCCTCAGCTATAAGAAAATGTACCAAAGGCCAAAACTGCTCTACTTGAGAAGACGCTATTGGTAAAACTTCTATATTTGAATTAATTTTCTTGCTTGCTTCCATTGGTTATATCGTAAATTCTTTTAAATTGTTTTTGTTGATTATAAAAAAAATCAGCTCCTGCTTTTCTCATACCTTTAAAACTTTTTGGATCTGCACCTGACAAAATACCTGCACCTAAGACTGCATCTGCTCTAGATACAAATTCTCCATCAGCTAATTGAGCTAACATTGTATCCTCATCTTTATCGCCAGCACCAGCTCCATCTTCTACGTAACCCGTAGCTCTAACATAATTGTTTACATCATTTTCGTCATGATCTATTTTAGAAGGCAAATAATTTACACCACCTTTATTATATTTAGGAAGTGCTGTTGCAAGTCCACCTTCATTAGCATAAAACATATTATCACCAGTTACTTCATCTCTTGTTGGTCTAACGTTTTCTGCTAATTTAAAACTACCTCTGATATTTTCTCTTTGTTCATCATATGCTTTTTTGTAATCTTCTTCAGTAATAAGTGGTTTTATTTCTTCATCACCCATTAAAAAAGGTGCAATAGTTGAAGCTGCTAAAAATTTAGTTGCAGTATCTGCACCTAAAATTCCTGAACCTTTTACTGCAGGTGCAGCATCTTGTATAACCTCTCCTGCTGCATTTTTAATAATTTCTTTTTTTGGTGAACCTTTTTTACCTATCACTTTAGTTAAAAAATTATCTCCACCACCCATTCCTGGTATTCCGCTAAATGCTTGTCCTCTAAAACCTTGAGTGGCTTGTGCAAAAGGTGAGCCCGCAAAACGTGTCATACCTCCAATTTGTCCTAAACCGAAAGTTGTACCACCCACAAGGGCAGCATCTTTCAATGCCATTCTAGTTGATTTTCCTCTAAGTTTCTGTACGCCAAATGTGGCTAATGCTAATGTAAATGGATCCATATACTATTTTCCTAATAATAGCATATATTACCATTTTATTTACGTGCTATCAACTCATCGTAAAAACGACCTTGATATGAATGCTCTCCTACATGAACTATTGAATCATTGATATAGGCATAACACTTGCCACCAAGATTTCTCCACAATTGACAAAAAGCAAAATCTTCTCCTAAAAATGTCTTTTCCTTTGGGTCATGTAAAGTATCAAAAAAATTCCACATGTTTGGTTTATCGACATATTCACCATTTATAACTGTTTTCTGAACTATTTTTTTATCTGGATAAGCTTTAATCATTTTAAGAATTACGTCTCTCTTAATAAGCATGCATCCAGTTGGTGAATCTGTAACCTCCATAACTCCGTTGTCTACATCTATATTTTTGTCATTTGGTATTTTCATAGGGTAAGTATGTAAGGCTCTTCTTATATCATCTGGAGATTTTATTTTACCCTCTTTCATTTTTCTAAAAGCTTTGTCCCACATTAAAGTTTTTAAAGGATAAGGAACAGATATTACATCTTTGTCAGCTTTTAACATAGCAAAAATTGATTTTGCTTGAAAGTATATATCTGAATCTATGAATAATAAATGGGTTGCATCACTCCCTAATAATCCTGATACACATAAATTTCTGCCTTGTGTTACTAGTGAAGACTTCATTAGTTGAAATGAAACTTTAATTTTTTCTTTGAAGCATGCTTGTTGAAATTCTAATAGTGCTTGTGTGTAATGAATTGAAACTTCGCTATGAACTGGTGTACCAACAAATATATTAATTTGGGACTCATCCTTCACTGTTTTATTTTTCCATAAAGGTTTTATAGCTTTATCATAATCTGATTGTACCTCTAAAGGACCTTGTGGATAAGTAACTGATCTTTCTAATATGGTTTGATAAGTATCTTCATTTATAAATTTATCGTTTGACATTCAACGCCCCTTTTAAAAAATTTTCCCATTCCATACCTTTCTTCTCCCAACTGTAAAATCTTTTATAAAATTTTTGTTGTTCCTCTAAATGATTTTGTATTATTTCTGTATGTAAATAATTTGATGCTATATCAATTGCATGAGCTGTAGACTCAGCTAATAAGTCATGATTTTTTGTATAATTTAAATACACAGGCCACTCAGCACAAGTCTCAGGTAAGGCACCAAAGTTTGTTGTTATAACATGTAATCCTGCTGATAAGGCTTCTAAAGCGGACACACAAAAAGTTTCTTCGAATATACATGGATAGACAAATAAATCATAATCCGTCATGTGTTTTAAAATATATTCATTAGGTTTATATCCTATGTAATTTACATTAGGTAATTCCTTAGCTTGTTCAAATAAAGGTTCAAATTCTTTTTTATGATGGTCTGAAAATGCACTACCATATACATCACACGAACTGTATACGTCCAAAGTAATATCTTTGTTTTTTACCATTTGCATTGCTAACAGTAAAACATTTAACCCACGCCATGGTGTGCAATGATGTATTATTTTAATTGGATCACCTTTTTTATATATTTTTCTTTTTGGAAAATTATTTGTCCCATTTTTTATAACTATGCTTTTGTCTTCAGGTATTTGAAAAAAGTATCTAAACTTTTCATATGTCCAATGAGAATTAAATACATACCAATCATATTCATTAAAACGTGATGGATTTCTAAAAAATTCTTGTAGATTATTTTGATCGTAAGAATTCTTTTGCCAAAGAATATTAATTTTATTTTTGTCTAAAGGAACTTTTCCCGGTATTGATGTACATATTTGAAAATGATCTAGAAGATCTTTAGAAACATGTTTGCTTAACAACTCATGTTGTAATTCTGTTGCACCTCTTGGTTCCATTATTCCTTAGTTTTTGCACCCATTGAAACTCTAGTTACAGTAATTTCTAAATCTTGTCTAAAATCATCGCTAGTAGTATCAGTGTTGGGGTCAGCAACATCAGCATCAAAAGCTTCTTTAGATTCATAAATCTTACCAGTTCTCTTGTGTTTAATTATTTCTTTTGCTTCAGCAGGTATCTCAGGTATATTTTTCATAGTTTTTTTATACTTATTTTTTTATGTTATTCAATAAAAATTACTTGATTTTTTCTAAACTCTTCATGAAATCTATTACTTGCAAAAGCAGCACCATGAGGCATATCAGATCTAAATATTACTAACTTGTTGTATTCTGCTTTTATATTAACTTTCAATTCAAAATCTTCTTTTGAAACCCAAGGATTTTTAAATTGTAGTTCAGGTTGTTTAGGCTCTTTTAAAGGTTTGTATAAATTTGTACCATCACATGGATCTTTATTTAAATAAATAATACAATTAAATCTACCATTATCAACGTGGGGCCAAAAATAATTATCTTTGTATTTATCTCTCATGTCTATGAATTTCATATAATTTGTAAGAACTTTACCTCTCATAAATTTTGTTTCTCCATCGAGTTTTTTAAAAAGTTCAAATTCGACCTCTGCAAATTCATCGTTTGGTATTGCATGCCTTAAATCAATATATGTTTTAATATTACAAGATCCCTCTTGCTCACCCCAACCATGTACGAAAGGAGCATTTGTATCTAAAAATTTTGTTACTAAATCAGGATACTTATAAAAGTTTCTTAATTCATAATGATGTTCACTAGGTTGTTGTAAATCTAAATTATTAATTTGAAACATTATTGTTTTCTTCCTTGTCTATTATAAGGTTTATGATCTCTTTTCTCGTTCTTATTTAAACTTTTTTTGTGACGTCTTGGACGTTTACGAGGTTTTGGCCTAGGTACATAATGTATAAATTTTTGACGTGCCATTTTATATTTTTAAGATATTCACACTTTACTGAAAAATAAACTCATAGTAAACCTATAACTAGGTCCTAAAATATTTTGAGCTTTTATGGTGTGTTTTATTTCTCCATCAAATATAATAGCTCTGTTAGGCACATATGGACTTGACTCCATAATATCAGTTCCGTTGCTTTCATAAAATACAGTTTCACCACCCCACTCAGGATTCCAAGTCAAATTAGAATAATGTAAAAATACAATTTGATCTTCATGATTGTGTATATAATTAACATCATGATTTTTTGTAAGATTAATTATACATTTTTCATAATTTTCTACAGTAATATTTTTATCTTTGAATGCTCTTAATACTGTATCTAAAATTTTTAAACCTTTTACATCTTCAAAAGAATAAGGGCTATGTAAACATGGGTGTGCTCTATGTTGTACCTCTAAACTATCAGTCCATCCAATTCTAAAATTAGAATTCATAATAGTTGTAAATAACTTGTTTTGTACTGAGGGTGAAAAAAAATTATCGTGCTTTTCGATCATTAACCATTTTCTTGAGATCTATCTATTTGTGCGTAACTTATAGCACCTTGAATTTTATTACTACCTGAAGCAGCAGTTACAGTTATTGCATCACCAGCTTCTAAATTTAAACCTTGTGGTGTAGCGTTCACTTGAGATTTTGCAGCTAGATCATCTCTAAAAAATTCATATTCAGTGCTTGAGTCTGAAGAGTCTACCAAATTCATATTTACTAGTATGGCTGAAGAAGCATCATTGTTTGCGCAGTAAACACTTTTAACAATTACTGTTGCATCACTAGGACATGTAAATACTGTAGTCTTACCCGTGCCTGCTTGTTTAAATCCTTGGTTTTTATATTTGATTGTCATGATAAAAAGTAATTAAAAGCATCTTGTTCATTTTTAAGTTCTTGTTGATAAGAAGTATTTAACTTATCTTTTAACGTTTGTAAAGTTTGAGAAACTTGTCTTTGGTTTTCCTCAGTATAAATAGGAGTAGGTTCAGGTATTAAAATATCTACTTTAGCCATTATCTCATTCCATCAGGTTGAACATCAACTCTAAATGTTCCATATCTCCAGTCTTGATCAACAGAAGTATTTGCAACTTTTACACTAGCGAATCTAGATCTAGCCCTTGTGTCTACTTTTTGTGTGGAAGAATTTACCGTAAAAGGTCCGAGAGGCGAGGATGATTCAGTATCAGAAGGAAATGTTCTTAAGTTAATCGTAATTTGAGCATCTCCTACAATTGTTTTAAAATCTGGTACAAATCTTCTCATACTTAAAAAAAATTGTCCATCACCACCTTGTGATAAATCAAAATCTCCAGATTCAATGAAAGCTTCAATAGCAGTTTTTTGTCCAAGAAAATCTACTTGGTTATTACCAACTTCATGGGCATAATAGGTTGTTGCACCATTTGTATTTGTAATTCCTTGTACAACTGGAAAACTAGGTGTACCGCTTGCGTTAAATTCAGTGGCATAAGGATTATCATAAAGAGTTGAATCTTGCCATGAGGTTCTAGCTAATGATCCAGTTGTCCACGTATCTTCTGTATAATTATAAGTTACAACTCTATCAAGTTGATTAGAACCTGCTTTTGGATAGAACCAATTTATTTCTTCGTATAAATGATTTAAACCAACACTAACTAACTCTGCTGCTCCGTAATTTATACCAAGATTGTTACCTTTATTTGTAAATACAAAATCTTCTACTAAACATGGCACAGATTTAACTGTACCATCATAAACAAAAAATCCACCAGCTTGACCCATCCACCATACGGCACCGTTTACATATTTAATAGCATTTTGTCCTATCAATCCACAATTGCTACCAACTTGCCTAATTGAAAATGTAAATGGTGGACCAACAAACTGCATAATATAAGCAGAGGTGTCTGTCACAATTAATATATAATCTTTTGCTTTTGCAGCTCCAACAATTTTAACACCTGAATCAATTCTAAAGCTTCCCGCAGTATTTATTGATGTAGGCGTATAATCAGATATATTTTCTTGATCTGAAAATCTTATAAACATTTTGTCTTGTGTAGCATCGTTAGCAATTGTTGTTTCAGTTCCAAGCATAATTAAATGTCTATCTCTTTCAGATACAATTGACATTACTGAAGTTGTGGGAGCCCCACTTACTACAGTTGCTCGTGTTGATAACGCAGCTGGTTCATTACTAATGGTGTTCCACTCAAATGTTTTTCCATTTTTAATTGTTGCTATGAGTTTTGAACCAAAGTGATCTAATGACCAATTTCCAGGTTCAATAATTACATTTGAAACTAATGAATCTTCACCCCATGCAGTAAATACTTCAACTGTTGAACCACTTGCGTGAGCAGTTCGTGTACCAGCAACAGCACGAGTAATCCCTGTTAAATCATTAGTAGAAATACCAGTATACGAAATAAATTCTGAACCTACTTTTATAACTCCTGATGTAGGAAAATTTGTTACAGATGTAAGTGAAATTGATGTACCACTTCCCCCTGTACCATTAGTGTCGTCTTGTAGTAATCCATTAAGTGAACTTAAAACTCCTGATGATCCACCCCATCCTGAAGTTCCCCAACCATACCCAGCTGTTTGGTTTAATGGTCCCACACTAACATAAGGCTGAATAGTTGCAGCACCGCTTGCACTTACAGTAGTTCCAGCATTTGATGCCATTGTTATTGTAAAAGTATCTAACGTAGGAACGGATATGATTTCAAAAGGGTTGTTAGTAAAATCAGCTGCAACATATCCTGCTCCTGTGGGTGGTGTTACTGACGTAAATTTTACTATTCTTCCAGCAGTCAAACCATGCCCAACACTATTAACTGTAACAGTTGGTGATGTGTTTACTGTTGAAAATGTGGCTCCTGTTATATCAGCATCTAAAGGTGTAATGTCATAAAAAGCACCTTCATAATAAATAAAAAGTCCAGAGCTACTACCTAATGCAGCGTATCTCCTTCCATCTAAATCTGCCCAAACTAACTGTTGTCTTATTGCGCCAAGTAAAGTGCTACCAGTTATTTGTTCCCAACCTCCAATTTTTTCAGGAAGGCCATATCGGAATCTGACGTTATCTCCATCCACCCACTGACCTTCAGCACCAGTCTCTGTGACTTGTTTATTAAATCCAGGTCGTATTTGTATATTAGTTAAAGGCATACTGCATTATACACTAAATCTTATAAGTTCTAAACCATCTTACTATACTTGATATATAGGCTAAATACTTTATAAGTCAGTTAATGATAAGTTTTATTAATAGCAATAACAAACTTAACGAAAATAAAAACAGTATATCAGTAACATATCCTAGGACTGTTAACATAATATTTGGGAATTACCCATATCCAGAGCATCTTCATAATATGATAATTAATATAAAACAAAATATTAACCCTGATTTGTCATATGGAACTAATGTAAAAGCTGGCATGACTGATTGGAGTCATTTTGCAGAAGATCCTATTTTTAATAATTTTCTTACCCATCTTATAAACACTCATCAAACATCTCATCCTGATTTGTTTCAATATTTTTTAGAGAGATTTAGAATTCTTAATGCTTGGGGTAATGAGGTTAAAAAGGGTGAAAGTATAAATTTACATACACATTCTGAATTACATGGTATTTTATATCTAACAAAAGGTACAGATTTAATTTTACCAGAATTAAATTTAAAAATTAATCCTGAACCAGGTAACTATTATCTGTTCCCTCCAGAAATTCTTCATGGAACTGAAGAACATAAAGATGAAAGCAATAGATATTGTATAGTTTTTAACATAGCTGAGAAAGATGAAAAATGGGATTTTAAAAAAAGGTACGATGAGTTACAATCACAAAATATCTGATTTAATATATGAAATACCAAATCTTTTACCAAAAGATATTTGTAAGGATCTTATAGATCATTATGAAGAATTTAGCCATCTTGCTTGGAGTGAAGCAAGTTTAAAATATCAAACTGGTGAAAAAACCACTGATAACTTTCGTTGTTTAAATTTATCTCAATTTAGATTTGAAAATAAAAAAATAAAAGAAAAATGGGATTTAATTATGTTTTATATAAATATAATGGTTACTAATTACGTTATATATATTCGAAAAGATATTTGTCCTACTTTTAGATCTAATAACATTGGAAAAACAGATAACATTAGAATAATAAAATACAATGAAGGTGAATTTATAGGGGATCATTCTGATTTGGATCTTACTATTAGAGGTTCTTGCACGATCAATCTAAATGAAGATTATGAAGGAGGAGAGTTTAGATTTTTTGATGGTAAAATTAAAAAAAATTTAAAAACAGGCCACGGTCTTATATTTCCTGGTGAACCAATATGGATACATGGCACTGAGCCAATTAAAAAAGGTACACGTTATACAATAAACTGTTTTCTAAAACCATGAAACTTGTTTTAGAGATACCTAACAAACTTTATTACATTCAAAATTTTTTAGACAATGAAACATATAAAACTTTACATAATGCAATTTTTAAAAAAAATACTTTATTTTATGATACTAAGAATACTTGGTCACAAGCTTTATTATATGGTTTTAAAAACTATACAAAGAAATGTGAATTAGATGATAATAATGTAATTTTACAAAAATTAAAAATATTAGTAAAAAATAATCCTTTTTATAAAATAGAAAATAAACAATTTAATTTTGTTGCCCATTCGATGTCTGACGGTGCTGGTATCAATTGGCATAATGATGATGGGTATGATTATGGAATTACTTATTATCTTAATAGAAGGTGGAATTTAAAATATGGTGGTGAATTTCTATTTATGGATAAAGAACAATATGGTTTTACGCCAGTGATAGGAAACTCTTTACTTATTGTTAAAACTCCATTATATCATAAGGTAGCTCCAATTAGTAAACCTTTGGTGCCTAGAAAAACAATACAAATGTTTGTGATGAAAAATTAATATATGAAATATAAATTAGATCTAGCAATAAAAGACAATTTTTTTACAAAAAAAGAATATAAAATAATTGTAGATAATCTTAACAAGATAAGTTTTTCACCTATGACAAATGCACAAGCTTTATATAGTTACACACATCATTTTGAAAAGAATGTCGATAATGAATGGGTTTTTAATAAAATTAAGAACGTGTTTTTTAAAAATAGAAATCTTGAAGTATATGAGTCAAGATTTAATATGAGACATAGTAATCAAAAGATTTTACCACATACTGATTTTCCAAATGCTACGTACAATTGTTTAATATATTTAAAAGGAGAAGAGTTAATGTATAATGGAACTGGTTTCTATTATAATGATGACCTTCATACTTATGTTGGTTTTGTACAAAACAGAGCTTTGTTTTTTAACGGAGGGGACGTTATGCATACTAATTTACAAGCTCTTGGTCCAAGTTCTAATAGATTTACATTAAATATATTTTATAAAGAAACATAAAAAGGTTAAAATATGACAAAAGAAAAAAAAGTTAACATTGAAAATTTTATAGGAGTCTACGATAATTATATCACAGAAGAAGAGTGTAAAACTGCAATAACATTTTTTGAAGGAAGAGACAAATTAAAACATACTCTTAACAGATTAAAGTCAGAAGATACTTCTATTTTAAATAAACAGGATCAACAATACTTTGCTAATGGTACTAATGTAGAAATTTGGTGGGAAGAGTTAAAACCTCTTATGGTAAATTTTGATATGGCATGGAAGCATTACAGTAGAAATGTTGGTGCAGATACTTATTCATGCGACTTTCATTACACTGCTCTTAAAATTCAAAAAACATACAAGACAGAGGGATATCATGTATGGCATATAGAACATGGAGCTGGACATGAAAATATGGCTAGAGCTTTTGTTTATAGTGTTTATTTAAATGATGTAGAAGAAGGTGGGGAAACAGAGTTTTTACATTTTTCAAAAAGAGTCAAACCAAAAACTGGTAGAATAGTTATTTGGCCAGCTGCTTTTCCGTATCTTCATAGAGGAAATCCTCCACTATCTGGAGAAAAATATATTTTAACTTCTTGGATAATGTTACGAGGTCTTTAATTAATAAGACGAGTAAGAAGTTGGTCTAGCACCTTTATCAGATTCTGATCTAGGATCTTCATCCCATTCTGATTGTAGTTGACCTAAATGATGTGAATCCCATCTGTTTACAAATTGATCTCTAAAATTTCCTAATCCACTGTCTGTCCAAGTTGCATGTGGAGTAGTATCTCTATATTCCACAGAATCATTGTAGTCATGATTGTCATCTTTATATTGAATAGCCCAAATGTTTGACCATTTTGAATCGTTCCAAAAAGAATCGTCATCAATATTATAAGCTGCTGCACCATCACCGTTTTGTTTAATGATTACCTTATCATCAAAAATTACTGTCCAATCTGCATTAGTTGCCATTTGTTCTCCTAAGTTTTGATTATGTATATCACAGTTAAATAAGGTTGTAAAACAGAAGTTGCATCTCCTGAAAAGTTAGCACTCATGTTGTGTGAGTGTCCTTGTCCTGAACCTGTGTTGTTGTTAATATTTTGTCCAGCTGGACTTGTTTCGTGTTGTGGTCCGCCAGGGTATGATCTTAAACCGTTTGAAAATGGGTTTTCTCTTGGTTGTTTAAATGGGTTAGAGTGACTGTGTGATGCTAACTGAGCAGTAGATAAACTTGCGTTAGCAGTTGAACCAGAAATATTCCCAGTTGATGTTACTGTGTTTGCTCCACCCGTTGACGCTAAAGATTTGTTTGGAGATTTACCAACTGCAACATTGTTTTGTAAATCTGGTAATCCAAATGTAGAAGCTCCATCGCCTGATCCATAAGTAGTACCTACAACTGCAAACAAAGCTGCATAAGTTGATCTTGAAACATTTGAACCATCACACTCTAAGAAACCTGTTGGCACTGAAGAAGAAGACCATGGCACAATAGTTGCCGTAGGAATTCCTTCGATACCTGTAAGGTTTGCACCAGAAAAATCGTATTTTGTTGCTTCGTAATTTGACATATTCTATTTCTCCGTATAAGTCCATCCAACGTTTGAACCAGAATAAACTAATCCAAAAGCTGCACCTTCAGTGTTAACTACTAAATCTGATGACGCATTTGCTATTTTAGAACTGTTTCTACCCACAGTCAACGCATTGCTGTCAAACGTATATCTTGAATCTACAAAATGTACTTCATCACCAACTGCTGGTGATGCTGGTAGCGTGATTGTTACAGCTCCACCATTTGTTTCTACAAATAATTTTGCTCCTGCTTGAACAGTTTCAGCTGCTGAAACAGTTCTCCATTTTCTATATTCATTTGCTTTTACTACATTTGTTCCATCAGCGTAAAGAACATAACAGTTACCTTCACATAAAAGCACACCTGAACCAGATGCAGTTTTAAAAGTTAAAGTGTATCCAGCATGATCAGTGCCATCTATTACATTGTAAACTTTTTCTATGCTATCAGGAACAGTTACATTTCTATTCGCTGCTAAAGTTCCCGTTAATTTTATTGTAGCATTTCTCGCATTAGAGATAGCTGCATTAGACATTGTAAGGGCGACATCAGATGATGCTACATCAATTGCTTCATAACCAGCAACTGCTTGTTGAACAAGATTTAAATTGGTATTAGTTATATCACCCCATTGACCAGCTTTCTCACCTGTCACCATCAATTCTAGTTTCAGGTCTGTTGAATAACTTGATGCCATAATTTTTTATCTCCTTATTGTTTGTATTTTACCTTAATTAAGCAGCCCTATCAACCTCAGTCCAACTATTATTTACTCCAGGATTTATCTCTGACCATGCAGTTACATTAGTAGATCCCGCTGACAATGTTGCTTGAATTCCATCGACATTTGTTAATCCATTTGCAGTTACTGTTACTGATCCTATTGATGAAGTAGCTTGTAAACCACTTACACCAATTATTTGCCCTGGAATGTCTGCATGTTGACCAAGGGACATTGTAGCTTGAATTCCTGTAGGAGATTCAACAGTAGTTTGAATTAAAGTAAATGTTCCTAGCGTCATAGACGCTTGTATGCCACTTACATCAACTGGTGTTTTTAATCCACCAACTGCTGTTCCAACTGAACCTGTAATCTGTATGCCAGTCACATCTACATTGGCATCTGCCGTTACAGTTGATGCGGTTGTTAATGCATCTAACTGATCTTCTGCAGCTAATACAGTTACATCTCCATCAATTTGAATTGAAAAAGAAGGATTTGAAAAAGTTGAAGTTAATTGTTGTCCTGTTACTTCAACAGTATGATCGGTAAATCCAATTGCATTACCGATAGAAGCTGTCAGAGAAATTCCAGTTGCAAGAACAGAAAAATTATCACCCCAAGCAAATTCGCCCCATGAGCCTCTACCCCAACCTTCACCTGTAAGTGTTGTATCATCAATAGTAACACTACCTATGGAGGTAGAAGATTGCGAACCAGTTACGTTTATTTCTTGTCCAATAGGTGTTGTAACAGTTCCAACTCCTAAAGATTCTAAACTACCTGTAACCGAAACATCAACAGAGGAACCAGCAACGGCACCAGCGTTTGTTAATGTTAGTTGAATTCCTGAAATTGTTCCTGCGTCAGCACCTGCTCGGCCTACTGAGGAACCAATAGAACTTGTTAATGATATGCCACTGAGTGAGACTGTTTCATTAGATAGATCTCCCCAATCTGATGCTCCCCATGTCTTTCGTCCCCATCCAGTGGCCATATCATTTTAATCCTTATGCAAGTCTTAAGATAGATGCAGATGTTGTAAATGCTGGAAACTGAATTGTAAAAGTTCCAGAAGTAGCAGTTTTATCTGCACCAAAATTTAGCACTGCAACAGCGTCAGTGGTATTTGATCCACCGTCAGTCGTAGTGTTATAAATTAAAGCTCCTCTTGCAGTTAATGTTACACCAGTAAATGAAAGATCTGCGAAGTCTGTAATCGCTACGCCTGATGATACTTTCACACCTTGGTTTACTAAAGCTTTTCCACCTGCAGTATATCCTGAAGGTGATGAAACTTCATTACTTGTTGCATAGTTTTGCGTTGAAGCTCCTAAAGTTGCTTGAGATGTAAACATCGCTAATTTGTAAGTGTCAGACGATGTATCAAAATCATGTTTACCTTGTAAAAGCTCTTTTTTAAAACTATTGCAAATAGCATTAGTTGTTATTGCCATAATTGTTCTCCTATTAATTATTGGTTTGGAGAAGGTGAAGGAACTACCATTCTTGGTACACCATCATCATACTCCGCACGTCTTCTTCTACCCATTTGTTGTAGGGCAAAATTCTGTACTTCTTCAGTATACTTTGTTTGGTATAAGTTGTATAGATTATCAGGACCTTTTAAGAATCTAAAAGCCTCTGCTAATACACCATGTAATAACATTGACTCTTGGTAGGTAGATAAAAAAGTATTATTTGTTGAAGTAAATTCAGGTGGATCAATTATGTAGTTTATTTGAACTGTCAAAGCAGTAGCAGGAATTGGAGCTACAAGAATATTAAAATCGTCCCAATTTGCAAAATATTTAGGTGTTCCTTGTGAGCCAGTGCTATTAAACTCAGAAATAAAACTTGTGTCCCTTTTTTCTAAAAACACTCTTGTGCTTCCGTCTATAACTTGAACTGATCTTACTATCATACAATCTGCTGGTAAACTTACGTATCTGTTAGCAGCAGTAAATGTGGAAGTAGCATATTTTCTCAAATCATCATAATCAACTTTACCAGCCACATCTAACTCAACACTTCTAATAAAATCTTGAATAATAGAATCAGATAAAACCGTTGAACCTACCTCTGTGTAGTCTCTAATTTGTGTTAAAAAATTTGAATGTGTTATAGCCATTATGAAATACTTACTCCTACATCTCCAATAATTGATATTAATTCTCTTCTTCTATTTTGCAGAGAAGGATCTTCAGGAATCATTGATGAAATAGATGTTGTAATTCCGTTTGAAGTCACTTGAAAACTTTGAGTGCTAAAAGCAAAGTCTCCCGGTAGTGATAGATTTGCTACACCAACAACAGTACCACCTGAATCCGCAATAGTATTATCATTTGATGCAACAGTTGCTGGTTGTTGAAATTTTTGTGATCTTGTATTTCTTAATGCAATAGCATCAGCTTTATGATGAGGTGGATCCAATTGTGGATGTTTAGCTTCAAATTCAGATATATGTACTAATGAACCATTCCATTCTTTTACCATTTCTCTATATGGAAAAGCCTGACCTGATCTATCCGATATTGCTAGTGATCTTTTACCTCTTGCAAATGCCATTATACTCCATCTCCAAAGTAAGATTGTGGTGATATATAAACTGAAGATCTTGCTCCATCTTCATTTAAAGCTCTTAACAATTCATCTTCATATAATTGTTTTAATAACGAAATTCTATCTGGTGCTCTTTTTTGAGATAAATAATATGCAAGGCCTGAACACATACAAGGTAAAAATCTATAAGCTACATCAGCTTGATTAGTGTAGGATCCTGCATCTTCAATTCTATTAATTGTATAAAATTTTAAAGTTGTGTAAGTGTTTAAATCAGGTGCTTGATAAACAAAAATTTTTGGTGTTGTTTGTCTATCAACATAATATTGTGAAGGCTGTCCTGTATTTAATTTGTTTGGTAAAGCTGCATAAGCAGATCTATCAATTTTAGTTAAAGATACATCCTGAGTATTTGCATTATTGGAAGCTGCAGCGGTTGAAGATATGTATGCTTCTAGTACATCATTAACTTGTCCATCAACTGTATACTCAGCTTGTCCTGACACAAGAGCTACTTCATTCAATTCAACTTTCCAAAGATGAATTCCTCTATTGCCCCATTCAGAAAATAATAGATTTAAACTTCTTCTTGCGCTACGTAAATCTTTTCCACTATTAGTCCGCATACCACATCTTTCGTATGCTTCTTCAATAATGTCATCGATATTTAAATCGAATGCTGTAGTTCCT
>Ga0209645_1000722_pt1 | contig 16945 bp, 19 predicted proteins | sample ETNvirenome_6_30_FD_184070 | JGI IMG/M metagenome (GOLD analysis project Ga0209645, IMG submission 184070) | Marine viral communities from the Pacific Ocean - ETNP_6_30 (SPAdes) (version 2) | ecosystem: Environmental > Aquatic > Marine > Oceanic | place: Pacific Ocean | collected 2013-06-19
CAATAATATGTCTAATATTATTCATCAGTATCTCCAACATATTCATAAAAGTTATTATTAAAAAACTTTTTTAACTCATTCATAATATCTTTATGACTTTCTTTATTTACAGTCCAACTATGAGTAGAATTATTCTCACTATCCATAATTTTAATTGTAAAACCATATTCAGAATTTACCAATTTTTGTAATTGTCTATTATAATATTCTTTGCTCATTAAAATCTCCTGCCATATCGTCTAAATTGCTCCCATTTATAATCACGAATAATTTTAAGTATGTCATCATAATCAACTCTTTTACTCAAAAACATACTAACTATAAGATCAATGCGAGTACCTTTTTCTATCTCTTTAATAATTTTATTCTTCATATTCATAACTCCTTTATAATAATAATATGTATTATAATTCATATTGCAAGTAAAAAAAATTACTTTTTATTACCACTAAAATACTTCAATCTATAACCACTATTACTTGGTCTATCTTGAATAATATTAGTATGTACATGGTGGCAATGCGACCAACCCAAAGAATTGTATAAATGAGCAGTGTCTAAACCAAAGTCTTTGTAACCCTCAAGAATAGATTGAAAATATGCCCTTGACGGTGGAGCAAAACTTGTTCTGTTCATAGTATATGTCATCATACCCATAATCTCTATTTTGCCATATAAGTTTGGAAAACCCTCATACAAGTCTAATGCCTGCTCACATTCTTCTGTAATCTCCCATAAACCCACGGGTAACATATCATGATTATTGGTTGACGGTTGAATGTCTGCAACACCACGAAATACTAACTTCCAATTTGGAATATATAAACTACCTAACTGTTTTGCATTAGGACAACGAAAAGCCATCTGGCTAAGATTTAAGTTGCTACCGTATGCGATATATAATTTTGTCATTCTTTACTCCTGTAATTAATAATTTAATACTACATGGGAAAATCCCATAAGTAAATAATAATCATAAAAAAAGATTTTACAAGCAAAAAAAATAATTTATTGTAAAAAAATAAATTTCCTCCACACTTAACCAGCAGTTTTTTCTGCTGGTTTTTTTTCAGGTACTGCAGCAGAAACTTTGTTCGGCCTGGAGCCTTCATGGGATAAATGTTCGGGTTTATATATTATCTCTGGCGGTCGTTGCTTCATATTCACCCCGACTCATCACCCCAACCGTCGTGCCAAGCCACTTCCTTCCGCCAGCAGTGCTAAAGCTAAACTTGTCTATACGATTCTCGGTTATAAGTTCCCGAACAATTCCATCTAATACCCGTTGAGATAAATTGTTCAGGGCTTCAGGAGCGTCAGCATCAGTCATACGATTCGTTAGAGAATCAGCACCTCCCTGTTGCGATAAAGCTCTGCCTTCCCGTTCACACCGAGCTATCCACTCGTACAGGGCAGTCTTTCTGTTATCCCGATTAGTTCCCATATTCAGTTGTTCAATATCTTCACTCCGATCAACCAGCAGTCCAGTGTTTAAATCCCGAACAAACTTACGCACCTGTCTTTTTGCAACCCCGTTCGACTTGACAACCGCCCCGTCAAAGCACCGATTACGCTGATATTCTATGTTCAGTTCTTTACACTGGCGTTTTGCAGACTTCTCATCTACTTGCCACAACGCAAAAGCACAACGCACACCGTCTACAAGGGCAGAAGTACCCCGAATAAGATTTCTGGCTTGTTCTGGTGTTGATATGACGGCATCATCTTTAACCTTGGTCATATGGTGACACATCATCACTGAAGCTCCAGTTTCCGAACCTATTTTCGACATTAGCCCCGTTAAAGCTGCTCCCGCTGCTGGATCAGAGTTCACATCTGCGTGAACAAAAGACGCTAAAGGATCAAATATAATTAACTTTAAGTTATTTATTTGTAATATTTGTTCGTATATACGCTCAAACTCAGCAGAAGTTGTGAACTCCCCGTGAACATTTTGCAGTATCGGAAACACACCTCCTGCGTTAGGCAGAGCAACGACCCGAAGTTCATGATAATAATTAGCCCGATCATTGTTCGGGTCTAAACGCTGGATTCGTCGGTGCATCTCTGCTTCATCATCTTCTGCTGTAAATATAACCACATTCCCGAACTCTGTTACATTCGCCCCGAAGGAACTGGTCATAGAAGCCCCCGAAGCCACCTTCATAGCCAAATCTAACGTCAACATACCCTTGCCCGCATCACCCGCTGCGGATAAAATTATGGGTACCCCGAGCGGAAATGTTGCGTCCACGATAAATTTTTGTTCGGGTGCAACGCCAGTGAATCTGGAAACCAGCATACTATCGTCCAGCAGGTTGATGTTATGTTTGGTAACATTGTTCGGAGTATTAAGAAAAGTATTTATGTCAAACCCTTCAGCTATAGCGTCATCTGCGTCCCATCTCTCAGGCTTACCCCGAGGAAGAGTAAGCATCTTAACGGATTTAACATTAGCCTTGAGTGATAGCTCTTGTACAAGCTCAGCCAAACGCCTACCTGCTGTATCATTATCAGCCCATAAGATGAGTTCTTTGCCCTGTAAAGGAGAAAAATCATATTGTGACGCTGACTTCTTTGTAAGCATACCCGCTCCACCCATAGTACAAGTAGCAGTATAACCTAAGTTGTTGAGTGCATCTGCACACTTCTCACCTTCTACCCAGATAATAGTATCAGAAGCTAAAATGTTCGGGATATTATACAATGGTCTGACATCAGGCATACGAGGATAAGGGTGGTCGCCAGTGAACTGCCTGAACTCCTTCTTAGGTTTACCGTGCGTATCCAGTATAGGATTACCTGAACTATCCCGAACAAGGTATTTACGCACAGCACATATAACCTGACCTTCAGAATTTTTGTATAAATACTCCGAATCATACGGTGTTTGCCTGTTAATCTGGACTTTTACTGGATTCTCAGCAGGCTGCTGCCGAACAAAGTTTCTTTCTTCACCCAGGTAATCTGCGAACATTTCTTTAATTTCAGGTAGATTCATGCCACGACCTTCAATAAGTATCTTAACAATACCCCCGACACCAGTGCTTCCATTAAAGTCCTGACCTTTCATAAAGAAAGGACTATTAGGATTTATGTCTATTTTTAATGATTTACCTGCTTCTCCCTGTAAAGACCCGATAGTGAACAAATCACCCTTTACTTCACCGTGTGGAAAAGTCTGCCGAAGAATGTCAATCTGCACCTGATTAGGTACTTTCTTAGATATTTCATTTACTAAATCTTTTGCATTAACACTATATTTTGTGTTGTCAAAAGGAACGATACGCATTATATTGTACTCCTATAGTCATTACACCTTAACCCGAGCAACGCCAAAATTGTTCGGGTTTTTTTTTAATCCCAGCAGGTACTCCTGAACTCACAATTTTTACATAAAAAGTAATCAGAGTCCATAGCAACACGAGGTAATATTTCATCATGTTGAACTGCTTTTAATATTTCAACTGCTTTATCACTTGTTTTTTGAGCAAGTTCTTTATCAAAATCAACAAACTCATAGTATATATCACAGGTGTTTTTATTTATTACTGTAAACAATGCAGGGTTTTCTGTTAAATCCATGTACGCTTGATACAATGCAATTTGTGATGCATATGTTAAATTAACTTGCCTGACACCTTTCCGAACAAATTCATTGAAGCTCCTGTCATTTGCAGATTTACATTCCCATAACATGGGATATTTAAAATCATCTGATCCACCGCATATAACACCATCAATATGACCCCGAATCTGATCATCTGCTATTGAGAAACCAAATTGTTCGCCATTTTTATCAGTGCTTTTAAGATCAAAGCCAGCATTGTATATCCAACCATGAGCCATATCTTCAATTACATGACCAAACTGAAAGATACGCAGGAGCTTTGCAGAGAACTCTTTATCTTTATCTGCCTTTTTACCCATGTATCTGTACTGTATCTTGCGTGAACAAGCGTCTCCGAGAGATGAAGCACCTAAATATTTTCTAGGCTCTTGATCTTTTTGTTTATCAAGTATCGCTTGATCTATCTTTTTCTTTATTTTCTGGCTTATTTCTTCCGAATGGGAACTCCGCTGCTTTATCCCCGACGTTGAATTTGAGCCAGATTGCTGCCAAATAAGTTTCGTTAACGTCATCTGCTATATCCTTCATTTGTTGAATACTTGAAATTAAATACAATACATCTTGTTCGTCCAGCTCTGTAAATCTTTTATTCCAACCTACTTGACCGAACAATTTTCCTGCTTTGACTAATGAATCGTAAGACAATCTTCTTTCCAATCTGTTATTATTTTATTTTTTCTTTTCTTTTTGTTGCTCATAGTCAATGAAGCAACAACATAACCCTCATGTATAGCCATAGCACTAGCGTAATTACAACTGTCAAACAAATAACCTTTTTTATTTATTTCTTTTTTGATCCCGTTTAGAAGTTGTTTACGATCCAATACACGGTATTCAAGAGGTGTGTAAAAGCCCACTTCTTTTACCTCTTCTTCACAATCTAGTATCATATTAAGTTCTATTAGTGGCATTTATGTTCTTCCTGAAATTCTGTTTAAATATTCTAATCTCTCTCTTCTTATTCTTTCTGACTTTTCTCTTATTTTAATTTCTTTTTGATTCTTATAAATAAGATAATCAACTTCTTTTTTATTATACAAGTAATATATAAGACAAGCCGCCTTATATTTTGTCCAAGAAAAATCAAAAGGATTAATTCTATAACCTTTTTTAATCAATATGCTCTTTTGTTTTTCACTTACTGGTTCATTTAACCAACGCTTATTCTTTTTAGCGTTACCATTACTCTCAATCCCTCTCAGAAAGTCGTCAGCAGATGCAATAGCTTGTTTCTTAGTTCCTGCACTAACTACTCTTAATCTACCATTTCTAGGCTTTGTAAACCCAAAAAAAGTATCGTGTAAATTAACAATCATAGCAAAACCATTAAATCCTGATGCCATCAAACATTTATCAGTGTCAAAAACCCGAATCCAACGAAACGGAGAGCGATCAATAAGTTCTACCTCTGTCATATTAAATTCTTTGAGCTTCTTTTCTTCTTCTTTGGCAAAGTCATGACCACATATAGGACATTCACGAACACCTAAAGGAACTACCGAATTACACTCAGGACATTGCTTTTGTGGTGCTTGACCGTTATCATTTGATGCAACGTCATCTAAATTAACTTCTTCATCTAACTCACCATGAGTTAATATTGATGTTCCAAAATCCAAAACTATACAGTCAGTTTTAATTATGTTCGGGTATTCACCTGGATCAATGGTTCGTAATCCACGCCCAATCATTTGCACCATAGTTGATTTATACGAACAAGGTCTTGTTAAAATAATACAAGATACAGGTGGTGAGTCGAAACCCTCAGTTAACACCGCTACATTAATAACAACCTGCAAATCACCATTCGATAAACTTTGCAGCATATTAACCCGAACATCTTTCTTTGTGTCTCCTGTGAGAACCTCTGCCCGAACACCTTGTTTTACAAACTCATCACACAAGTCCTTGGCATGGTTCTTTGTAGAACAGAAAACAACTGTTTTACGGTCTGATGCTTTTTCATACCATTCGTTTACAACCCGTTCGTTAATAGGTCTTTTGTTCATGATACGAGCTACTTCGTCCATGTTAAATTCATCAATCGTTTTTCTAACTTGACTAAGTTCTTTTTGTACTCCGACATTAATTACAAATGTTTTAGGCGACACAAGAAAACCTTCGCGTATAAGTGTTGCTATCTCTATTTGGTGTGAACAATTAGAAAAAACCTGCTTTAAACCCTTGCCATCACCCCGATTAGGAGTAGCCGTGAACCCTGCTATCCTAACATTTGGATTAATTTCTTTTGATTCTTTTATTATATTTAACCAAGAATTTGCTATAGTATGATGACTCTCATCAATAATAATTAGATTAACCCGCTGCATACTCGATAAATTGTTCGGCCTTGATAGCGTTTGTACCATAGCAAACACTACATCACCTGACCAATCTTTCTCATCAGCATTTAAAATACTTGTTGATATATTAGGATTTATCTTTTTAAACTTGTCCATATTTTGATTAACAAGTTCATCACGGTGTTGTAGTACCAATACTTTATTGTTCTCCTTGTGCATCTTACCTATCAAAGACGATAGCATAATAGTTTTACCTGCACCCGTTGGTGCAACAACTATTGTATTTTTATGTTTGTTCAATGATTTAATAGCAGAGTTTACTGCCACATCTTGATATGGTCTAAGTATCATTCCATCTCTCTTCTATAAAATATATGGTCGTTAATACGAACAGTCCTTGTAAACTGATATGACCAACTTGGTTGTACATAATACGCATGATAATGAGTGGCACCGCTTGTTGTATCATACAGATAGCCTTTCATTGTGGCTTCAGCTATATCAATAGCAAAACCCCATGCCATCATATCATTTATAGTTTCGGGTTTACCGTCGCACCAAAAGCTAAATTGACATTTATCTCTAATAGGAATGTTTTGATTCCAAGAATAGTAATAGCCTTGCTTAACGACATCACAAACATTATCGGGATATCTATAATCCCCGACTCTATTTACGACAACTTGAGCAACCGCCACTTGCCCCACCATAGGCTCACCTCTTGCTTCAAAGTAAATCGCCATGGCTAGACACATAATTGATTCAATCATTTAATCCTCCCGATTGTGGCGGGGAGTTTTGCGTCCTATGTACTCCCCAAACATAGTCCTAACGCACTACAAGGTGTTGACGCTAGAAATCTTAGAAACTTATTGTTTAGCCCAATCGGGTGTTGGATTAGAAGTTGGTTGTTGCACTTGCTGAACCTGTGGCTCAGTAGGTAAATCAGAAAGTATATAATCTGTTTGACCAGGTGTTAAAGGTGCAATCAATGAGTTCTTATCACCGTAACCATTAGTGCCTTTTTCTATACCAATTCTAATACATAAATTCATACCGTTTAAATCTTCGATAGAATTTATTTGTCTCTTAGCATTTGCTTCAGGCGACATATCATCAGTACGGATTTGACGGGCACTTTCTAAAATAGAACGCATAGTACGCAAGCCAATCTGTTTAGCTTGTGGCATACCACCCTCGGCAATCTTATCGCCATCAACAAACAATTTGTGCCATAACTTACGTCCTTTGTGTTTACCGCTTGTAATAGTAAACTCAATAGGCAACCATTTTGCTTTTGTTGTAGCACTTGCACGAAAAAAATTACCTTGACCAAACTCGGGTATCTCAATCTGACCCTCTTCAATCTTTAGAGTTACCCTTGCAACAGTATTCGCAGGTATAAGTTCTAGTGGTTCTAATCCCTTATCGGGTTCTACGTCATTAAAATTAAGCATTTACCTCTCCATTATTTTTATTTAATAAACTAAAAGTTAACAAACGATCCTCTGCCTTAGTGTTACCTGACATCTTTTTTAACAGATTACCTAAGTGAGGTGGTTCTAACAAATCTAAACAACCCGATCTATCCTTTGCAGGATAATTCCATTCGTTTAGAGTATGACATACAAACGCACGGTATGGCGGAGTGTTTTCATCACCTGGCATTATTGCCATAGTAATAACTTCGTCCACAATCCCTGGTAGTTCACGACCCGTCTTAGAGCCTTCTATTTGTAAATCATGTATTGGTCTACCGTAGTCGTCTGTGCGACTATCTAATATACCAACAAATACAACATTCTTATCTCTAATATGTTGCAAATGCGTAAGCCAAGCCATCATTTCACGACCCTGCATACCGTAGGCGGCTCGAGTATCGAGCCTGCCATTAGAAGTTTTGCAATCGGGTTGACTTTGACACCATTGAAAACACAACCTACCTGCTACAGTAATACTATCAATAAATATACTGTCATATTTTGCCAACCATTCTTGCGGGTTGCCCTTTTCTTTGCAGAGTTGCTCATAGTGTGCTTTAGAATAGACTTGATCATCATTCAAAGCAGGATTGCTACCACCAATATAACAAGCAAAATCACGACATTCTTGCCATGTTCTAGGGCGGATAACATCTATAGGCCACCCTTGTATTGCGGCATCTCCTGCTTCTAAATCCATAAACAAAGTTTTTTCTGAGTCCATTGTGCGAACCAAGCTAGTCTTACCGACACCACTTGGTCCACCAATAACGATTTTATGACCTCTTTCTTCTGCCATTCTTTCGTCGGCTGATATTATTTTTAACATTATTCTTCTCCCTCAAATGTTACTTTTACACCCTGCAACGAAACAGTACGGAACTTTTTAAGTTCATGCTGAATAGCAGGTAAAGCATTAGAATATTTTGACTCAGGCACGGTAACAGATACCTTAGATAAGTGATCTGCATCTTCTGCTTTTAAAGTATTAAGATACTTTATCAAGCCCTCTTGATCCCAAGCTACCTTTTTACGCAACTCTACTTTGACCTGCGTATTACCCTCTAAAAGATTAGCAGTACCAAAGTCTTTACCGCTATCATTTAGAACTTGTTGTGCCTGTTGTGTGTAACGCTCTTCAAGATACTTATTAAAGTCTTGTAAATCTTTTTGAGCCTTTTTAAGATTGTCATTTAATCGTGCTTGTGTTTCAGCAAGATTAAACTTTTCAATGTATTCTACCTTTGACATAGTACACCTCATATAATTGTTAGGAACTTATAACATGGGAATTTCCCACAAAAATGTCAACTACTTTTTTTTAGAAATTTTGATTTCTATATTATTAACGGCTTTCATTAGCTTCATTTTTATTTTAAAATCAGTGGTTTGCACACCTTTTGCATCCTCAACAATTTTTTCTTTTTTTCCATCTTCATGAACTAATGTATAAACAAAGTCAGCAACATATCTACAAATTTTAACATCATTTATAATTATATCGAACTTTACTTGTCGTTCTAAATCTTCAACAACACCTGCCATTTGCATAGATACAAGTTGACCATAACGCTCTGCTTCCCATTTGGAATCAAACTTAAATCCCATAAACTCTGTTTTTTTAGCGTTATACTTATTATACTTCCCATATCGTATGGGATAGTGTATATTACTTTTAATCATAAAGAAAGGATAAAGTATATGGCTTCAAATGAAAAGTGGAAAAGTGTTAGCGTTGATATAAAGACATATAAACAACTTAAAAAGATAGCTGTAGACGAAGATAGAAAAGTCGGACAACAAATTACAAATCTTGTAAAAAAAGAATATGAATCAAGATATGGTAGTGAGATCAAAGATATGGGTATTGGTTCTGCGAAGCAAATGCAATGAAAAAAGAAGTATATGTATATGCGACACAAGAAGCAGAAAATACTCCAATAAAAATTAATATACTAGAACGTAACAAAGAATTTAAACATGACTTTCAGCAACATGAGATAACGACACATCAAGCTCTTAAATTAGCTACTGAAATATTATTAATGTTGAAAAGTAAAGTTAAAGACTAACTTCTTCCATACGCTTACATAAACGCTCAGCCCGATTTGGCACCTGTTTATGCCACCTCGAATCACGCATCTGATTTGCACTTTCTTGCCACTTGCCATCCATGACAGCTTGAATATGTTTGCGAAACTTACTGTATCTTGGTCTACCTAGATTAAACATCATGTTTGCTATGATTTGTTTTACTTCTTCTGGTAATTTATCCCAATCATCATAAACTTTTTTACAGTCCTGTATAACACTTTGTATGTCTTGTTCGAAAAGTTCCGTTACTCTTTCTTCAGATATTTTTGTACCTAAAGGTAAATCATATTCTGGGTCATCTTCACGACACAAATGACCTATGCCACACGTCTTTAGGGAAAGATGATCGAGGTATGTTTCATATTTGACCCCCTCATCAATGATGAGTTGTTCTTTTAATTTTTCTAAGTCCATTAGACTAATCCTTGTTCTGCTAAAAATCTAGTTTGTGGATTTGGATTTAATATAATTGAAGCTCTATTATTAGGCTGCGTCACATTTACCTGGGCTATATCCGAATCTATGTTCGGAGCTGGCATATTTTTTTGAATTTGTGACAACTGATCATCTGGTTGTGCATCTTGTTCTCGACTTTCTTGATAACTTTGTATTTGTTCTCTAGCTCCACGACCAACATCTCTTATAACTTGTTGAGGTGTTTGTTTAAATGTAGGTATAATAGCTGCAATTGCATTTGATATTGCTTTACCAAATAAAGCAGCTTCTGGAACTTTAGCTTTTTTATTTGCAACTTGTAATTTAACATAATCATCAAAAACATCTTTGTAAAATCTACGCATACCAAGAACTTGACCAATAGCAGCAAATCTTAAAATTGAACCAATGTTTTGTATAGGACTAGCAGCTATATTTGCAGCAATCAAATCACCACCCTCATTTTTTCTTGCCAATAAGTCTAATTGTTTACCGAAAGCTAACATATCTTTAGCCATGTCATCACCAAACAAAACAGCTAATTTACCAGCTTGACCTTGATCTATTAAAGAAGAAGCAAATTTTTTAACCATAGCAGCATCAGTTGTTTGCGTAGTTCCAAAATCTCCAACTAATTGTTTTAAGTAAAATCCTTTAATTTTCTCTCTTTGTTGTGGTGATACATTTTGAACAATTCTTTTTACTTCAGATGTTTTGGTTGTATCTAATAAAAAGTTTTTAGCTGCTTCTAAATCACCTATTTGATTTGTTCGTATTTTTTGAAATAAATTTAACGATCTTAATCCAGCTTCTTCATTTGCAGCAGTTAAAACATCATTAAGAGTTCTAATAATACCTTTTTCTTGTTGCCAAATATCTTTTATGCTCTCTGATGTAAGATCATTAAAATTTGTTTTAGCAATTTTATCACTTAATTCTTTTATTTTTGCTGTATTATTACCGAACAACACATCTGCTGTTTTACCCAATCTCTCTATTTTCTTTTGAAATAATAATCCATTAAACTTACCTGCAGCATTAGAACCTATGTTCGCTTCTGTCATAGCGTTTCGCAACCATTGACCAGCCAGTAGCTCTCTAAATTGTTCGGCATTACCAAAACCGCTTATATCTCCCTCTGCCACTGCATCTATAGCTTTTCTTAATCTGGATGGTTGACCTTCTTTTACTAAATTATTAATTAAATAATCAGCGTTTACATCACTGCCAGTTATACCGCTTGTTCTAAAATTCTTTAATGCAGCAGCAGATTCCATTTGTGTAAATATTCTATTCGTGTTTCGAACTAAATCTCTATGAACAACTAATTTATCATTAAGGTTTTGAACAGTGCCTGGTTTTAAAACACCTGTTCCAATCCTTTGTCCACCTTCTGTAACGTCAAAATTTCTAATTAAATCTTCAACATTATTTGGTGTCATTAATTCATCAATTTTAGCAACCACGTTATCTATGTGATTATAAGCAGCTTGTGTAATAGCTTTTCTTGCTCCTTCTTCTGCACCCTCTTCGATTACATTGTGATTCATTTGTTTAAGAACATTTATATCACGTCTTAAATCTAATAATTCATTAAATGATAATCTTCCTTTTTTACCATATTCTCGGAGCACTTTTGCTATAGCTAAAAAGTCTGCATTTGCGGGAGTTTTACGTTTAGCTTTTATTATGTCATTTGCCATATCCCGTATGCTAGTTGTAGGAATGACTGCATTTTGAAAAGGAGTTTGATTTAATATTGCAGCAATTTCATCTGCACTATCTTTTACATTCTTGCTTGCTTGTATGTACGCAGTTTGTAAAAAGTCTAATGCTTCTTCACTTAAATTAGCATTTTTAGATGTTGCAGCACCCATATCTTTTAATAAATCATCAAGTTGATTTAAAACAACATCTTGTGCTTTTTTTTGTGAACCCAATATTTTTTTAAATGTTTCATCACTGGCTTCAACAATCATTTGTCCTATGTCTTCAGCAGAAGCACCTTCTCCTACAATTTGTTTATAAGCATCTAATCTTGCTCTAATAGCAGCATCATTTGCTTGTAATCGTTTTGAGGTACCAAATATTTTCTCTGCTATGCCAGCCGCACGACCTAACAATGATGGAGCACCCACTGTGCCTAAAGTTGGTTTTAAAGCTGTGTCTACTACTTCAACATCTTTTTCAAATATTAACTTTCCATCTTTATCTCTTAATTGTACACCTTGTGCATCCGTTTTTGGTTTAACAGAAAAATCAACTTTACCACCTTTTTTTGTAATTGTGCTTTCTAATCCACTGCCTATTGTTTCAAGTTCGGCTTCTGTTGGTTTTTTACCACCACCAAATGCTTTTGCTATACCTCTGTAAGCTAAAAAAGGTAAACCTAATGTTAAATCTATACCAAATGTTATTGCAGCTTCTTTTCCGACATCAGTAGCGACCTCACTGAAAGGTTGTTTTTGCAAACCACGAGCTGTTTCAACAAGTTCTTCTGCTGCTTTACCACCACCAGCACCAAGTCCAGCACCTATAGCACTACCAAAAAGTCCACCAACTGCTGTGCCTACACCAGGAAAAAGAGCAGTTCCTATTGCAGCACCTTTTGTTCCGCCTGCAACAGCACCAGCTATTCCGCCACCTAACTCTGGTGTAATACCACTTAAATCTGCAAAGTCATACTTACTAAAACCAACTTCATCTATTAATGTAGGTTTTTCTATGTCAACGCCAATTTTTTTTGCACCAGATACATTTAAACCTAAACGACCTCTATCATCACGAAAATAGTCTTCTTCAAGCAAATTAAAATTTTGTTTAAGTCTTTGCTCTTCTTCTGCTTGGTTTTCTGCAAAACCTAAATCAAAACGTAACTTTGCATTTCTTATACCTGATCTTGTATCTATATTTTCACTTTGTTCGCGTTTTAGAGCTTTTGTTCGGTCTGCTTTTTGTGAACGAAGTTGTCCTATTAATTCAACAATTCTTAATTTTTCTGCAATAGTAGGTGTATCCCCAGCTATTTGTGCATCAAAAGTTAAATCTGGAAGTTCAATGCGTATTTTACCCATATTATTTGATCACATTAAAAAGAGGAACACCATCAGGGCTTTCAGCAATCGGTTTAAAACTTATATTTTTGCCAATGCTTCCACCGCCCTCTGAGATACTTGCGATTAATTGTCTGTCTATTTGGTTTTGAGTCTTTTCGTATTCTTTTTCATTTAAATACATATCACGATCTTGAAATTGTTCTAATTGTAAACCAAGAATACTTCTTCTTGATTCAAATATTTTCATTGTTTCTTCAACTTTATCTGCAATTTTTGTAGGATCACCAAGAAAATTTAAATCGCCAAGTGCTTTTGCAATTCTCTCAACGTCTTGATTAGAAATACCATTACCTGTTTCTTGAGTTAAAAATCTTTTATATTGTGCAATTATTCTGTCTTTAATTTTTTCAATTGTATCAAGTGGTCTGTTAACTTTACCCTCTTCATCTTGATAGAAAGAATAATTTTCTCCAAATAAACTAACTATTTTTTGATCAAAAAATGTTAGAACTTGTGAACTAGCAGTGCTGTTTTGAGCAAGTTCTCTTAATAAGCCCACTACTTCTGTTAAACTTTGTTGTGCTTCTAAAGTATCTGTATATCCTTTTGCTACATTCATGACATCTATACTTGGTCTTACAAAAACACTTTGACCATCTTTTTTCTTATTTGCATAACTTATTTGAATTGAATCAATACCGTCTATTGGTTTTTTAATTGTTGGCAAAATTAAATCCAAACCAGCATTTTTTGCTTTTGCTGCTTCAGCATCAACTAACCCTTGATTTTTAATTAATTCAATTCTTTGTTTAAAGAAATAATCTAATTCTTTTAAATACTTATCTCCCATCAATTTACGCATTTCTTTTTTCAGTTCTAACTCTGCGTTAATTTGATTTTGTATAGCAGCATCTCTTGCAGCTTTGTCTTTAGCTACCTCACCCAAAGCGTAACGACCAGCAGCAATTTCTTCTGCTTTTGCCTGTTGTCTTGCTTTTTCTGCTAGTGGAAGAGCTTTTTCACCAGCTTTTCCAATTTCAGCCATTATTCTTCCGATATTAAAATCTTTACCTGCTTTGTTTTGCATTAAAGCTAATCCAAAAGCAGTAGCAGCGGTTCTTAAATCTGGTTTACCTGATGGATCAAGACCCGTTGCTTTATAAAATTCCTCTTTATAATCTTCTATTTTTCCTACTGTAGGTGTTTTGTCTTTAAAAACATCTTGATAAGAATTTAAAGCACTAGAAAACATATCATCAGCAGCTTTGTTAAATTTATCAACTCCAGTTGCAGGTTCAGTTTTAACACCTCCTGCTTCTTCTTGATCAAATTTTAATTGTTCTTTTGAAATAGGTGATCTTATATTTATATCTGTTTCTACTTCTTCATCTGTCTCTACTTCTTCTTCACCATCATTAACTTGAACATTATCATCCACAATATTTTGATTTTGATTCATTAAAAGCAAGTTTAATTGTTTTTGTATTTCATCTGATATTAAACTTTTACCTGGTATAGGTGGGTTGATTTTAATTGTTTCATTATCATCAATAATTTCTTGATTATTTTCTTCAGTATCTTCTCCTGCAAAATTAAAATTTGCTTTTGGAAAAATAAAATTTAAACCACTTTGGATACCTTTTTTATTAATGCCTAAACTTGGTGTAAAAGAACCTGCTAAATTTTTTGGATCATAAGGAACAACCATTATGCACTTACTCCTGCATTTTGTAGGGCTGTGTAAGCACCAACGCCAGACATAAATGGGTTAGGCTCTGGTGTTGTAACAGATTTAAATATTGATGGTATTGAAGCACTAGGCATACCTGATAAGAATTGTGATCCTAATTGTAACCTTGTGTAAGGCTCCATAATACCCTGTAAAATATTTTGTCTATTAGCATCAAGTCCTTCTTGTTGGAAAGCTCTGCCTATTCCTCCTAAATTAACTAAATTTGTTAAATCAGCACGACCTAACTCTGATGTGAGTCGTCCTAAATCTCCAGTAGTACCAGCGAGACGATTATAAACATCACCCAAAACGCCAAATTTTCCACCAATATCTCCAAAACGGCTACCTACCTCTCCTAATCTACTACCAAGACCGCCCATCAACTCTGTAGAACCAAGAAAGTTTTTCATGGCCTGTTGAAAACCACTTGATCTTAAACCACTTGTTGTTCTTGCTTTTTGATCTGCTCTGTTTCTAGCTAGTTCTGCTTCTAATACAGCACTACGACCACTACCACCTCTTCCTTGACCTTGACCACGAAAACCACTTATTAATTTTTTTCTACGAGTATCATAATCTCTGTCAATATCTTTTTCTGCTTGTCTAACAACTGCATCTTCATAAGGATCAAAAAACTTTTGCATACCTGCTGTTGGATCAGCTAACTCGCCTATACCCTTGGATATAGCAGTTCCTGCCGCACCTATAGGTGATAATGCTTGACCTAATGTTGATTGTCCTTGACCTAAAGCACCAGCTCCAGCACCAATTTGACCTAAACCACTTTGCATGAATGGTGCAAAAGACCCGAACATTTGTGGAGCATATGCAAAAGCCATCTGCTGTAATGGGTCTAATCCAGCTACTTGAAAATCTGGTAAATTTAATGGTTGATCTATTAAACCTGGTGTTGTTTGAGTGTCTCCATCAAAAGTTCCATATAGACTTTGCAATAGACGTTTTTGTAAACCTTCAAGATAAGGTGGTAAGCGTTTTACTTGTTCAACTGTTTGAACTGACATTATGCCATCCTCTCTAATTGACCCATCATATCATATGCTCTTTGTATGCCAAGTCTTTGATTGCCGTTACCTAAACCTTTAACAGCATCTTTTGTTAAAACAAATTCACCAGCAGTTAACATAGCTGGCACATCATCTTTTGTTCCTGATCCCTCTGATGGGTCTATACCGCCATCACGTCTAGGAAAATCCATTTCACCACCTTGTTGTGCAGTTTTGATAAATCCTAATTTTTTAAGAATTTCAAGTTTTGTATCAAAGTCAGCACCAAATCCAAACGGTGAAAAAATTGGTTTATCTGATTCTAAAAATTCTAATATGCCAGAAGGTCTTCGTGGCTCTCTAGGCATACGTTGTTCTTTCGTATCTCCGCCCTCTTGCATATATTTAATACCACCAATTTGTCCGCCAGGGCCACCGAATCCAAAAGGTCTACGTTCAAAAGCAGTACGTGAATCCTCATCATCATCACTAGAAAACAACTGTGTTAACAATCCTGCAGCAAGACCCTCACCTAATTTCGTGTTTAACAAATTACCGATTAAACTATCTTCAAATCCTAATTGTTGTGCTAATTGTCCTGACATGGTTGCTGGTTCAAATTTCTTTGCAGCATCTATTCCTCTTTTTGTCATAGTTGTTGTACCACTTGGATCAATTTGACTTGCTGCATTTACTGATTGTTGTGTCGTTTGACCTGTTAATTTTGGAAATTTTCTTTGTGCAAAAGTGCCGCCCACACCTCCTAATAGTGCAGATCGTAAAGCATCTTTAGTATCTCCTCCTGCAACCATACTACCTAAACCACTGGCTAAAGCATTAGCAATAAAAGGATTAGCGGCAAGTTTACCTAGACCTACTCCTTTAAGAATACCTGTCGCAGCAGGACCTAAAAAAGCTCCAGCAGCTACTGGTAAAACAACCTTTTTTAATACGTCACCTAAACCCATGCTCTTATCCTAACTTATTTCTAAATAACTTACAACCAAATGTAAACGATTAGCTGTAGCTGCTGTTGCTTTTAATACCTCAGAGTCTTGTAACACTAATGGTTGTGTCAATAATTCAACTGTAGCTTTTGCTGATATAGCCTTATCTTTAAATATAGGAACTGTAGAAGATGATGAAGAACCACCAACATTTGTCGTTCCAGTTATTGTTATAGTAATTGTATCAGCATTGTTACTATCT
>Ga0209645_1000723_pt1 | contig 16915 bp, 26 predicted proteins | sample ETNvirenome_6_30_FD_184070 | JGI IMG/M metagenome (GOLD analysis project Ga0209645, IMG submission 184070) | Marine viral communities from the Pacific Ocean - ETNP_6_30 (SPAdes) (version 2) | ecosystem: Environmental > Aquatic > Marine > Oceanic | place: Pacific Ocean | collected 2013-06-19
AATGCAGCAGCTGCAAACAGAGAAGCAAGAAACTTTTTCATCCATCTCTTTGAAAAAGATGTCTTACTTTAATCGTGTCAACCTTGACCCATCTTTCTTTTTTCTGCTTTGCTCACTGCCTTACGTGCTTTCTTTGCACGCTCAGTGTTCTCAACAAACTGCTTACCCTTACGACTCTCACGCTTCTTCTTGTCGTCTGTCTTCTTACGCTCAGACTTAGACATTGCAGCCCACGCCTTCTCAGGAAGGTAACGCTCAGTCGACTTCTTACCGGGTTCGATTGCTTTATCAGCCATGAAAATATTCTAAGCTAAACATACTGTTCGTAGCAGTACTCTGGTGTCCTGGCCCTGTACAGGCGCAAGACATACCAACGTACCCGAGCGTTCTCCTTCTTTTGATAGAAGGGATCTTCATTCAGGCGCTCTACAGCTGCCCAGTAATGATCACAGGTCATCTCCCAAGTAGAAACAGGCCCTGACTGAAGCGCAAGATAAATTGCGACCAGTAGGCTCATTTATTTTCTTTTGCTTTCTTAAGCGTGCCGAGGATCACGCCAAGCTTCTTGGCTTGATTAGCATGCGTCCTCGAAGCTTTCTCAAGCTCACCGATGATCGCGTCAATCTTTGAGTGGACTTCAGTCATCCTTCTTTTTCTCATACTCTTTTCGAGTCATCCACTTTTCTTTCCCCCAGCGTTTGAGATCCTTCTGCTTGCTGCTCTTGCCACCTTTGTAGCCACCGCCTTTCTCCTTGTAGGCTTTGGCTAACATCTGTGCTTTGCGAGCAGACCACTGGCCGGGCTTGCCACCTTTAGAACCTGCCATGATGCGATCTTTGATACGCTCACGCAGGCCAGGTTTAGTGTATTTGGAATCATCTTGTGCCATATGTATATCATAAATTAAGCACACACAAAAAAGCCCGGGCTGTTAACCCAGGCTCGTAAGTTTCTGTGTGAGTCAGAAGGAATACTTGAGTCCTCCTTTGGCACCGTAGCCATTCTCTGTGGCGGTGACCACGGACAATTCACCGTAAACGCTGACAGATTCGGAGACGGCGACAGCGCCACCAGCCTTGCCGGAGAACTCGAGGTCGCTGGAGCTGGCTGCATCTACTGCAGAATAAGCAGGGCCGCCCTGGATGTAGTAGGTGGCAGCGCCGTTCTCACCTTCCCAACCAATGTGGAGCTCGTGGAGGGCTGAATTGTAATCCGAGCCGGTGTACGACAGGTTGGTTTCCCAGTTCAGGTAGGGACCAGCGAAAGCAGCAGGGGCAGATGCGGCGAGAGCTGCGGCGGCTGCGAATAATTTCTTAAGCACAGTCTTTAAAAATAGTAAGACATTCAAAAATGTAGCCAGACCTAATCAAAATTCAGCTGTAGACACTCGAGAAACTGACATTTTCTATGAGCAAATGTACCCAGTTTTCAGTGGGGCTAGAGTTTTTAGAAGGAGGAACAACAAAATGAATCGATTTATTCCACCTTTTATTGCATCTTTCCTTACACTTGGAGTTGTCACACAAGCGAAACCTGTGTCAGAACGTTTTATCTGCGACGCTAAAGACGACTTAATCGCGACTGTCTACAACGATCCTTTCTACTCAGAGCCACGCAATCACAAAAAAAGAGACCGGCTAATCATGAGGATTCTTCGTTCAGAAGATGTCTGCCCGAAAAAAGATTAGCTGGCCTTATATTAAACAAACAGCTAAAGAATCAAAATGGCGAAGGAATTTGACCACCAGTCTGATACGGACGATAAGAAAGAGTCCTGTACTTTAAAGTCAGCTGAGGACGATGCCGGTTGTTCCAATCAAGACGAGCAACCTCAGCCTGATCCTCTTTGTAATATTGGTTGCCCCTGTAAGTTAACTGAGTCATGAGAGCTCCTTTGAACTGACTCAATCATACGAATTTTGTAGCGATTACTACGGTTTATGTAGTAACACTTAATCTTAAAATAAGCTGAAGAAACAGGGCGCAACCTCACCGATAGCGTGCCGGCAAGGTTGGTCACTTTCCAGGTGTGAGAAACAGCAAAAATCACACCTCCCCAGGGCCTGCCGCTGTTCTTCTTCGGCCCCAGATGTATAATAGATGTATTAACTTTGTTTTGCATGGACCGTGTTATCCAAAACACAGCCAAAACTTATAGGTTCTGTGTGCAGTGATTCCGGTACGCTCTCTATTGTTGATCCGTGTCTTGTCAAGACTCACAGGACCGGTAAGGTCAAGTTTCCAAAGTGTAATCTCTACACCTCTTTCGAAACTGAAATCGGTGACGGAGACTATCCAGTCTACGAAGTAAGAGATAGTAAAGGTAAACTCAAGTGCATAGTGATAAGCATCGAGTGAAGTACGTAGACCCGGTCAAGAATCCCAACCTTTGGCTTGAGTTGACCATCTTGAAAATGATTGAGGACAGGGATCCTGCCAACGAGTCAGCCCTGCGCCACGCTCTCCATGCAATCATTCATTGGATTGAACCGGGTCTAATAGATCAGCTATTCGGTGACTGGATCCAACAGTACCTAGACGCTCAAAGCGCACTAGAAAGCAATCAAAATAATTTTGATCCGCCGTGTTCGCTAGAGGCTGGTCAGGAGTAATCCCGATTATTTTGAACTGATTTCTGATCGGGTCGTCCGCATAAGGAGGTCTGTGCCAGAAGAACTCCTTCCGGTCTTCGTTAACCGTCCACTCCGGATGGTATCTTCTCCACCAGCTGAATGCAGAAAACTGCTTAGCTGGAGCCCCTGAAGTGCTATCAATAACAAGAACGTCGCCAGGGGCGAGTGCCCAACGAAGGCGAAGGACTTCCATAAAGCCTCGTCGTATTGCTTTGATTCCGACTCTGCCATTGAATGCGCCGTCTAAAGATCTCCTTCTTTTATTTTCACGTCTCCAGTACCAATCGTTAAGTTGCCGTTGTGACTTTCCGATGGCAAAACCTGTATTCCAAAGCCAAAAACCAGGGCGATACTCATGCACCGGCTGAAGAAAGATCTTGCAAAGATGATCTCCTACTCGAAATGTAGAGCTTGTAAACTTGCGGCGTACTCGATATGACATCGTGGAAGAATTACTAGCGATGATTCAAAGGGATCCGGAACTCTGGAACCTTATGGAGCAGCTAAAGCACCAAGACGAGGAGCCTACTGATTTCATCTTAAACGTCGCACAGATGCTGGCAATCGAATTCGAAGATCTTCACCGCACTGATCTGAACGACAAGCTCGATGCTCTGTTCGGAGGGCTGCCTCCCAAAGCTTTCGAGATGGTTCCTTTGTTCCTTCACATTGCCCTGGACATTTTCATGATGCGGGCCATCCCCAATGGTAACCAGGGTGACTGAAGATGAAATCAGGATTTGTTTTTTGCGACTTCGATAATCGAAACGTACTTTGCTACACCAGTGACAGGACCACCGTTGAACTGATACCAATTGACTCAGCGTCAAGCTTGGGAAAAGCTATCTGCTTGAGCGACAGAACGGAGATGAGGAACATTCAAGAAAGACTACGAAAGAGTGACATCGTTGATGACGTGTATATCGTGAACATTGGATCCCTGTACAAGCGCTTCCTCTGATAGTCCAATGTTGAGATACGCATGCGACATCGAGACCAATGGTCTTCTGCATCAACTCGATCGCGTGCACAGTCTTGTCCTACGGAATCTTGATACAAACGAGGTCATAAGTTGCTCTAATGAAGGTAACTATGTACCTGTACAATCTGGCCTCGATTTGTTACAAAGAGCCGACTTAATCGTTGGCCATAATTTTATTAATTTTGATATGCGAGGGCTAGCTAAGGTCTACCCTACATTTAAAATTAAAGAAAATTGTGATGTTCACGATACGCTAATTATCAGTCGTGTGTTGTCGCCAGAGCTCGAGCAGGTTGACTCGCAAAAGTATCCTCACATCGACAGTAAGTACAAAGGACGCCACTCGTTAGCTGCTTGGGGCGAGCGGCTGGGCGTTGCAAAAATAAAATTCACGGAGAATCAAGCTAAAAAATCTGTAGCAAAGGACAACGTTTGGGAACGTTGGTCGGAAGAAATGCAGGTGTACTGCGAGCAGGACACGCTCGTGACGAAAGTCCTATATGAATACTTCCTGACGCAAGAACTTGATCCACGTTGCTTCCAACTGGAGCATGAGTTCGCCGCTATCATGACGATGCAAGAAGACTTTGGATTCCCCTTCGATGAAAGGTCTGCTTTCGCACTTGTCAATACACTCAAGACGCGGCGGTCGGAGATCGACGAGCAGCTTCAAGAAGTGTTTCCGCCAATTGTTGAAGAGCGGTTTTCAGAGAGAACGGGGAAGCGTCTCAAAGATAAAGTCGTTCTATTTAATCCCGGTTCGCGTCAACAAACGGCACAGCGTTTACAGGAGCGTTACAGTGAAATTAGTTTCGACAGAACGGAGAAAGGGAATGTCAAGGTGGATGATGAAGTCCTTGAAAAACTTGGTGAAAAATACCCGGAAGCTAAGCTCCTTGCTGAGTACCAAACGCTCAACAAAAGGCTTGGCCAGATTGCTGAGGGTAAAGAGGCGTGGTTGACACATAGTCGAGTTTTTGACGACAGTCGTATCCACGGTACAGTTATTACTAATGCCTGTATCAGCGGACGTTGTAGCCACCGACGTCCCAACATGGCCCAAATTCCGAGTGTTGGACATCAGTATGGGGCGGAATGTAGATCTCTATTCGTTGCTCCTGTGGGTTGGCTTCTTGTCGGTGCTGACGCAAGTGGCTTGGAGCTTAGGGCACTTGGTGCTTGGTTAGCACACTTTGATGGCGGTGAATATGCAAAGCTCGTTAGTACTGAGGGCTTTGATATTCATACATACAATGCTCAACTATTTGGTATCTTCGATGGACAAGGTGAGATTACTAAAAAAACAAGAGATCTTTCGAAAAGATTAATTTATGCCCTACTTTATGGGGCTGGCTCGAAGAAGGTTGGTAGTGTGATTGATCCATCGTTGGGTGAATGGAAGCAGGCTGATCTTGGTAAGGAGACGATCAACACTTTCTACAAGAACCTGCCTGCCATCAAACAACTCAAGGACAAAATCGATGAGCGGATCTCCCAGCGCGGATACCTGACAGGTATCGACGGACGACATCTCCAGATTCGTTCTCGTCACTCAGCACTTAATCAGTTGCTGCAATCGACAGGGGCAATCACCGTCAAGAAAGCAACAACTATTCTGTACGACGATCTAAAGGAACTTGGGCTCCAATGGGGTCGGGACTATGCGTTTGTTGCACACGTACACGACGAAATTCAATCGCTTGTAAGACCCGAGTTTGTCGAGCCCTACAAAACACTAGCGATTGCTTCGTTTAGAAAGTCAGGTGAGTTTTATGATCTCAAGTGTCCGATGACCGGTGAGGCTCGTGTTGGGCACAACTGGATGGAGACTCACTAAATCTAACCTTCAAGAGCAGTGACACGGGCTAGTAGATCTGCGTTACTGGTTTCAAGAGTTTCAATCTTGGTAATTGCCTCTTGCAATGCCGCAGTGAGGATTGGCACTAACTTCGCCGGGTCAAGCTGTTGATGACGGATATCTTCCGACTGGTAAGTCCAGGTTTCACCTTCTTTTGCCTGATGCTCAAACACATTTACCTGGGTCTTTCTGCCTTCTGCGTCATAACAATCACCATATCGATCCATTTCATCTTTATCGCCCACAACAGCATTTGGCTCTACATCTTGGACTTCATGTGCTAAAAATCCTCTTACTGTCAAGGTTGTGTCAAACCCACTTAATTCATTCCAGTTAAACGTGACAGGACGCAATTGTTTTACTAACGTTATGCCGTTTGTAAAATTTTCTACATTTTCTTTCAAGCGATAATCAGAGTTACTGCCATAAGTGACACCAGGAGGATTACGAGAAATAGTTCCGTAATGGGTTCCACCACCATCTTTAAACGACAACCAATTACCAGACCTCTCTTGGATCACAAGACGAGCTAGATTTGTTGTAACACTGTTCAGCTCTGGATCGCCAATGCTGTGCACATGGTCAGTGCTAACAGGATCACTGTTGCCGTACCCTATACGGAGTTCGCCATTGCGGTTTAGCACCATCGATTTCGATGGTGAATTGTTACCGTCACGGGTTGTCTGAAACTCCAAACGGCCCGGCATATCGTTTGAACCAGGTGTACCGTCTACAGATGCTTGAATTGCTGCAGCAGTTCCGTCAAGATCATTTCCATCCGCCCCCTGCCAGCCAAGATATCCAAGTAGGTCACCGTTTTGAACAGCAGTAGTTCCTCCAGTAGAACTTGAACGAGTCTTACCGAAAAACAGGTATGGTGGGTTTGTTGCACCATTGGTATTGCGAATAAGAGTTAATGAAGAACCATTTGCACCAGTTCCTTCAACATGCAGATGGCAATTAATACCACCAGAAGTACGACTGCTTAACGATTCCCCAACCAGTACTCGGCCACCTTGATCTATGCGCATCCGCTCACTCGGGCTGCTTGCACCGTCAGCTGTGGTGCTGAAAGTTAGCCTGCCAGGCATGTCATTGCCCGAAGGCGCTCCATCAACCGCAACTGCGATAGATGCAGCTCTTTGGTTAGTGTCGTTTCCGTCAGCGCCGAACCATTCGATTTTGCCAATAAGGTCGTTATTATTAAGGATCGCGTGCGAGGTATTTCTAGCTTTAGCAAAAATTAAAGCATTAGCGCTATTATCATTTGAAGTACGGAAAAGTGATATGCGCGTTGTAGCATCGCTAGTGCCTTCAATTTGTAATGTTGAAGGAGTCCCGATAAAAGCTTCTGAAGTTGTTGTTCCAATCAACAACCGCCCAGAGCTGTCAATTCGCATCCGCTCGGTGTTATTAGTAGCAAATTGCATAAAGCCATTTTCATAGTTCCAAACGAACGCATTAGCACCACCGTTATTGCCAGTCGTAAAACCATTTCCATTGCCTGTGCCAGTAGATGACCCTTGGTACATCGTCCTGGATGCAGAACTATAAAGAGTTAGAGGGGCGCTACCAATAGTTGACGTTCCAATGGCAACATTTCCCAAGCTGTCGATGCGCATCCGCTCAGATGCGTTTGCCTGGAAAATTAAAGCGTTGTTAGGGTTGTCGTATGTAATTGCACCGCGATCATTATCTGACTCATCACCAAACTCAATCTTGGCGCTGGCATTGTCATCTGAAGTAATAAGAATTTGCGCCGCTGAAGTGTCGCTTTTTACACGAAGAGCTGAATTTGTTACATCAACATCAAACTTCACGCCAGGAGTTAAGCCAACTCCTACATTTCCAGAGCTGTCGATTCGCATCCGCTCGGAGCTGTTAACATTAAATAAAAGATTGTCAGTGCTAGTTAGCGTTGTGTTTGTACCATCGTGCTCAAGTTGACCGTATTTACTGGCGTTTGCACTAATTCGGCTAACCCTTACAGTTGCGCCGCCACTTGCATCAACATGCAACGTTCCCCCAGGCGACGACGTTCCAATGCCAACATTGCCCGCCTGTGTGATGGTCAGCCTTCTGCCTGCTTGACCAGTTACATCTGAAATACCAAAAGCATCATCAGAGCCAATGCCAAAGAACCAGTTATCAGCATCATTGCCAGCCTGATACTCCATGATGCCATTGGAGGAGTTGTTTTGAGCTTTAATTGCGACAACAGCGGTATCATCTTTTCTTATGTGTAATAACTCCGTAGGCGACGTAGTGCCAATGCCAACGCGGCCAGAGCTGTCGATTCGCATCGCCTCGCTGCCATCAACTGCGACTAAAAAATGGCTGCTTGAAGAAACATTGTTTGGATCAACTTGCAGTTGCGTTGCACCACCGTTATGCAGAATTCTGAACTTGTCATTTGTAGTATCAGAATCAACGATTGCAAAATCAGGGAAGCTTCCTTTCACTTCTAAATTATGCCCAGGAGCCGTGCTCCCGATGCCAACGCGCCCAGAGCTGTCGATACGCATCGCTTCAGATGCGTTAGTTATAAACCGCAGTGCATTTCCGTTGTGCTCATATCTCAAAGATCCAACATCAATATCATCGGGATCGCCAAACTGAATTACGCTTGCACCTGTTGTTGAAGTGGATTCAATCCGAAAATTAGCGTTTGAATTTTTCAGATGGAGAGGAGAACTAGGCGACGTTGTTCCAATACCAACGTTGCCAGAGCTGTCGATGACCAATGCATCAGCAGGAGCGCTGGTATTAATATTTAAACCTTCAATCAGTTGAGCTTTAGTTTGACTCATTACAACGAATACCGCGCCCTAGATATATCTATTTTAGAGGAGTACACCGTCAAACTCGATTGATACAAAAGTCAACGTGCCAAACTTGAAAACACCTACTACTGTTGATTCGCTCCTCAGAAGCACCATGGAATCACCCAAGCCCGCAATCAGCCAAGGGGCTCTCGACAAATTCAGCTATCTCGATCTTGTCGAGATGCATGAAGACCTCGAGGAATGGATGGAGGTCTGGCAAAACAGGCTGACCCAAATCCAGGAAGAAATCAAAAAGCGTATCGAAAATAACCTCTTGAAGAAATGAACATCATCACGCAAGGGAAGTGGGACGTTCGTTTCCTGAAGCTGGCCCATGAAGTTGCCAGCTGGAGTAAGGATCCCAGCACAAAAGTCGGCTGCGTACTTGTCAAAGGCAAGAAGGTCGTCAGTCTGGGATACAACGGTCTGCCCATGGGCGTCGAGGATTCCCTCGAACGCCTCGTAGACCGTGACCTGAAGTACGAAATGACGGTCCATGCAGAGGTCAACGCTGTTACAACTGCTGCACTCCACGGGGTCAGTACTAATGGCGCTACTGCGTACGTCACTTTCCATCCATGCAGTCGCTGTGCTGCTGTACTTATTAACGCTGGTATTTCAACCGTCGTTATTTCAGCCCACGACATCAACTGCGATCGGTGGCTCGATAGCTTCCGACTCGCTGCACAACTACTTAACGAGGCCGGAATCGGTCACGAGATTGTAGACCCTGAAATCTAATGAACCTCATCACTGCCACTGCAAAGTTCATCGGCTCCGCTCAAACCGAAAGCGGTGTCCGATGCATGCACGTCGAAATCCAGAACCAAGGGGCCAAGGCGCTGCCGGTCCCGATTTACCTCATCCCAACCAGGGCTGCTGGTGACACATTCGTCATCGATGCTTACGAAGCAGGATCCACACTCCTCTTCACTGGACGGATGTATCCCAGCAAAAGCGATTACAAGATGTACATCGCTCCCACCACACCTCTTCAAACCGTCCCAGCAAACCTTCTGGTCAATCAAGTGCAGGCCGCTGGTGGCGTCGGCTTCATTGCTGAGCAGCGTCGCGAAGATCTCTTCGGCTGCGGAATGCTGTGCCAGGCTCCCCCGCAGAAGCTCATGAGCTTCACCTGGGATGACAGCGTCCCGCTTCGGCTGGATGCATGGGGCGATGATGCAACTCGCTTCCGGAAGTACATCTACAAGGGCCGGCAGATTGCCATCGGTGGCCGCCTTAAGTATGAGTCTTGGCCCGGCAAGGATGGTGAGACCCGGACTGCATATAAGGTCCAAGTCCGTGGCGGTCAATACACTTTCTTCGGTAAGAACACACCTGAGAAGGCAGCCGCAAAGGTTGATCCGCCAGTCCGCTCTGCGCAGGACACCGTCATCCCCCAACCGGTCCCTAAGGGTGACGAAATTCCGTTTTGATTTTATGGCGCCGAATACAAGGCGTCGCTAATTTCAGATCAAGAGGGGAGCCCTGGGAAACCAGGGCTTTTTCTCTGTCCCAACCGTTGAACCTTATGTCAGTCCTTGACCGCTACCTGAACACTGAGAAGTATCAGGGTGTGATGCGTGAGCTCGCCATCGCACAAATCCTGAACGAAAAGACCAAGCCCGGTCTCTTCATCAAACAGAACGCCCTCGACCGTTGTGGTTTCACCGGCGATGCCGATGACTTCCCGAACGCGGAGGCCGACTACGAGCACGTCTTCAACACCGGAGACACCGAAAAGGGAATGTTCTTTAAGACGCCCCGGATGCTGATCATCCACGGTGGCAACCCGAAGGACACCACCTTCATCGAGAACTCCAAAAACAAGGGTGAGATCGTAGGGATCTACCCGCAGGACAACTACCTGTATGACGACTGGGAAGAGAAGAATCCCGGCCAGCCCTGCCCTTACAAGCGTCGCCGCTTGATCCTGATGTACCTCGTGAATGAGGATGGTGTAGCTGCACACAAGAAGCCGCTCATCCTTTCACTCCACGGCGGCGCATCCCGTGAGTTCGTCACTGCTTACGGACGTTTCCTCGAGCAGCTCGAAGGTGCTTTCAGTGACAAGTACAACCTGAAGAGCGCCACGGGCTTCGATCCCAAGCAGGCTGCGGCTGCCATCTTCACTCCCACCTTCGGGACTGTGATGTACGGCGAGAAGCAGAAGTCTGCAATTGCGGTTCCCAAAACCTGGAAGGAACCAACCGCCAAGAACCTCGAAGAGTTCTTCCCCAAGAAAGGGGACGACATTGATTACATCGAGGAAGTGCACGAAAGCGTGACCATGGAGGTCTACTGCGCCAAGTTCTTCAAGCAATGCGAGAAGGAGATTGGCATCAATGCCATCGCACCCGGTGTTGACCTGACCAACCTCACCCTCCCTGTGCCTGAAGGTTCCGGTGGTATCCGTGCCATGCTCGCGTCGAAAGACGAGACCGGAGCTATCGAAGGTGGGCTGAAGTAAAGTTTGTTCGGAATCTGTTAACAGATTCTCTTACATACCGTGCGGGGGCTGGGTAGGCCCCCGTCTACAAATGTGGTCCAAAACTAAGACGTTCAGGCCGTCTTAAGTTCATTCGTAAGCGGGGGTGAAAACCCTCGTTTTTTTCTGCAGTTTTTCAGCCTTGTTCAAGATCTCAAGCGCCTCCTCACGGGTGGTGCAGAGCTCCGCCTTGGATTGAATCTTGGCGTACTTCTTTGAGTACTTAGCTGGTTTCATCATTAAGGAATCCCTGTAAAGCCATGGTTTCGTATTGAACGAGACGCTTACACAACCCACGGATTGCAGCCTGTCTTGCAGTAGCAACCTTTACGAGTCTCTTTGCAGCTTCACGTAACTCTTCTACGTTTGTTGCTGCGTCAATTTCGTTGTTTATCCGCGCCTCTAAAAACTCATCTTCCATAGTCTTCGACAAATCTAAATCCTCAAATGGGATTTCGATGATCTCAAACTCTTCAGACATTGAGTTTTTTACATAATGAATATTCTAACAATGGGTGCAATATGTTATGTACAAGTGGCTACATTATCTTTATAAAATCTTTCCTATTGACAGACTCCTGATGGTGACTATCATCTGAATATCTTTTTTGACTCCATGGCAGCCCGGAAGTCTCTCACCAACACCAAGACAATCGAGGCAACCCCGAAGAAAACCTCTATCGGTCATGGTCGTCGCAAGCGTGGATCATTCAAGGTCCGGGGGCAGAAACCTTATAGAGGTCAGGGAAAGTGAATCCGGAAGACTGCTTCACACCTCTGAAAGAGAAGGCGGTCGAGGTTCCTGATTACATCGAATGGCTCATCAACGAAGACCCTGAGTGGCAGGAACACTTTTCGTTTGATGCATTCCCGATCCCCCTGGAGTTCATTGACATTGAACCCGCTCTCAAAAAATTAGATCAGATCTGGCCAATCAACCGGCTAGGCCTGCTCCGCATAAGCAGCATGACTGTCTACGACTGGCATGTGGATCAAGAGCGCGAGGCCTGTGTCAATCTCCTCTACAGCATCGGTAGCAACAGTCACACACTATTTGGTTCGCAACGAGACCCCTATGAAAAGGATGTGATCGAGTTGCAGTACGAGCCAGACACCTTTTATTTGTTCAACAATCAGGTTGAACACACCGTCATCAACCTTGACGGCCCTCGCTATCTCTTCTCTCTTTACTTCGAAGAGGAGAAAAACTATCACTCCCTCAAGCAATTGATCCATGGCTGATCCAAAAAGCTACCAAGAGATCCTGCAAGAGCAACTGATGATCAAGGAATTGATCGACCTTCCCAACACGGATGACGAGGAGAAGGAAGAGCTGGCAATGCTATGGCGTGACCTGAAGAGCCGCGAGGCGTACAAGTTTGACGCGATCATCGGTGTGATTAAAGAATGCGACAACTGCATTCATCAGTTCACCAAAGAGATGGATGAACTTCGAGGCAGCGTCGATTACTGGAAATCAAAGCGTCAGAATGTTATCAACATCATTAAAGCTGCCTATCAAAGTCAATTGATAAGCTCTAAACCTACGGGTCTTAAGTATCAAGCAACTATCAAAAACGTTCTACCAAAAGTCAGAGACAACTTTGACAAGTGGAATGAAGACGAGCGGCAAAAATTTGGCATCAAAAAGACAATCGTCGTGGAAACAATGCGCGATGGACATGTAGTCAAAGAGCGAGAGGACGTCTATGCAGATAAAGAGGAGCTACGTCAAACCCTGATGGATAACCCAGCTGCAGCGCCAGGGGCAGCCGAGCTTGTCAGGAGAGTCTCACTTTCCTACGGCTATCGTAAACGTTTGCAAAAGGGCGTCTGACGCCTCTTGACCTCCGAGAAGCAGCCGATAACCTACGACTGTCGAGCACCAGATCAGTTGCCGTACCTGCACTGCACAAAATTATCACCCGACACCTACGAGGCGAGGCTCAAGGATGAGTATGACTTCGACAAAGAGTTCAGGAAAAAATGGAAGTTCTCCCTCGACATCGAAGGAAAGTTCGACATTCCTGAAGACCTTCTTGGACGACTTGGTTGGAAGGATGATGATCTACTGGAGTGGTTCGAAACTGGGAATCAGGAATTTCTTCTAGTTAAAATTGTCAAGTAATGAACAAAAATCAACGTCAGTCTTACCTCGACATGATCGAGGCAGCAGCGAAAGCGCAACGAGAAGAACTCGCTTGGGTCAGTAACCTTTACCAGAAAAGGCTGATTGAACTTGAGGAGCAAGTAACTAACTATGACAACTGGGTACAATCTCGAGATGAGCACTCTTGATGATGGCTGCGTGCAGGTCTGTCTGACAGAGGACGGCTTCACTGCATGCGCCATCGTCAGCTCAATGCATCTTGCAGCAGACAAAGAAAACCAACTGCGTGCTGACATTCACAAGCAATCACTGAATGCAATGTTTGAGTGATTCAGGATTAGGGTAATTAAGCTTGTCCCGTTGTTGCACCCTCAACGATGAGGCAAGCTAAAAAATTTAAGTATCGCGGCGAAAAGTCTGAGATCCTGGACTCGATCATCCACGAAGGATATGAGATCAAGAGTCTGAAGCACGGGAATACCGGACACATTCTCTATAAGTTCCCCAGTAAAGCCCACGACTGGGAGATGTGTTGGACAATGGATCTTCAGACAGCAAAATCCGGGGTCACAAAGTACCTCTCTAAGCACAAAGAGGCCAGCAGCGAAGAGAGTAAGAGTCCCGTAGAATCAAAGCTAGATAAAAACTAGGCAGTAAAAGTGGTGCGTCCGGTAATGACTGACCTCATGGATGACTTAGCAATGGGCATCCATGAGTATCTCTTGGAGATCGCAACTAATTACGGCGGGTCGTACTTCGTATTGATCCCTGTTACTGAAGTGGTCAAAAAGTTCGGTCGCAATCACCGCACCATTCAACGCCGCATTCAAGCTCTCAAAGATGAGGGGATTCTTGTCCCTGTCATTAAGAGGCAAACCATCACCCTTTACGAGGTCAAAGACCTGGAGGATCAGGCATGAGCGAACAGCCGAATAGTGAAAGAAATCTGGAGATCATCAACTTTCTGCTGTCATCGTTCACCGATAACGGCAAATCTCTCCGTGCATTCACCACAAATCCGCAAGAACAGGCCATAACCATTCTTACAGCTGGGTTGTTGGCGAATAGCAAGCTGATGATCAGCCCTGAAGATGCAATCAAATCAGCTTTTGACATCCATTCACGGATCCAAAAGCACGTTAGTAAGTTCCAATCGATGCAGTTTCAAGCTAACATCGAAGATTGTTTTCAGGAAAAACCTCCCGAAACCGAGCACTACTGAGGCGGGGACGAAGATTTAGTACCCGTATTCTCCTCACAACTGCAACAGTGAGTTGTTCGATTATCGGTCTGACGGTGATACGCGCCTCACCATTAATGGATCGCGTCATTACAAAACACCGTATGGAGCTCTTCCTTCAGTAACGACAATCCTGTCGGCGACAGGTGGAAATAAGGCTGCGCTTGAGCGTTGGGCCAAGAAAAACCCTGGTGGTAGAGAAGCTGCAGCTGCTCGCGGAACTAAAGTCCACTCCCTGATGGAAGAATTTCTGCTTGGGATCGAGCGAAATCCTGTGATCGATGATCCTGAGATCGCTTCATTCTGGGAGGGTCTGCCGCAAAATCTTGAGAAACTGGAGAACGTTATTTGGGCTGAAAACCCTGCAAAGCCGGGTGATTTCGGCTGGACAATGGGTGGCGATGGCATCTCACGTGTGTGGCATCCCGGTGTCAATGAAAAAGAAAAGTGGGGCTGGGCAGGTGCCCCTGACATCGTGGCTGAATACAAGGGAAAGATTGTTCTCGGTGACCTGAAGACCAGCAACGGCCCCTACTACTCAAAGTGGCCTGGCCCTGAGACCCCGAAAAATCAGTACGGCATGCGGCGAGCCGGCTTCATGAAATATCAAAAGTGTCAACTCCAGCTTGCCGCTTACGCCCTTGGCCTCGAGCACACCGTCAACATTAAACCCGAGCTATGCATGACCTTCGTGGCGACGCGGGAGACAGTACAGGTGTTCGCAATTCAGGCGGGAACAATCGAGAAGTACAAACAGAAGTGGCTCGACACCGTTGAGAAGTACTACTCAGAGATTCTGCCTGCTCAAAAAGCAACAGAACTAGAGATGGATGCACAAGAAGATAAGGACTAACTCAAAAAAATTTTTTGTCAATGCTTATGCTGACTTATTTGAATTAATCTAAACGTACACGAAAACTGGAAAACATTCGGATAACCAGTTTTCAGCACTCTCTGGGCTGCCTAACCTTTGTCCGGAGCATCCAAAACCACGGAATATACTAAGTGACCAGCGCCGCTCCCGAGCCAAATCGACCCCATCAGCACATCGCTCCGGGGGAAATTAATCTTGATTTAATCCCGCAAGACTGGGCGTTGACGCCTCTGCGGGAGAAGAGAGCTTATACACCTGGTTGGACATCAACGCCATTTTCGGTCGATCAAATCCGTAGTGAATTAGAAGAAGGCCGCGCCACCGGCATCGGTCTGATGTCTGGTCAGTGGTCTAACGAAGGTGGGTTGGTATGGGTTGATATTGATGGGCCAGCAGCAATCCCTGTTCTGGAAGAGCGGGCCGGTGGTCCTCTCGATGCAATCTTTCCAAGCACACTGACGATCTCCTCAGGTAAAGAGGGTCGTCAGCGGATGCTTTACAGCGTCCCGAACTCAAAAATCTCACTGATTCCGGATAAGGCCACGATCAAGATCGGGGTTCCATCGTTCGAGATTCTTTTCAGATCGCGTCAGGGTGCAATCATGGGCACCCACCCTGAAACAGAGGGCTACTACACAACAACTCACGGTGGGTTTGAGTTCGCTAAGAACCCCCCTGAGCTTCCTGAATGGCTCTACAACGAGATCCAAAAGGCCTTCCCTACCAATAAGTATCGCAAGCCTGTCACGAGCGGAATATGCACGCAGAGCGTCAATCTCTCGTACGAGGAGGGTTCAACTTATCAGCAGGAAGAATGCATTGCTGAAGCAAGAATCTACCTTGAACACCTCAGTGTCGAGCGTGCAACTGACTACGAGGAGTGGCTTGCTGTAGGAATGTGTCTACACCAAGTCGACGATCGTCTGATCGAAGACTGGATTGCATGGTCTGAGAAAGCACCGAACTTTGAGAACGGTGTCTGTGAACAGAAGTGGAGGTCCTTTGAACGGGTTCCCGGTGGGCCAAGTCCCGAAGGTTCACGTGGATTGCATTCTCTCAGGGCTAAGGCGAAGGAAGATGGATATATCGAACTTGGCAACTATGTCGTTGAGTCAAAAGAGGCTCTCGTCAAGAAGGCACAAGAATTCTTCTCCGATAAAGACGAACGTATGGGTGAACAGGAAACAGCAGAGGCAATCCTAGAAAGCATCATTGGCTTCCCTGATAAGGGGATGCGCGATGAAATCGAGGATCGCAAGAAGAGAGAGCGGCGCCCCAAAAACCCCCCTAGCTCCGAACTTGCGGAATACGCTACCGAGATGGTGATTCAGTGCGGGTGGCGTTTCGATCCGCGCTACGAAGTGTTCATGTTCTATCAACAGAACAAAGGCGTCTGGAGGCGTGAGGAGTACAAGCATGAGTACAAACACTTCATCCAAGATCTGTTTGTGCGTGAGCGGATCCCCCTCCCCGGTGGGTTTAACAACACGCTGCTGAATGATGTGGTGAGCCTGACCCAGGCTTATATCAGCCACACCTACTGGGATGACGACGATGATCGTCTGGCCTTCACAAACGGTGTGCTTGAGGTTTCATCAGGTGAGTTTCTCGAGCACAGCCCTGAGCACTACATCACTTGGGGTCTGGACTTCGATTACGACCCTCATGCTGATCCAGGTCCGATTATCGAATGGCTTCTGCGCACACAGTACGGAAATACCGACCGTGTACAGGTGCTCCGTGCATGGCTGAAAGCTTGTCTTGTCGGTCAGGGTCACGAAATTCAACGCTTTCTGGAGGTCATCGGACCCGGCGGGCGCGGTAAATCAACCTTCGCAAACCTTTGCTGTGCCTTGGTTGGCGCACGTAATTACGCCAGCACAACCCTCAATCAACTCGAGCAAT
>Ga0209645_1000725_pt1 | contig 16898 bp, 40 predicted proteins | sample ETNvirenome_6_30_FD_184070 | JGI IMG/M metagenome (GOLD analysis project Ga0209645, IMG submission 184070) | Marine viral communities from the Pacific Ocean - ETNP_6_30 (SPAdes) (version 2) | ecosystem: Environmental > Aquatic > Marine > Oceanic | place: Pacific Ocean | collected 2013-06-19
TGTTATGTTATTTGGTTCTGATACTGTAACTGCCATAATTAATACTTTTTTTTAACTACCTAAAACTGTAATGTTTGGAACATCTTGTATTCCCGTTGGGGTCGGGCTTCCCGTCAATGGGTCTATTGCGTATGCAGTATAATTTATCATCGCATAGCCATTTACTATTGCGGTACAATTTCCCGCTTCTGAACCCGAAATATTTGTTGTGATAATTAATTTTGGATTATTTGTGTTTGTATCTGCAAAACCTACTGTTTCTGTAAATATTCTTATAACTCCCGAATCAAAAGTTAAATCAACGGGTTCGTCTGATGAAGGCAATTCATCTTGTGAATTTAGGGTTGCCCACAACCCTCCATTATATCTTGCCAATAAGTTAAAAGCACATCTATAATAATTTGATGCTGAAATTGGCGTACCACTATTTGGAGTAGCGGATTGAGTACAAAATATTGTTCCCGATGCCATAATAAAAAATGGAGCATTATAATCCACAACGGATTCAACACCGCTATAATCAAAGCTAACCACTTGAAGTGCTACATTATCGTCAAATTCAGCCGAAAAAGGAATCCATATAGCAACACCTCCATTTGCAGAAGGTACTTTAGGAATGGGTGCAGAAGTTAAAAATTCTTCTTGACCATAAATATCCTTTACTATATATTGTCCATTTGGCTCTTTCTTATAAACTGCCAATGAATTACCATCGGGAGAGGTAATGTTTTGCGATTGTGATACTGTTACTCCACTCATAATGTTATTTTTTTATTTTTTTATCCAAATATTTTATCCCAAAATTTTAATAGCAATGTCCAAAGAGTTCCTACTACAAAACTCGCTCCTACAAATTTGGCTTTAAGGTTTTTATCGTTTTCTATATATTTTCTGTGTTCATTAACTTGTTCTACCAAGCCTTTTTGCCCATATACTTTATTTCCGATAACAGTTTGTTTTAAAAGTTTTAAATCGACATCCATTTCTGTCAATTTATCCTTTATCCACTCCATATCTTTGCCACTAACCGATGTCGCTCTTGTTCGTTTGCTTACTGCCATTTTTATAATCCTAATCGTTCAAATTGCTTTTCTAATGATAATGCTTCTTTAAAAGTTGTATTCTCATAAACTGCAATACCAATTTTTTCATTTTTTTCAAATATAAAAAGGTTCATTTCGGAACTTGATTTTTTATATACTTTCGCATACATATCTACGCTTTTTCTCAAAAATGGCGAAGCCATCATTTCAAATCCTAATAAATCCACCTTTACATCCATAATATCTTTAAAAGATACTTCTTGTTTCGGCTTCCAACTATCACACATAGTGTAGTTTACACCTTCCGCTCCATCTGATTTGACAAGTATTTGAGTATTCTCGTTAGTCGTTTCAAACTCCTTTGAATACTTGTTAATACCCGTTTTCATAATTTTTTGTGTCTTTCCGTAAATCATTTCTTGTGTTTTATCTTATATTTCTAATTCTAACTTTTTCGTCTAAAAAATCAACCGAACCTTGATTGCCTTCTTTGACAATCTTAATATCTTCGATTGTTATAGGGTCATTATCTTGCTCTCTAATACTGTTGTTATATAGAGTACAAGCAACCGAATACTCGTTTCTTGATATATTAACAGTTTCTACTCTTGACTTCATATTCCTAATTCAGCATTTAAACTTGATGAAGCAAAATCACGAGTACCCCTAACAAATTTCTCTCTCAATCTAACATCATCATTCATAGGTGTTTTAGTGATAGTTCTCGTTGTTGGGTTTACGTTATATGAAAAACCATTGAACATAAAACCACTTTTACAATTAGAAGGTAATCGGTTATACCAAGCATCCCATTCTTTTTGTTCTCTTGCTATACGCTCTGCTTCTTTTCTTCTGCGTTCTTCTTCTTCTTTTCTTCTGCGTTCTTCTTCTTCCCTTCTTCTGCGTTCTTCATCAGCCAAGTCCTTCTCTTGCTTAATCTTTTGATTACACGCTCTTAAAAATTCCTCTTTAGATATTACTTCCATTTTGCTATTCTTTTACAAATTGATTATTTTTAATACTATATCTTTTACCATTTAATGTAAAACCATCTAAACATTGAGCGGGTACTCCCGAAGTGTCCAATTTTTTTGTACCACCATCAGTCTTTGTACCATCATCTTTTTGGGTTTCCCCATCTTTGGTTTCGCCTTCATTTGTGTCTGTTTCTTCAACTACAACACCCTCCACATCTTCAACAACCTCCTCATCTTGTGATTTTTGTTGTTGCTTTTTATAAAGAATGTATATAAGAGCGACTATTCCCGCTCCTAATAACCATTGACTTGTTGATAGTTTCTTCATTGTAAAGATAATTTTTATTTTTTAAAATAAATTATATTTTTATTCCTAATTTGTCTAAAAACTTTGTTACTTCTGATACGGGCTTCTGTAATCCCACATCTTCTGAAAGGTTTTCACTAATCTCAACATCTTTTACATTGAGTAAAATTTGTTTTGGCAATTTGCCCACAACCACATTCATTTCTCCTTTCAAATCAACTAAAAGCGGTTTTGCACCTATTAAGGTTATTCCAAGATTTTTTAAAACCCCTTGTTTACCTTTAAAACTAACATTTGCTCTAACGGGAACATCAAACCAAGTATCTCCCGCTACTTGTAAAGGAATATTGTTTTTCGCTTTGCCAATTAATACATCTGCATAGTAAACATCAATATCATAGTTTTTAACCTCTAATGAAAAAGATGATTTATTTAGAATTGATAAGATGAGGTCGAAATTCACACCATCTTTTGTTAATTCATTAACTCTTACACTCTTAATTTTATAATCCCAATCAAGTGCCAAAGCAACTTGTTTAGTGATATAAGAGTATATGGCATATCCAATGCCACCTAATCCTACTATGTAGAGTATTTTCTTCATTTTACTTAACCAAACTATAAAGTAAAAGACCGATAGCACCATATACGAGATATGAGTTAGGAATTGACTTTACAAGTCTTTCCTTTTCATCAAATCTCTCGCCTTGCTCTTTTACCTTTTCGATTACTTCTTTACCTTCTTCGACTACAAATCCTCCCGTGCTTTTTACAACATCAAAAATGTCATAAGCACCCGTTTGAACTGTATCTAAAATATCACGACCATACTGTTGTGCAGTTTCGCCATCCATATTTGAGTGTGATTCACACCCACAAGCATTAGAAAAATTATTATACATCATTTTACTTTTTTTTATATTTATTTATAATCAAAAATGTAAGCACAAGCAATGTACCTACACCTAATATCAAAATTTCTTTTGGAAGCCCTTTCGCTCTCGCTTCATCTTCAATCCCCTCCATTTCTTTTCTTTGCTCATCTAACACCGCTTGTGCATTTTGCCTCCAATTAGGGTCGAGTTGCCCAAAATAAGGCTTCTCGTATGCCATATCAGAAACATTATTCCATTCTGATTTAGCTTCGGGATTAGTAAACCCAATATCTTCTATTAAATTTGTCATAGCTTTCTCAAAATAATTACTGTTCCTAATAACAATACAACACCGCCAACTGCAATAATCATTGTTCGTTGTTTTTCGGTGTCTTTTTCAATTCTATCTTGCAGAATATCTGCTTGTCTTTTTGTTTCAACTGCATCTTTGTTTGCGGTTGCAGTTTGTAAAACGGGGTCGCAATATCTTCTCTGATATACTCTATTATATTCATTGTACAAATTTGTATATACCTTTTTACCCCTCTCATCAACTCTATGCCCATCAGAAAGCATAGCATCTTCAATTTTACCCGCTTTTAAAAGCCTTAATTCTTCTACGCTGATACCTAATTTTTGACAATCGGCAACCTTTTGAGCGGGAGGTACATTTTTCCACCTTTCAAAATCGTATGTTACTTCGGGATAATCTCTACGCTTTTCATTGAATAGCTTATTGTATCTATCCCTTTCACATCTTCTCTTACCTTTTAAACACCAACCCATATCTTTATTTTATAAATATTGCTAATCCTAATAATAAAACTCCTCCACCTACAATTAGCATTGTTTGTCTTTTTTTGTTTGCTTCCGCTATGATTCTTTCTTCTGCTTTTTTAAACTCATCTTGGGTCATATCAATAGTACCCTTAACGCTTGAATCTTCTAATATTTGACTACAATTTTGTCTTTCAAATTGTAATTCTTTTGCCATTAAAAAATCTTTTACATCCCTACGACTACCACTCATTTTACCTCTGTAAACCAAGTCTTTATCATCTCTTAATTTACTTATTTGAGCATCTAAAACTTGACAATTATATGTAGGTGGATAAAGGCTTTTATTGAAATATGTTGAAGAACCTCTCCTTGCACTATTCAATACCACATCCTTTGGCATTTGACTTCTAATTATTTCTTGTTGGCTCGGTCTTGGCATTTTTACATATTTAAGTTGTTATAAACCCAATCATCTCCGCTCATCACAAACTCTTTCCAATCCGCACTTGCTACACCTTCCGCTTGTTCTTTTGACCACCCTTCGTTTGTCGCATTTTGCAAAATCTCTTTATATTCATCTTTACCTAATTTGTTATAATACAAACCTAATGATGCCCAATCAAACCACGATAATCCTCCGTGTTCTCCAATCGCATCGTAGGTTTTAGCACCCATTTTACCATCAACAGTTAATGAAGCACCTAATTTGTTTAAAGCCGATTGCAATAAAGAAACTCTGTATCCATAAGAACCCACTTTTAACGGAAATGAATCCCTTGATTCTTTTGCTCCAACAGACGATTGCGTGTTTTCATCTATTGTACCCTCAACCGCCTCATTTTCTATTGTTACACCTTCTATGGCATTTTTCTTATCTCTATTTGCTCGATAAATTTTGAAGGCAAAATACCCCATTGTAATTCCGAACAAACTACCGCCTATGATATATAAAGTTTGCTTTTTCATCCTTTTAAAAATATTGCATCGGGCTTGGAACTAACTATTGACCCGATTTGTTGTAAATATCCTCTGCTTAAATCTCCTTCTAAATCTTCTTTAAGACTTCTATTGTATTTTGCGTTATAGAAACTCACGAGTTGAGCAACACCACTTTTGGAATTTATATTTCTAAATACTCCAATAATAGCATTCTCATCTGTTCCCGCTCCCGAAATAGCACCTCTCAAAATCTCTGATTTGCTTTTCAAGTAGTCTTGCTTGTATTCAGCGAAAGGTCTGTTTGAAGCCCTTAAATTCAATAGGAATGATTGTTGCCACACTTTTAAGTCATTGAACTTTATTCCACCGCCACCAATTCTTTTAAGAATCTCATCATAGAAAATTCTTTTAGACCATTTGTTATAAATGATATAACTTATGGTTAGTGCAGTAACCCCTCCGTACAAAAATATTTTATCTTTCCTTGTCATATCTTTATTTTTTTGGTACTGCTTCCGATACCCCTCTCGTTGCTATTGCAGTTCCTATTCTTACTGCACTTTCGGGCTTTCTTGCCACATTATAAACGAATAAGCCTAATCCACCCACTACAATTACTCCTAATGCTATTCCAAAATATCTACCAATACTAAATGCATCTCCAAAGAAATCTCCAACACCAATTAGCTTGTCTTTTACTTCTCCTAATGTGCTACCCGCTATTTCAATCCCACCCTTGTCTTTTAGGTGGCTTCTTAAATCAGAAGTGTTAGCATCTGATGTAAAACCATTTTGTGCATCCCAATTAGCAGTAAACAAGGCATTAGCTTTTTTTCTACCAAATGTTTTTCTTAATGCATCATACCAAGAAATCCACACCACATCGGATGAAGAATTAGTAGGGATATTTCTTATTAGTTCTTTTGACATATCTTAATACATTACAAATTTTTTATTTTCAAAGTCGTTTATAAACTTATTAATGATGTCGTATCGTTTTTTATTCTCGACTGTTGGTGTATTCTCGAAAACTTGAAGAAATGCTTCATAACCATCTATTCTTGGATAACCAAGACCTAAATAAATTAGAAGTCCGTTCAAGTCTGCCTCTACCTCATCATCAATGTTGTCATTTAAGTAAAAGTGTGCAAATTCGTGTAACAAAATTGCCATTCTCATAGGTACAGTATAGTTATCAAATAACTTTTTTGATACTTGAATCCTTCCATTACTCTTACTTATTCTTGCGGGAGTTTGTAATTCCCTTCCGTTTCTGCCATCAATAATCGTTGGCAAATACTCAATTTTATAGTGTTGCAACTCACTTACATAATCATTAGGTTGCAAATAAGAAGCATTAAAGCTAAATCTTTGTGCAAAATCAACGAAAGCACCTACTGAATAGCTATTAAAATCTACTTCATCCATTCTTTTTTCTAAAGGCTTTTTCTCTATGTTTAAAACCCTTACTCTATTAGAAATGTCGCCTCCCCTTTCATCATCGGATAATATTATATCCAATGTTTTTGGGGTTAATGGTAAACGAACATAAAACTTGTAAGAACGATTTACTGTTTTATATCTATTAGTAAAACAAGTCAAAGGCTTTTCCTTATCAACGACTTTTAGCCTCAATTTGATTGGTCTTGCAACTTGAACGCTAATTGCAAGGGTCATTTGCTCGTATCTACTATTTAACTCGTAGTTCATTCTTTCTTATATAAATACTTATATGCTACCGCACCGACTACTATCAATGCTGATAACATCAAAATTCTTTTATCCAAGCCTATAATCTTGTTATTAGGCTTTTTGTCCTCATTTGATTCGAGTTTGGCTTTTGTTTCTTCAAAAACATCAGTAACTCCATTTTGGGGAAGAACAATTCCCTTTGCTTTTTCTCTCTCAATCCAATCTTTAAAAGGAAGGCTACTTCCACTTTCCTTATACCTTTGATTCGCTGATTTAATTCCGCTTTTAAAATCTAATGCCATTGTGTCTTATTTTCTTGTTGCTAAATATATTAGTCCTCCTACAAGACCAAGAAAAACAATTCTTCTTATTCTTGCTTTACGTTTTGCTTTACTAATTCTTTCTGCAAAAACTTTTTTTTCGGTATCTGAACCTCCAAGTTGTTGAGGCTTAAATCTATTCCCTTTTATACCTTGTGTTTTTCTCATAACTTTTTAACTATTAAAATTGTAATTCCAACTAATACAACCGCTCCGATACCCACATAAACTAAAGGAACTCCCGATTTTTTTTCTTCAAAGTCCACATCGCTAATATCTATGCTATCCATATTTGGCAATGTGTTTTGCTCATTTATAGTTTGTTCCGCAACTTTATTTTTTTCTACTTGCGAAACATATTCTTTAAAGTCAGCTAATTTTCCGCCTTGACTTCTATGTTCTCCCCAAAGCTGATTGATTCTAAAATCGCTTAACTCAAAATCTCCTTTTATCTCATCATAAACTCTCGAAAAAGGTTTAAAAGCATTAGATAAAAAAGTTTTCCCTTTACCTCTTTTAGCTATATCACTAAACTTACCTTTGAATGAATTGTTTCCTTTATTTCCCGCCATAATATTGGCAGAAAAACTTCCAAAGTTTCTATATCCTCCTACTTGAAAGAAATCAGCATACATATCATCGTTTGGGTGTGTAGTTTGCATTTTATTTTCTTTTTAAAATTATAATTCCACCAATTAATACTGCTAATCCGATTCCTCCATAAAGTAAATAATTAGGTTTTGATTCTAACATTGAATCATCTGTTACAGTTGGAGTAAAAACATCTGTTGGAGTTTCATCTACTTTTGGTGGAAAAAGGTTTAAATCAGAAATTTCTTTTTGCTTTTCTTCTTCTTCAAGTTGAGCGAGTAATTCTTCTTCTTTTTTGATTTGGGCATCTTTAAGTAATCTTTGTTGCCTAACAAATACATCAAATGCTTGTAGATTATTACCATCAAGACCTCTTGATTTATATTCATCCCAAAAATTATTTATTTGAGTAAGCGTTACCCCTTGTTTTGCGTATTTATCTACAATAGCTTTTCTATCACGATAAACTTTTGAACTACTTATTCCTAATTTGAATCTCAAATTTCTACCAAAGACATTAGCAATATAAAATGGGTATTGTGTTGAGGTAAAACTTGAACCTCTGCCCCTTGCGTTTAAAAATTCGGGGTTAGGGTAAACTTTTTTACCACTATTCCAATCTCCGACTGCGTGTCCTATTGTACTCATTCTATTTAACTTTTAGATTGCCTTCTTTTACTAAATCATCAATAGTGTCTTTATCCTTGTTTTTATTACCTAAATCAGATAGATTATACATATAGGCAATAGCACCTACACCTACAATTATTATAGCGTAATAAATTAACTTGCCTTTCATCATTTCTATCGTGCTTTATAAATTACCATTCCCGTTTTGGTTTTAGACTTTTTATAAGTCTTTCCCTTATAAGAGAAGCTACTTGCTCCGCTTTTTCTTGCTTTTTCTTTCGCTTTCATAAAAGCATTCATCTTCTTTGCCATAGCTAATTATTTATTTTTTTTGATTACCGAACCGATTCCATATCCTAAACCGCCTCCCGAAAGTCCACCTAATAGTACAAGACCTAATCCCTTCCAAAAACCCGACTTAATTTTAAATGCATAAACTAATGCAACTATGTCGCCAACTGCGTTACCTATCATTGCACCTTGTTGAGCATAAGTTCCTTTAATATTATTGTTTTCTTCCATCTTTAAACTCTAATAATCCACTTCTGTACTTTACTATATCCCAAACAATAACTGCGGTTATAGATGCAAACATTCCTATAAGAAATGCTTTAGTATCTTGTGGATGGTTAAACTTCATCACTTTTTTCTCGTTTTATAAAGAATAATAATAGTACCTATCAAACCAATAGCACCCGCTATATAATAGATTTTGTTATTTTCCTTTTTTTCTTCTTCAAGTTCAGCTTGTTTTTTAGCTTCTTCTCGTGCTTTTTTTTCTTTGGCTCTTTGCTTTAACTTTTCCCTTCTTCTTCTACTAAACATAATTTTTCTATTTTGAGAAATTACCAATCATAATAGCCGAGATAGTTCCGCCAATTAATAGCCCTACAAAGCCCGTAGTATAAATATTTTTTTCTTTAAAATAGCCATACATTACACCACCTACTAAACCCGTAAAAGCACCTTGTACAGTGCCTTTAGTTTTAGTTAGTAATTGTTTTTTTTGGTCGCCATTGATTAGCCTTTTATTATTTTCTATAATTTCTGAACCATTCATTTTTTACCAAATTTTTTAATTACTATGTAACCTAAACCTATAAAAGCAAGAGAAAGTAAATAGTATTTTAAATCGGGTGTCCGTTTAAATATACTTTCACTATCCGCTTGTTTCCGCAGTTCTTCGTCAAATACTACTTCATCCAACAAACCGCTTACTTTTTACGGGTTGCGAAATAAATTGCAGTACCTAAAGCACCTAAAAGCACAACTCCACCAATTACATAAAGAATTACACTCGATTGAGGAGCGTTCTTTTGAGCCTTTAATAATGCTAATTGATTAGCCATTGCTTCCGAAGAAAGTTTTCCTTGCTCTACAAGTGCTTGTAATTCTAACTCTTTAGCTTTTATTTGAGAATCAATTAACTTTTGTTGTTGCTTTCCTTGTTCGCTTGTTTGCCAAATACTAACACCATTATTAATTAAATCTCCAAAATTTAAACCTTGCCAAAAACTACCACCTTTTGAGTTTTTTACATCATTACCGATTGTTGAACCCGTAGCGAGATTTGGCATACCCGTTCCCGTAGTCGTATTAGGCAGACCCGTTGATGTAATATTAGCAAACTGCGTTTCCATTGGAGAAAACCCTCCGCTTTGCGTATCCATAGGGTTAAAACCCCCACTTGCATTAGCAAAGTTGTCCTCTAACAAATTCGTTCCCATTTGACTGCTTAAAGGGTCAAATTCTTGACCGCTCCCTTGTGTTGCCATTGGGTCAAAATTCCCATTAGCACCTTTGTAACTACCCGCAAAATTAGACTTGTTTTGGTATCTTGATTCAGCCCACTTGATAAAGTTGTCCTTCAACTTATCAGATGTTAAAGCCATATATAATACCTTAACAACTTCTGTTACATCGTCAGATGGACTTACAGAAACCCCTTGTCCTCTTAAAAACGAAACAACACCTTGCTTGTCGGTTGCTACCATCATAGCGATTACATCGCCAAAATTTTCACTTCTTACCATTATTTATCATTTTTAAATATAATTGCAACCGCTAATACTAATGCAGATGCAAAGATTATTGTGTTTGTGTTTGTTGCCAATACATTGGCTTCACTCTTATCACTTTGTTGCCTACCACTTGCATTTAAAAAATGCTCTAAAAGGTATGGCGAGTTCATTCGACAACCGCAATCAGAAGGCTTATCTTCTTTTTGTGTCGGTTTTTCAGAAAAGTATTCTAAAATTATATCCTTATCGGGATGCAAAGACATAATAGAATGCAAAGCATCTTCTCCTTCGTTATTTACCAAAGTTTTTAAATTTTGGCTCATAGAACGAGGGTTTGTTACTCTATAACCATAGGCTTCACATAGTGCTTTCGCATCTTGTGGGTTGCTTTTGGCTATATAATCATATACTGTTGTCATATTTACTTTAAATTAAATTAAAAAAAGGTGCATAGCATTACACCACACACCTTCTTTAAAATCATTGTGTAGCATTCTACACAGTTTCATTGAATTACCCTTGCAATTTGATTGTTTGGGCTTTAACAATGCCTGGATTACCAAACGCTTCGGACACAGGGCGACCCGCTAATCCTCTTGCTAAATTGATATTATCAGATGGGTAGAAGTATAGCTTCACAGTAGCGTTAGCTAAAATTGAAGAAATAATTACTTTAGTGAATCCATCAATTCTGTACCCATATCGCATTGCAACGATAGTCGACTGCTGTTGGTATGGGTCGATTGTAGGAACTAAAGTCTTTTGTGCTTCATTACCATTTGCATCTCTTGTGTTTACCGCAAGAGTTTCCAAAACTTGGTTAGCAGTAGCTGACTGTAAGTAAGTCAAACCAACACTAAATGGGTTTTGCATAAATTGATAAAGCATTTCACGATAGTTAATTCCCGCAATACCACTTGAAATTGTGATGTTACCGATTACTAAATCTCCACCCGCAGTAAAACCTGCGTTGTTAATAAACTCATACGAACCTAATACTGCGAAATCGCCTACGTTAGCGGGGTCAGTCGAAGTAACAGTAATGATATAAGGTTGCGATGTAGGGGCAGAAACTCCACCTCCATTTGCTCCCGCAAAAAAATCATCACCACCACCCGTAAAGCTCGAATCATCTACGAAACCTCCAAAATTTGAGAAGTTTTCATTAGCGTTTGCTCTTGCATCAGCTAAATATTTACGAATATTTGACATTTTTTTAAAAATTAATAGTTATAAAATTATTTACTGTTCATTGACTTATTCAGCAGTTGAAGGTGCTTTCGTACCCATTTTAGCTAAATATGTTTGAACTTGAAAAGCGACTAATACTCCCGCAGTTACAGTAAGAACTTTACCTACTAATGTTACAAGTTTTTTGCTATCCATTACAGAATGAATTAAAGGTTAATAAATGTTTAAGTGCATAATTTCAGAACTATACCCCACAAATATATTATTTCAAGGCATAATAATTATTAAATAGCACAACCTTTTTTTGCAAGAAATAAGTTGTTTTAAATCTTTAAGAGCAATAATTCTTGATTATTCTGTCCTTAACATACTGAACTGCTGATGCTTGGGTATATTTCTTTTTACCCTTTAAATCCCTTTGTTGTAGCATTGGGGATATGATTTTTCGGTAATATTTCTCGATGTAATCATCTATTGCTTGATTTAGAAGTTGTTTATCGAAATCTCCTAAAATCTTTTCTGAATCGACATCTACAAAAAGGAAAAACCTATTATTACCATTATAGTATTGAGTGTTTATCATCATCTCTGCGATTTTTAAATACTCAAACTTATCTTCAAATTTCTTTATATGCCTATCTACACTATCTGTATTTTTATGAAACCTAACCCAATTTAAGTTCTGCCATATTTTTGAAGTAACCCTACCAATAGACTGAAAGTGCATAATAATATCTGTATCGGTATGGCGATTAGTACAAATAGCACCTACCAAATCATTTGGAAGATGGTCTGAAATATATCTATTTATATCCTCAATAAGTAACAACCCGCCTCTGAAATCATTAAGAATAGTAAATAAAGTATCTTGTATTTCTTTTAGGGTCATTCGTACTCCATCATCATTGAATGGTCGTATTCTTCTCGCTTCAATTTTTGGGTGTGCCGAAAATTTCTTTACATCTCTTAATCGTAATGCTTTGTACTGAACAAATTCATCATTGACATCCAATACCAAAGCCCTTCTTGGTTTTACACCCTTTTTTGGATTTCCTCTTACATAAGAGTTAATCATTTTTGTTGTAATAAATGTTTTTCCTACACCTTTCTTTCCTACTGCAACTCCTAACTTTGGTTCTCTCATTTTATTAGTTGTTGTATTTTATAATTAAATCATCGCCTACAAATGTTTCATTATCAAACGATATTGTTTCCTCTGTATAAGAATACAAATCTGAAAATGTAAACGCTCTTATTAAAAGTTGATATGTAAATGTTGTACTTCCTTCGTCAAACATATCTTACTTTTTCTTTTTTGGGCGACCTCTTTTTCTCTTTTTAGGTGCTTCCTCTTGTGGAGTTACATCTATTACTTGGGCTTTAGCTTCCTTTTTTGATAATTCATCTAATTTTTTTAACATTGATGGGTCGCCAAATTGTGGCATTCCATCTGCTTGTTGTACATTTTCAAAAGATGCGTTTTCCTTCATCCCTACCATATCACTAACCATAGATTCCGCAGTAAATTCTTCGGGTTCTACAAATACGGGAGTTGGCTCACTTGGTGGTGGTGGTGGTGTGCTTTGTGTAGGCTCGGATGGAGGTGGTGGAGTAGAACTTTGTGTACTCGCCTTTTGTTGAGGTTTTGGAGTAAAATTAGATTGCTCTTTCCACATATCCATAAGTTTTTTGTTTTGCTTAACAAGTTGGAAAATCATAGCACCTTTTGTTAGAATATCAGTACCAAACGCAACCGCCAAGAATTGTTCGTCTGTCATTGCAAGACCTTTTTTCTGAAACACCCTAATCATTGGTGGTCTTACTTTTTCGACAAATTCATCCTCTAATTTTATAGCATCTGATAGTTGTGAGTTATATTCTTGTACATAACTCAATAAATCCATCGAATTACCATCGTTATCAATAGGAACTTGTAATGATGGGTCTATTTCTCCATCTTCCATTGCTTTTGCAACCTTTTCCTCTTTGATTTTTGTAACACGATTTGCTAAAATGTGTGCTTTGCCATAAACATCTAATACAGTATCTACCATTTGTTCAGTAGCATACAGTTGTTCTTTCTTGTCTAAATTTTCCATAGCGGGATTAAAAGAAGATGGCTCTTTTTCTTCCATATCGAAATCAGAGAAGTTTGGTGCATCAAATGTAGGTTCTTCTAATTCTGCTTCTAATCCTTGTGTGTCTATATTCGCTTTTGTGTATGCTCTTTCTTTAACGGGTTCATCCAATGGACTAAACCCCGAATAGAAATCTTCATTACTTTCGACTGAAACATCTTGATTTACAGACTGTTCCAATTCTTCGTTAGTTTCTTGCTCTTTGCTCATTTTGTTTATTTAATAATAATAATTGATGTTTAACGCTATCGAACTTTTCGATTCTCTCTAAATCCAAAGGATGATGAGGGTCATAATTCTCCACATCTTTTTTGTATCGAGATAAATTAGTGTTGTTTTTATTTAAAACGAAGGCTACATCTTTTAATGTAAAGCCATATTCATTCACAAGGATATGAGTTATCATTCCGAGTGCGTGTGTCTTGTCTTTTAATCTTGATGAACCATAAAGAAGTTCTTTTACCGACATTTCAAACTCTTTAGCTACAATTTTGATAATTGTTCTTGCAGTTTCGTTTTGATAGGTAAGGTGGTTATCTTCTCGTAGTTCCACAAGCATTTTAATAAAACCCCTTTCGCCTACTGCCGAAATAGTTTTAAATATTTCCTCGAAAACTATTGTGATTCCTTTGTTTATGTTTTTTTGTGTCTTACCCATTCCCAAATTTATTGTTTATTTTTTAAAATAAAAATTATCTTTTAAGAATTATTTGACCTTCTCTACCCCATATTTTTTTCATATTATGGTAGGTATGAATATGTGAATCTTCTATGAGTAAAGCATCTTTAAAACCTTTAATTAGATTGTCCAAATCGGGTCTTTGTTTATGAGGTTGCCCATCCATTTTTTTCTTTTTTCTTTCACTCCAAGATTTAGGCATTGGTAAAACAAATTGAACATCTAAATCATCTTTTGGCATCCACCTACATAAAAAGCAGAGTAATTTTAAATCCTCTTTGTATCGCCAATATTTTTCAACTACGGGTCTTTTCTTCCACTTATCGCTTTGTGTCATTCGAGGTTTTGCAACGGGTAGAATGTTTAAAGTAATGTATGGAAGAACTTTTTGACCATCAGCAGTTTTTTGTTCTTCTTTTGGCTTTTGTTCTTCTTTAGCATTAAGATTAATTATTTTGCCAAACTCTTTTTTTGTGTCTTGTTGTGGTTGTTGTTCCTTGCTCATATTTTATATTTATCAATTATTGATTTAAGTTGTAATATTTCTTGACCAATTATGAAAGAAGCATCATTATCGCTTGGAAAATGAAGTCCTAAATAAACTCTACTATTTGCAACATCTTGAATGAATTTCTCACAAAAACCATAGCTTTCGGGATGTTTGTTTCCAATAATTTTCATTGCTACATAAGTCTGAATTGTATGTCCGCTTGGATAAGAGGGGCTATGACCCGATGTTGTAGCATAGGGAAATAATTTCAGCTTATAATATTGGGCTAATTGATAGGGTCTTGGTCGTTGGTATTTTTGTTTTAACTTTAATATAGCGGGAGTTACATCGTCAAACACATTTCCCAACAATTCCTCTACATCCATTCCTTTAGTTTGAAATGAGGATAATATTGATTGTGCTAAACTTCTGTCATAACGCTTAAATCGTGCATAATGCTCAATATTTTCGCTATCTTCCATTGAATTTACTTGTCCAACCATTTCATTTAATTCTTGAATAACACTTTCAGAATTATTTAATGGAAAGTCTAATTGTTTACCATATTTTTTATCTAATACGGGTATAACTTCATCAGCAATACACTTTTGTTTCAATTTTTCTAATTGCTCAAAGTTGAGGTTTCCGTAAGTTACTTTATTAACCCAATTTTCCATACCTTACTTTGTTACCCGTTAATGTGTCTATTTTATTTTTCATTTCTTGCATATCCCTTTTAAGTTCAGCAATCATTTTATTATCGCCATTTTTTAATGCTTCTAATCGCTTTCTATAATAGAAAATGGAATAAATTAGTGATGCAGAAGTTAAACCTAACATCATAATCGCAACCCAACCCAATTTTGGAGATTCAGATACTCCCCCCGTTTCCATTGAAATCGGTGCTTCTGTGGTGGGTGTTGCCTCTGTGCCTTGCATCTCTGTTGTGGTTGTGTTTTCTTCCATTACCTTGTTTTTTTAATAATATATACAATAGTAGCAGTTGTTACTACCCCTATAACTGAAAGTATAAAAGCGGGGCTTGTGTACCATTTTTGTTCCCACTCTTTTACTTCAATCTTTTTGTTCTTTGTTTTTGGCTTTTCGCCTACGTTAGCAGTTATTACAACTTCATCTAACATTTCAATATCTTCTTCTAAAAAGATTTCTGCATCTTTTAAGTCTTTAGCTTTTTTAAAAACGGATTTAAGACCAATAAATCTAATTTCAAATACATCATCGGGCTTAATCTCACTATTTTCAATTTCAAATTTTCCTTCTTGATTAGAAACAGTAGCTACATTAGTATTTTTACCATTTCTTTTAAGTATAATGGTAGCACCATCTGTTAGCCCATAATCATCCCTTATTGTTCCGTTTACTTTCACTTCTTTGCTAATTTTTTAAGCGTATAATAATTAACTAATGCCCCAAGTGAGAATGAAATCATTGCTAATACTAAAAATGTTTTATAAAAAGTAGGATGAACACCATTAGCGGTTTTTACCACTTCTTCTTTTTTTTCTGTCATAATGCTTTTTTTACTTGTTCAACTAAAATTCCATTGAGTATTGAGAATGTTCCGACAACTGCAATATTTTTAATTGTAGTATCTAATGTCGGTAAGTAGAACTTAAATTCTTCCTTCCCTTCATTTTTGGCAACTAAATAATGTGCGTATGCTTCCGTAGAAAACAACGCAAAAGTTACTAATGCTACAATATCTCTATCTCTCATATTCTAAACCAAAGTTGAGAACCATTACTCTAAAAGCAACACATTCTTTACAAGGGCATACTTTAAACTCAAATACAGTTAATTTGCCTAACCTAAAAGTTACGCTATACTTGTTTTTCTTATTCCCGCTTTTCCACGAGTTAATCCAATTAATATTTTTCATTACCATAATAATCTATCTGCGTAATATCCATTACTGTTCTTAATATTTCTGTCTGCTTTGTGTCGAATCTTATAAAGCCTTCTCCTTTTGTTTGCAGTACCTTTTGGCACTTTACCTTTCCTTTCGAGTTCCATATAAGTAGGATAATCATTGTATCCTATTGCTCCAACACTTGCCACTTTTTGTCCTTTTTTAAAGACATCAATTTTTTTGCCTTTTGTTTTGCTTGGCTTAACTGTAACACCAATTTTCTTGGCTTGATTTTTCGTGTATGTTTTAATCCTATAACTCATTATCAAAACGATGGGAAAAATGTTACACCTTG
>Ga0209645_1000728_pt1 | contig 16858 bp, 26 predicted proteins | sample ETNvirenome_6_30_FD_184070 | JGI IMG/M metagenome (GOLD analysis project Ga0209645, IMG submission 184070) | Marine viral communities from the Pacific Ocean - ETNP_6_30 (SPAdes) (version 2) | ecosystem: Environmental > Aquatic > Marine > Oceanic | place: Pacific Ocean | collected 2013-06-19
TGGTGACGAGCCAGAAGATGAACTTGGTGATGAGCCAGATCCTCTTGAAGCTGGTTACCATGGGGAGAGTACTAAAGAAGATGGTGAAGTAACTGAAGAAGATACTACCCATACTAAAGATGGTACTAAAACTGGAGTAGATCCTTCTGACGGTGGCGGTATCACAGCCAAAGCTAATGAAGATGGACTCGGTGGTAAGTCTTCTGGTACAGGAGATGCTAGTACAACTGATGAAATTGACGGTGGTAAAGATACTGGCGAAGGCAAGAAACCGGGACATACTAAAGCAAAGGGCGTTGGTAAGCCTGGTTCACAAGCTGTTTAAGACCTCTAATAATTATACCTTTAAGAAAGCCTCTCGTGTAAGCGGGAGGCTTTTTTTATTAAATAATTAAAAATGACCCCTACATTTGATTCATTATTAAAAACAATAAAAGAAGGTTTAAGAAAGCCAAGAAATGTTTTAGGTAAAAGACATATGCAAGGATCTACAGGTATGGCTCGAGATCGGCAAAATTTACTCGCCAAATCAAATCGTGCTACTCCTAACTACCCTCATAAACTAAAAGATTTAAAATGTAAACAAAGCGGGCAATATTTATTAACTTCAGTTGAAGTGAATCAAATAAAAGAACTGTATAACATAACAGATTTAGAGCAAAGAAAATCTCGCATGTTAGGTAATACAGGAATAACCTTTTTTATAGACAATAACGAATATTACATTAAAAAGTAATGCCAGGTTATCTTACACAGAGCGTTAGCGCGACTCCTTACTATGAAGGAGCTGCAAATACTGATAGGTTCGGTACTAAACATATCGCGACAACAGAAAGAAATAATACGTACAAGGTTTGGTGGAAGGAACAAGTACGTTTATATGGTACACAGATTGATTATTATGCTCGCAATTTTTCGCTAAGCGCTACCGATAAAGTATATGGTGAAAACACTTATCAAGGTTATCACCCGAAAGCTACATTTGTAATGTTAATTGACCTCTCTGACGGTAATATGACTTACTCAGAGTTTGGTTTAGTTTCAGATGATGAGTTAACTGCAATTATAGATATTGAAACATATCAACAAAACTTATCTACATATTATAATTCTAGTGACGATACGTTACCAAAAGCAGGAGATGTATTTCAATTAACAGAATATGGTAGTATCGATAGACCTCTAAGTAATGGTAAAATATTTGAAATTACAGAGCGTTTAGATCAAAGCATAAAAGAAATAAATCAATTACAAGGGCACTATGTTTTTAAATTACGCGCTAGGCGTAATGACCACACTTTCCTATCTGGTTTAACACCTGAATTGAGTTCGACTCAAGTTGTTGATACGTCAGGGGTTGGTCAGTTAAGTTCCATTGAAATTGATTATATTAATGACTTAGATACTGAACAGGGTAGTTATTTTGATTATGGTTCTAATGATGATGTGTATGGGGACTATTATTGACGCTCTGCTACAGAAGCATTTTCGTATTCAATTTCTATATCCTTAAGTACTGAAGGAAATCTCTCAGCAATATATTTTCCAATTGGAATAGGTTTAAGACACTCCTTTTCATAACCCATTTTTTCTGCTTTTTCAGAGATAATGTTTACTGCTTCATATAAGCACATCCAACGTGCTAGTTTCGAATGATCTTGTTTATTTATCATAAATTATTTTAGTAGGTAATACTGTACTATATTCTATATTAATTTTATTATTAGCGCCACACTGTACGCAATCAAAAGAATTTTCTTCAGTGAGATCTATCGATACATTATTTGTATTTTTGCAACCTTGACACTCAACAAAGATTTTATTTTTCTCTGCTAATTGTGCTAATTTAATATTCTCTTTTTCGAGATTAAGTTTTGCAATATATCGCAAGACATTGTTATATATTAAGAAGAAAATTATTTGTATGATAGTTGCGAGTAGAAAGGCATTTAAAAATGAACCAGTGCGTTCAGTTATAATATAATATAACCCCCCTACAGAACTTGAAATTATTGTTAGTAAAATTAAACTACGAATTATTTGTGCCGTCATGATCTAAATCGTCCGTGATCGATTTTATCATTTCTTGAATTTTTTGCAACTTAAAATTTACACTTTTTTTAGTCTCGTCGTCTGTTTTTACAGTTGGGTTTTCAAACAATTGATTTAATAAATAGGTCGCATCAGAAACATTTTTAAAAGCTCTCCCGAGCTGTTCTACGACATGATCACCAGGGAAAGGTTTGAGGTCGGTTTTTACTTGATTGTACGTCTCGGGACTTACTTTCGCAATATCCGCTAAAGTCTTTGTAGTAGGTCGAACATGTCGAGCCTTTACATCTTTCCAGTACTTGTTAGTGTACATGTATAAATCTTCGAAAAGTATGCCTTTCATCATAAGTATTTAATAAATACTTATATGGGAAAGTTTAAAAATAAATTTTTATCTCTATTAAAAGAAGATGAAGAAGTACCAGCAGTAGATGCAACACCTGGTGATGATAGAGAGTCTCTTGCTAATACCTTAGACGATCCTGCGACAGCTGGCGACTTAGAAGACGTACAAGACACCCAACCCAACACTGCTCGAGAGTTAGAACTCTTACAGGATTGGACGTCAAACATTGACGAAATACTGCAATATTTAAATGGTGGTACTGATAGCGTGTTAGGTGTTTTAAGAACTGATAATAAAATCGGTACAATTTTTGATGGTATTTCTGACGCTACTAAGTCAGAAGTATTAGATGTATGTGAGCGTTTAGCTAGTTTAAATCAAATCTTTAAAAACCTTTACTTAGAAAAACATAAATAATTATATGGGCTTATTTGACGACAATAAAACAGAAGAAATTAGCGCTGAAGAGCAAGCAAAAATTGATGCTAAGCGCGAAGCAAAAGCAAAAGCAAAAGCTGAGAAGAAAGCAGCTGAAGCTGCTGCTAAATCTGCTCCAGCACCCGCTGAGGATTATACAGAACAAGAGTTAGCGGAATTAAAAGCATTAGGTTATATTTGAGATAACAAAAGTTTACCTTTTAGCTCGTCATAGCTATTATTAATAATAAACTGAGATGAAATTTCGTCTCGGTTTATTTTTTGGCAAATATCATTAAAGTCTTTATACTTCTTTAATTCTCTCGGCCATATAAAACATTTTTGTCCAGCAGACAAAAGGGATATAGTTTTTTCTTTCGCGGTTATATCTAACCATTGATTATCGAGAACCCAAATTTTTTCGTGAAACGGTTTTTGTTCTATTTGTATTTTTTGTTTAGGGGTATAGCATGCTCTACCTTTAGTAATTCCTCCAACAGCGACACCGTTTTTCGCAAAAAAGCAATCGATCGGGCCTTCAAATATGAAAATATAATCAAGTGACGAATTAATATTATCAAAATTAAATATAGTTTTATCTGCCCCTATTTTAGAAAGGTATTTTGGTTTTTTATCTTTAACTAGTATCTTACGAGATTGATAGAAAACTATATCTGTATTATCATAAAAAGGAATTATTATTCTATCTTTATGTACATAATCTTTCATACAGAACCATAGACTTTTAGGTCGATTTACTGCAGTAAACAGTCTACGTTCTCTACACGTCTTTAATGCTAGTTCTACAGTTTTATCGTGCGCATAAAAAGCGCATTGAGATTTTTCATATAAATTTATACACTCCCCAGGTAAGGAAGGTTGAGGTTTTTCTTGTATTTCTCTTTCTTTATATGATGAAACATTAAAATTATCAAATGATTTACTATCTTCAATAATTTCTAAAAACGTTTTGCCAGTTACTTCTTTTACCCATTTAGCAGGAGATCCAGACCATCCGCAGTTATGACAAAAAATTAAGTTTTGTTTATTAACGAAGTATAGGCGCCGTTTTTTACCCCATGATTTACCCTCTCTGCATATAGGACATCCGCCTTCATATACATCAGTATATTTCTTGTATTTAGGGTAACCGGCGTATTGGTAGAACTTTTCGATATAGTAATCTTGCGGTACTATATCAAGGTTTAGGTTTGCCATCTAGTTTTGTTGACTTAAGTGTTATCTTTGTAACAAACTGATTAGATGATGGGCAAATATAATGAGCTTCAGTACGAATTTCATCACCAACACGCACTTCTCTAATTACAGGTCTAATCGTATCACCAGTTATTGGTGATATGATATTTCTAGGTTGATCTGGTAATCCGTTAAAATGGTGCGACATTGTGTATAGCCTTGTTAATAGTATTTAATAATAATTCATCATTATTAAAGGTTTTCCTCCAAGAAGTCTCATTTCTTACTACTGTCCACATATCTAATTTTTTTGCTGCTTCTATAAATCTAGTAAAATTACTCGTATGTAATGTTAAATCCTCTAATTGTTGTTTGTACGCAGGTACCTCATCATCATAATAATGATACCCTTGTGTTAAATCCATTAATTGCCAATTGCGCTTATATATTTCATATTGTTCTTCTGTTATTGAATCACCTCGTAGCAACGCCCATTCGTCGTTGTTAGATACGTTTTTATGTTCTAATTTGAGAAATCTTTTTATACCAAATCTAGGGAAGCCATTAATATTATCAGATTTATCTCCTGTAACAGCCCTATATGAAAGGTAATATTGTTTTTTAACTCCTGTATATTCTTCGAAATTATTAAGAGTAATTTCTTTTTTCTTAATAGGATTAAATACAGTTACATTATTGCTTACTACCTGCAACAAATCTTTATCTGTTGTAACTACAACACTTGTACCAGGTAAGTTATGAGCAAGATAAGCCATAACATCATCTGCTTCCATTCGCTTTGGATAGATATTCTTTACACCAAGTAATGAAATAACGTCGATTATTTGCTCTAAGAATTCAAATACATCCTTAAATTTCTCATCATCACGACCTGCTTTATATTCTACGCTTACCGCTTCTTTTCGAAAATTTGTTGACGGCCAATCTAACTTTTTATCCCACGTGCAGTAAATATTTTTAGCTTGAAATTTATCTACATAAGATTTCAGCGCTCTAAGGAATAAAAAAATCTGACCCGGTGAGTCAGATTCGTTTATTTTAAAGTTACTAGTCCAGAATATTCGATACAACAAATTGTTGCCATCGATGATTATATTATTTTTCCCACCAGCTTTCATTTTCTTTGTACCACATTATAGTGTATCTCAAATCATCGGCAAATGTTTTCTCTGTACCTGGAAGATCTAATTGTAATCCAGCCGCAATCATCATAGCCCTATATGAACTCTCTCTCAAACAATATTTCATGTCGTGACCTTTTCTATCCTCAACAAAAGAAATTAAACTTTCAGGCTTGTTCAAGATACTCAATATTTCCTGAACAAGATTTATATTATTAATTTCACCATGATTATCATTATTGTAACTTGGTGCAAAATTATAAATCTTGCCAGATGTACCATACTTAAGGACATTAAAGATTTTCTCGCAATGATCCTTTACATATATCCATTGTCGGACATTTTCACCAGTACCATAAACTGGAACGTAGGAATCCGCAAGAGCATTTCTTACCACAACTGGTATTAACTTTTCTGGATACTGTCTAGGTCCGAAATTATTAGTACATCTCGTAACCATAACATCTCGCTTGTATGTATGAAAATATGAAAGGGCTATTAGATCTGCAGCAGCTTTAGTTGATGAATATATAGATGAAGGCTGTAATAAGTCTCCTTCTTCACTCGGTGAACCAGTTAATGGTAAGCTCCCATATACTTCATCTGTACCAATTTGTATAAACCGCTGACCTTCTTTAAGTTGATTGAGTAGATTATAAACCCCTACTACATTTGACTGTATAAAAGGGTCACCATTTTCAATACTATTATCTACATGCGACTCAGCTGCGAAATTTATGATATAATCATATACACCAACATTATCAAATTCGTGTATAGATTTATATGTAATTTCTAGTTTATTTTTTTTATCTAAATACAGATCCCATAATAAGTTTTCTGTTTTTTCTGATACACTGTAATTATAGCTATCAACAATTGTAATCTTACAATTATTACATTTTTCATGTAATAACTCAACAAAGTGACTACCTATAAATCCTAAACCACCTGTTACTAAAATATGTTTATTTTTCATTTCTCTTGTAATAATCTATGAAGTGAATCCGCTTCTGACGGGAATTCAATATTATACAATCTAGATTTTTCGGTTGATAAAATACAATTAGATCTTTGCGCAGTAATATGCTCTTGTAATTCTTCGTAGTTAATAAACTTCCAATGAGGGTTCCATAAATTGTACTTATCAAGTATACCACAAACCTCTTTAGTAGTAAGCGGGTTAGGGTTTACACAATTATACGTCCCTATCGGTATATCCTCAACAGTGATAATTTTATTAATAACAGTTATTAAGTCCTCTATTACTGTTTTAGAATTTACCTCTTCAAGGAGATTGTTATACTTAAGTAGTTTTGTTAAGTAATTTTTACTTAAGTTAAAATCATTACATATAGGCATTCTAATACGTAAATTGTAAACGTTTGTGAAACCATTTAAGCATAATTCTAATGCATGTTTCGTCTTACTATACCAGCTACTTTGACTACCATAATCATTACTATCAATACCAAAGTTTGGTGTGTCTGTTTCTTCATACGGTGTGTTCGTATCTGTGTAAATACAACCTGAAGTAATGTTAATTAGTTTTATGTTTTGATCTGAACAAAACTGAGCAAGCAACGTTGGTAGGGTTACGTTTAAATCCCATGTAAGTTGTTTATTATCTTCACAACCATCTACGTTAGGTGACCCAGTATACCCTACACAGTTCACAATCCATTTAGTGCCTGTATTGATAAACTCCTGTCTTATGTCTTGAAAAAGAGTTTCTTTAAGTTCTGCAGGTTTTTGATATGGGTAATTATATAAATGCTTTACGTCATTAATATTGAACTTCTCGGTAAACATTTTATTTATCTTATTACCGATATAGCCGTTACCTAATATAACTATTTTACTCATTTGTTTTGTCTTTCGGTTCTTGTATATTATTAAAAAAATCTATATTACTAACTCTGCGTAGTAATGTTTCTATCGCGTCATAATCTTGCGCAGTTTTACCACCTATAATAACGACACTTTCTCCTGTCGTATCATATCCTAATAAAACAAACGATTTTAAATATTCAGACAAATAGTCGTTTACTGCAGATAATTCTTGTTGAGATCTTTCTTCTACACTCTCAACTGCGCTTATGCTTGATTTAAGTAAGTTGTCGAAGTTTCGGTTAGCCATTGGTTTGTTCACTTGGTGAAATATTTTTTTCTAAAAGTTTTGTTATAATTACTTCCATACTATCTGTTTTTAATTGTAAATTTTTAAACTGATTACCATTATGTAATTCAAACATAATTTCCCCATACCAGTCTTTATTAGTATAACATGTAATATATAATGCGGCGAATTTTGGGTCTATCATTATAGTCCATCTTCGTGCATCTGACGCAGGATAATCAGTGAATATTCTGTTCGCAATATAGCCGTTATCTCTTAATCGCTTTAAAAAATAACCACATGTTGTTACTTTGTTTTTCATTAATTTTTATAACTTGTACTTACGAAAGTAAGTTTACAGTTATCAATGCTAAGCTTTAATAACAACATTTTAAATTTACTATTAATATATATTTCTGCAGAATCGTAATTCAAGGTTGATATGAGACGAAACAATTCAACATCTAATATTAGCTCATAGCTTAACGGCTCTCCATGTAGTTTATCAGAGATGACTGTTGTATATGTGTCGGTGTTTTGTAATTTTTTATCCCCTAATTCTACAAACACTCGATCATCTTCTGTAAATAGATAAGCCTTACTAGTTTCCGTAACAAACGGTAAAGCTTTGAGCATTGAATTATTACTTTCTTTAGTAAAAGTAAAATTAGTATCTAGCTCTAATGTATTAATTTTATCAAAATCAAACGGTGTATTTGTTTGCAGACTATCATCAAATAAATGATATTTAAATCTATTACCTTTACCATTATTGTAATTAATACAATTGTTAGTAATGTTTAATTCTATACTCTCTTCATCTAAGCAAGAAAGTATTTTTATTAATTTATTAGTATCTGGAAGGCAGATAATATTGTCATTATTATCTTCCCACTCTACTTTACATTCTGCTTTAAGAAAGATATTCGAGTTGTTGTGAGCTAGAGTACTCACGAAATCATCACCAATATCAAGGGTTGCAGATGTAATTAATCTTGATACAGGAGATAGGAAGTTTTTTATAAAACTATCTTTATTATTAATCTTTAGAATCATTATTCTCGTTTAATTTGATTCTTATATTAATTTCTTTTGCGTTTTTTGCAACATTACGTTCAATCAGATTAACAAACTTAGTTACCTGTTTTTCCAACGCTGTTACTCTATCAATTAGAGGAGTTAAATCTTGCTGCTGTACAACTGGTGCAGGTTGTTGTGGTACAGGTTGTTGTGGAGCTTGTGTAAGTGGGTGTGGTGCCGCTTGCTGCTGTATCATTTGCTGCCTAGTTGCTTCTCGTGCAGCTGCTTCTTCATATATTTTTCTATTAATAGGTACATCACCCATAGTGGCGCTTTTTTGTACCATATTCTTGTTAAATTCATTTGATGTTACATTCAAACTATGTAACGCATACTGTAGTTCTTGCTCGTCGTTCATCTTACGAAATAAGGGGGGTATAACCCCCCTTATGAATTTTTTTATTTTATTCCAAACTATCAAGGAGCTGCTTTACCTTGTCATCATCAACGTCACCACTCTCATTAGTAGTCTCTTTTACGTCGTCATCAAAGCTAATGTCGTCGTCGTCATCGTCTTCTATTTTAGAAGAAGTTTCAGTTGAAGGTTTATCTTGCGAACCATAATAATGCTCGTTTAGCATTGTCTCTAATTCCTCGTAACTCTTAACCGGGAACACATTCTCAAGATCATATACTTGATCATAAATTGTACCTACCGAATCAGCGTCAACACCAGTAATCTTTGACGGGCTAGCAAAACGAGAACTTACATAAGTAGGAAAACCTCCTTGCTCTTCAACTTTAATACGCAAGTTACAACCACTTTCAGTCAAATCGAAGATACGCTCACCAAACTCTTCCGCGTCATCCCCTTCAATAGCTTCCATAATAATCTTATGCAATTGACGACCAAATCGCAAGATTTTCACTTTACCTTCATTCTCAGGATTTTCATTATCCTTGACTACATAGACATTAATTAACCAGTTCTCTTTTCGATTCAACGCCTTAGCCTTTTCTTTCTCTTCCTCAGTACCAGTGCGTGTGATCTTGAATCGAGCTTCAGCAATTGGATCACGCTCACCCCACGTTTGAGGAGAGATAGCACTCTGGAACTGACCAGTCGCTTCACTAACCCATCCATGAGAATAGTAATGAAAAAACGTCTTACTCGGATCTTTTGCGAACGGAACTAACCGTACCGTATATGTATTACCAGCCCTCAACCGTAAGATATTACTTGTCGAGTTGTTGTTCTGCGATGGTTTATTCAACGCGTCCTTGATTGATGCAAACATACTTGTTGTCATTTTCTTTTTAATATATTGTTAATAGTTTTTTTAAGTTTAATACTCAACGGTTTGATTCTGTTCGAGGATAAGTACCTCGATCTCAAACTACTCAGCACATTATAGAAGTCTTTGTAAACAAAATCAACTACTTTGTTCTCTAGATTTAGATGTCTATCGTCGTAACCTAATGCTAATAAAGAATATAAACATATGTTATCGGATTTTAAGTCTAGTAGAAACGCAGGGTACATGCCTTTGCTTATTTCTAAATATTTCTCTACAATTGAAATATCATTTTTTACACACTGCTCGTAAATAAATTTAAAACTATTTCTTAATTGTTTAATGTTAAATTCTGCATCTGGTTTAGTGAGTTGTATTTCTCTTACATATTTTCTATAAACAGAAATAGCTGGAAAGGTACTATAATAACTTAGCGGAACAAATCGCTCACTATGCATAATATAAGGAGCTTCAAAAAATAAAATAGGGTCAATTTTTTTATTTCTTAAGGTAGCAGATATCTTCTTAATTGCGATATATTTCTCATCCTCGATGTCGTCGAAATTTTTACGAGGAGTAAAGCCTTTATTTTTTCGTGTAGATTTTAAATATGTATTGTATGTGTGTTGCTCTTGTACGGTAAGATTTTTCTCTACAGTCATATTTGAAGTGTATTTTTCTTAAAAAATTTTGTTACGTATTTGCTCTTATAAAGTAATGGGTCATGATCTAGAAATAATCTTACTAAATCAAAATTACTCTCTAATAATAAGCTATCTTTGAATAATTCTCTATACTTTTTTTTATTAAGAACAATTAAAAATACATTCGCCAAATTAATTTTTTTATTTTCACACATCGAGACAAAACTACATAAAGTGAGAAATCTATGCTTTATATCTTTACGGTCTAAAATTGTATATGGATTATCCATTTAAAGGTACAAATTTTTTGCTTAACGCTAATACTGTCTCAGTTAATTCTCCGCCTGCAGCATATTCATGACCACCACCGTTACTAATAGTTTTAGCAAATTTGCCTAAATCTAATTCTACATTTGTATTCTTGCGATAATAAACCCGTTTACCGTTGAGGTTGATCAACATACATACGTCGCGATTAGTTTTATCAATAATATACTGCGCTACATCATTTATATATTCCTTTGCAAAAGCACTTACGAATTTATATTCTTTACCACCAATTGGTAATGTACATTCAAATAATTGTAGCCCTTCTGCAAGTTTTTTAAATTTATAAAAATGATAACTTATAATTTTATTCTGCTCATTTGTAAAGCCATGAAAACCATGCTCAAAATCATTAATAAAATTTTGTAATTTATTACCATTTTTATACCAGAATAAAAAGTTAAGTTTGTTGCTTTCAGGAAATTTTAATTCATAACAATCATAATCATTAACAAGAGCAATTAAATGTTTTTGCTCAGTTGTTAAATTACCAAGCGATCCTAATGTATTATAATATTTGTATATTAGTTTACTGCAGGAGGTTTCATTTACATCAATATAATACTCTGCATTTTTGTAAATTTCTTCTTTATGAGTCTTATGATGATCAAATATGCATACGTTTTTCTTATCTATTAAATCTTGTATTTCAGTAGTATCTAAGTCAAAGAAGTATACATGTTTATAATCTTCAAGCTTGTTATTATTAAGCCAACCTAAAAATTTTTCTCTCAAATTACTAACTTTAAGAGTAACTACTTTAGGCTTCTTTTGTTTAGCCCAGCAGTATACAAGATAACTACAACACCCGTCGAGATCTAGGTCGGTAAAGATTATTTCATCTTTAGACATTATGATTATTTACACCTCCCTCCCGAAATGTCCCGCTGACGTTTCTGCAGCAGATACATCTTCGTTAATATTAAGATCATTATTTTCAGATAATGTTAGAGTACTATAATCTATAGCCATTCTATTACTACCAGTATTTGACCCAAATCGGTTTTTTATAATACCTATATGTAATGCATCTTCTTCTTCATCTTGCTCATTGCGCCATATACTAACTATTGCATCAGCAGTTGCACCGAGACCATAACTTTCACCTATACTCTCTAAGCCAGGGGTAGTTGTATTACCATAACCAGTTCGGTTAACCTGTGTAGCAGAAACAACTGGACATTCAAACGTGTACGACATAGCTCTTACTTGCTCAGATATGCTTTTTACTCTTTCGTAGGAATTATTACCGTATGTACTCCCCATTAAATTAAGGTAATCAAGTACAATTATATCTGGTTTGAAACCCTTATTGCCTAACTTTTTAATAAAACCTTCTAATTGAGGTGGTGTAATAGAGTTAGGAGGAAACTCTTTAATTATCATATTAGCCCTAGGGCTTAACATTTTAAATTTAGTAACCTTTTCTTTTAACGTCTCAACATGGTCTTTTAAATGATTGATCGGTAAATTAGATATCCTTGATGTAATACGTTTACTATAAATCATTTCGGACATTTCTAAAGATACAACAAGTACATTCTTACCCTGTTCTGCAGCATTAGTTGCTACATTACTTAAAAATATTGATTTACCAACATTTGTCGGGCCAGCAAAAATATACATTGCACGACCATTCTCTAAGAAACCACCATCCAATCGTTCATCTAACCATTTCCAACCAGTACGTATTTTTGTTTCCTTCGTAGTGATATCTTCAATATGCTTGTCGAGATCTTTAAAATAATCATGACCTACATTTGTGGTGATAGAGATATTGCAAGCTTTAGTAAACTTATCGTGTATTACAGATACATCTCTTTCTTTACTATCAACAATGTCTAAAAATGTATTAAAGACTGCTTGTTCTTGCAAAAACTTTTCTGTGTATTTGTATAATACATCTTCATTAAAGTCTATTTCTATTTCTGCAATAGACTTTTTGCATTTCAAATAATGATCTTTTAATTGATCAGTATTTAAATATAATTCTAATTCCGTCTTTGATGGTCGTTGTTTATTCTTTTTATATAAAGCTTGAATTATTTTTATAATTTGCTTTATATCATTATTTTTAAAGAATTTATAATTTAAACTATCTATGATAGAATTTAAATATATTTCATCTTCAAGCAGCTGCTTAAAAACAATTTTCTCTAAAAATTCAAGATCAACGTCGAGGTAGTTACTTTCGCTTGTTAGCATGTTTTACGAGAGTATTATAGAAGTACTCTTCTGATTTTCTATAGTCGTCAGTTATTTCGGTTAGGCCAGGTGATTCATGTATAACATGAATAGGGGCTGTTGTTAGTTTTAAACCAGCAAGATGACAATCCAAACAAAATTTAATATCGTAGCAATGAAACCCTTTTAACTGCTCATCAAAACGCACGTCATGTAAAGCAATAGATTTAGTTCTTACCGCTAAAAATAAACCGTCTAGTAATATTACATCTTTTGGTACATCACCAAATATAGTATATGCATAATCAGTTTTATTATAATAATGGGATACTACACCTGATAAAGTTTCTGGTTTACATAATAAATGCCATAAACATGGTTTTTTTATTTGTAGTTTACTACCGCCAGCTAAACCTACTACATCATATCCTTTTTTGAAAAAATTACGGATAGTCTGTAAGAAGTTAATACTATCAATTGTTATATCATCATGCACAAATAATATACAATCATATTCTTTTAAATTCTCTTTTGTCAGATATTTGTTATACGTTGCGCATAATGGAGAGGTATTGTTATAAGTAGGTTGCAACGTATATGATACATTGGTTTGCTTTGACTTATGATTCTTTAAGCTATTAGCTAAACGAGAATTTTTGAATTCTTGTTCATTAAGCTTAGTAGCTGTTGCTATTAAAGTTTTCATAAAAAGAACGGTACGGAATTGAGCTTAAATTTACTTACTTCTTTAAATCTATTTGAAGTAAAGTTATATTCTAACACAGTCCCTTCGTCTATATATTTATATTCAGGCATAGCCGCAGACGTAAAGTTTCCGTCATTATAATGTAATGTACTGCCAGATCTAAATATACGTAAACTACCAGTTTTACTATTATAATACCAACAACCATATATACCTTCTAACATTTCTAGAGCTTGGGTAAATCCGACCTTTTCCATAAGAGGTAAAATGACACTACTATCTACATTATTATAGTTTTCTAGTTTCATCTTATCAACTAAATCTCTATCATTTTCTAGTACACCATTGTGCGCTAAATAACGACCATTCATAGTAAATGGGTGGGAAGTAGATAATTTAAAGTCTCTTTCCTTTGATGTAGGAGACTGTACGTGACCGAGATAATAAATACAAAAAGGATTCTCAGCAATAGGTTTTGTAAAATCTAATTCGTGTGTTGTTTTTACTAAAGTATTGTTTTGTAATCCTTGCGGAAATAGATACGTAACACTACGTACAAAATTACCCCTCTCTGTATTTTTTTTACAGAGTTTTCTAAATGTCTCTATATTATTTGATCCAAAAATTCCACACATAATTTTATAATCTATTGAGTTGTTTTCCAAGGTATATCATCTCGCTCATACTCTATTGGGTCAACGAGATTGTTTTGTAAGAAACCTTGTATGCGAGAACTACACGCAGTGCAATAACCACAGGCCTTTTCTCCTCCCTCATAACAAGTCCAAGTATCATCGAACTTTACGTTATTTTTCACTCCTGTTTCAATAATTTCTTGTTTTGATAGTTTAATTAGAGGAGCTTCTATTTTAACTTTTGTCTTTCTGTTCAGAGCGGTTACATTATTAATCTCTGTAAGAAACTCTTTACTACCATCCCAATAGCCAGCTTGACTATCTACGAGAGCAGAGCCATGATATACTGTTTCAGCCCCAACTGCTTCTGCATACGAACATGCAATAGATAGCATCATCATATTACGAAACGGAACATAATTTACAGTTTGCGCATCTCCTAATACATCTCGCGCATGCGCTACTTTAATGTTATTGTTAGTTAAAGAGGAAGTCGGCGCAATGTCTTTAAAGAAACTTATATCGATAACTTTATGCTCTTCGATATTATCATAATTATCAATCTGCATTCCAGCATATAAAATTTCTTTAGTATGCTTTTGACCGTAATCATACGTTAGCGCATAAATTTCATCATGGACACCTGCTGCTAAGCTTAAGATTACCGAACTATCTAAACCACCTGAAATAGGTACTACTGCTTTACTCATCATCTTGTTCTAATATAGCTAATTCATCGAGTGACTTACCATAACGGTACTTTTCACTTATAGAAGATTCTAATTTAGGCAGCACATTACTCCACGTTTCTTCATCATTGCGCCAATTTTTGTAATAACCTAATTTTTTCTCTCCCATACTATACGTCGAACCATTTTGTTGTATAATACCATGAGATACTGCAATATCTTTTAGACCAGAATATTTCTCTAGACCAGTCTTAAAATTAAGATATGCTTCTCCTTGCAAGAAAGCGGGTATAAATCTATTTTTTACTGTGAGCATTCGAAGAGTAACGCCAGAATAGTTACGACTTTCAGTTAATGCCTCGTCGTTTGTATTACCAGCATCAGTTTTCTCTTTCTTAGCTGCCATTTGTACTAGTATAGACGCCATGTATACAGGCCCAGACCCACCAGCTTGTTGCTTAACTAAGGTAGGATGGAGTGCACCAGGGTCAGCGTACGTATGATTACTTGCAATTACAGTTGTACCAGTAACAGCTGCTTTATAAGTAATAATACGCATCATGGATTTAAGCTGCTTGGCTCTAAGCCCCATATCCATGGCGCCTTTATTAGCACCAGCATCGTTTATTTCTTTCTCCGACGCCAAATTACCGAGAGAGTCAATAGAAATAATGAACTTACCATGTAGTTCGGGTTCTTTTTCTACTTCATCTAAGAACGCCATGATCTGGTTACGACAACTTTCTACTGTATCTACTGGAACATATTTTACATTAGACGTATCAAGACCGACATTCTCAGCTCCCTCGTTTTCTACTGCTACCTCTGTATCAAAGATAACAGGTACCATGCCTTTGCGTTGAGCATGTGCTAAAATTTTATTTAAAATAAAGGTTTTACCGCAACCAGAATCTCCTGCAAAAATAGTAATTCTACCTTTAGGTACCCCACCGTATAAGGAACCAGAAAGAATAGAATTTAACACTAAACAACCAGTATCAACCCATTCGGTAACATTACTGAGAGTATTTTTTTCTAAAGTAGTAGCGTTACTATTTAGTTTTTGCAGTTTAGCAAATGCTTTATCAACGAGATTAGACATGTATTAATGATCTTCAAATAATGTTACTTCTTCTTCCTTTACAGGCTCAGGATTTGGTTCTTCTTTCGTATTAATTTTCGCATTATAATGCTCTAAGATTTTATCTGAAATCTTAACTTCAACATTTATAATTTGAGATTGCCTGTATTCAAACACGGGATGTTCTCCGTCAGAAAATTCTGTAAAAAACAAAGGCATAACATCTACCTTCATATTTGCTGCGTCGTTGGGCGTCACCATAATCATGGCTGGGGCCTTTACTTTTAATGTTTCGTCCGTTCTTGCGACAAGTTCTCCGAAACATGTCCTACCAATACTATCTACGTATGTAACTATATCCATGTAAGTATTATATATGTTAAAAATTAATTTGCAACTTCTATTTTAAAGAAATCAAATAAGTCTACGTTTACTGCTTCACCTGGTCGAAAAGACTTCCATTTTACAGAGTCATAAAATCTATCAATCACACTATATACAATTTTTTCAAACATTTTCTCATAATCAATTTTGAAGTCTTTGTTAAACTCCTCAGGAAGGTCGTATTTAAAACCAAGGCTAGCTATACCAAACTTATTCGGTGTAATTGTATAAAAATATCTTATTTTGTCCCCTGAGCCAATATACTCATTATTGTTAGCTATACCATAATGATCAAGTAATTTATTATAATAAATAGAAGATTTAACGTGTATAGGTGTTCCTTTCTTAACCTTCCAACCCTCAGAATGTATACTATATTTTTCGTAGTCCTTAACACCCATAACGAATGCAATATCTTTTATAGGTAATGATTTGAATATATCATATGTCTCTTCAAACAACTCGTTCGTTGAAGATTGGTTTTCTGACATAATCATATGTTCAATAATTTTCTTTACATAAGGCTTAATTGCGTTAGGCATAGTAGTTCTAACAACTTCTACTCCTGTATATTTGAACTTTTTGCATACTACACCTTCATCATCGAGTTTGTGTAATAC
>Ga0209645_1000730_pt1 | contig 16844 bp, 21 predicted proteins | sample ETNvirenome_6_30_FD_184070 | JGI IMG/M metagenome (GOLD analysis project Ga0209645, IMG submission 184070) | Marine viral communities from the Pacific Ocean - ETNP_6_30 (SPAdes) (version 2) | ecosystem: Environmental > Aquatic > Marine > Oceanic | place: Pacific Ocean | collected 2013-06-19
GTGGGGTCTCGCATTATAAACGGAGAAATGATCCTGGTTTTTTGGTTTTCTGTTTTCCCTGGTCGTTCCTGGAACCTTTTGGCCGGTAATCTGCCCAGGAGCGCACTACAAATGCAAAGACCTGCCCTAAGGGTTCGGGCTCTCTAAATGGTCCCTTTTTTGGCCATTTTTGCGCGGATTCTGCTACTGCGAAATCTTGTCCAACGAGCGGCCGAGGTTTCTTTTTGAGTGGCTAATTGGGTGGACAAGGTTGGCCGAAATTGTCCAACGAAGGGTAATTTGTCCAACCAAAAGCCACCCTAGCTTTTTGTTGGGTGGAAAGTCTAAGTCACTTTTATTGAGTGTTTTATTTCTATCTGTCCAACTGTCCAAGGTAATTCCTTAGAAGTTTAAGCATTAAATAAAACCCTATAAAAGGGGTGAAATAGTATATATATATATATATATAGGAGTTTTATGTGGGTGGTTAGTGGATGGTGGACAAACCGCTAAAAAATCTTTGGGGCACGTTCCCCTTTTTGCTTTGGTAAAAAAAGGCAAATTATTTTTCGAACATCCAGGTTGAAAGCTGGTGAAGCCATTCTCGAGCTCCGCTGTCTTTTGAACAAAGGTCGGCCAGATTTAAAATGATGTCCTCGGTTTTTTTGTCCAGCCGTGGAAGGGTTCGCTGGTTTGGTTGTTGTTCCGCGGTTGCAATGATGTCGTGAAATTCCTTTGGGAGCTGGTCTCGGCAAACCGCCGCGCAAAGGGTTCGGGAATCATCTTTGCTTAAGCCTTTGCAAATTAGCTCGAGAGTTTGCGGAGTGAAAATTTGTCCGCTCGTGAGCTTTGTTATGACATTTGGAAGGCAACCAACCGCTAAGGCTAAATTATTTTTTTTCCCATCGAAAGATGCAGCAATGATTGAGGACAAGGCAGTTGAAGCAAATTTCATAACTCCTTAATAAGAAAAATTTCCTTAATAAGAAAGTTTTTTCTTGCCCCTAACATAATCCTTTGGAAGAAACTTATTCCGTCAAAGGAAACTTTTATGAAAGATTTATTATCAATCAAATTAGAATTAATCCGCTTTGAGCTGCTCACCGTGAAACAGTTGCGCGGAAACCGAAAAAATAGCGAGACAAAAAACCAGGCCATTGAAGGCCGGGTCGTTGAGCTCGAGTTTGAGATCGAAAATTTAAGAAATCAGAGGGAGGCACTCAAATGAAAGTTTCCCTTGAAATTGGCGAAGAGACTTTGGGTCTTTTGGTTCCAGCTTTGCTTGAAGCGGCCGAGCGTGAGGGTCTACTTGTTCCAAGCGAAGAGCGAGACGACCCTCTTACGCTTGAAGAAGCGGCGAGACGGTCAGGCTTGTCTCAAAAATCAATAAGTCGCCTAGTGCAAGACGGAGCTCTTGACCGGGTGCATGGAACTGGGCGGCTTTTGGTTACCAAAGATTCTTGGAATGCCTGGAGGAAAGGGGGCTGCAAGTGAAAACCTATGACGCAAAAGAAACTTTTAGGCGCACTGGATCAAGTCTTGGGCGGTTGGATGAGACCGAAATGGTGCCCGTTGCTTTTCCAAAATGGAGCGACGCGGTCGTCTCGGCTGTCACTGAGATTTTTGGAATCTCAAAGGGTGAGCTTTTAGGAAAGTCGCGTCGTCGAAAGTATGCCTGGCCCCGCCAGGTTGGAGCTTCGCTTCATTATCAATATGGAGATTGCGCGGCTGCCGGAGTCGGTGATTTTTACGGCGGCCGTCATTACAGTTGGGTATATTGGTCAAGAGCGACAGTTTCAAAAGCAATGGGTCGCAGCGAGCTTACGACGGGCCAGGTCCAGGCGGTTTATAATTTAGCGGCCGCGAGGTATCTGAAAAAATGAGCTCGGGCCGGGACACGATTGAGGCTGAGGTCTTAGACGCGGCCTATGCTAAGCACGGCGGAGAATCCGCCTGGTCAGCCTTTGGTGATGCGCGATTGAATCCGTCGGAGATCCTGGAAAGGATCGAGGAAGGGGATTCTTCGTCGGTGGCGGCTCGGGCGGTGGTGGTTGGTGTGATGCTCGACCTGGTCCTCGAGGGGTGGGCTAAAAATAACGATTTGGCCAAGGTCGGAGAAAACGCGTCGCGACTTGCTGCTGCTTTCGGGCACAGAGGGGGCTTTCGATTTGTGCCGCTTTTTGGAGCGGTCAAAAAATGCGGAGGCTGGGAGTCAAAGCCAGTCGTCGTTAAAGTGCTAGACAGTTGGTTTTGGGATAATCCCGACCAGGAAGATTTGGGCAAGCGGCTCTTAGCAATCGGGCGGTTTTTTAATCATGCGGAGCTCGAGAGCTGGTCGGTGAGAGGACTCGCTAGAGCCTTTGGTGAGAGCCGGACCTGGACCGCGAAGCGAGTGCGGAAGGAATGTAATGCGCCAATCGAAGCGGCGGGCGGAAGGGCCAAGGCAACCTGGCAACAAGGGAACGGGCAAAGGGAAAAGAGCCGGGCGGCTCGCATAGAAAGTTTTCAAAAATCAAAAACACAGAAGTAAAAAATATGACAGAAGATGAAATTAAGGTAATCAGGATTGCGAGGCTAAGGCCCTCCGATTCAAATCCTCGGAAAGATTTCCGGGACGTCGATCAGTTTGAGCTGATGGATTCGATTAAGTCGGTAGGGGTTTTGTCGTACTTGTTAGTTCGTCCAATTTGCGACTATTACGAGATCGTGGCGGGGGAGCGTCGTTACCGGGCCGCCAAAGCCCTAGGACTTGAGTCGCTTCCGTGCCGGGTTCGTGATTTGAGTGACGAAGAGGTCGGAAAGATCCAACTCATCGAAAATATCCAACGCTCTAACCTGTCGGCGACCGAAGAGCTCGCTGGAGTGCGTGAGCTCGAAGAGCTTGGGGTCAAAGGGGAAGAGCTTGCCAAGTCGCTAGGCAAAACAAACGACTGGCTGCAACTTCGGCTCGACCTGGGCAAACTTCCAGGCGGAGCCCAAGAGGCGGTCGGGGCCGGTCGAGTGTCCTTGGCGTCGGTCCCTGATTTGCTTGAGGTTGATTCGAGCGAGTGCGAGCAATTTGTCCAGGAAGTTCTCGAGATCGAGGAGCCCGTCCCGGTGCTAACTCTTCGGGCAATGATCGACGAAAGGTATCGCGTCCCGAGAGAATCGAAAGCGCGTTGGAATGCTTTCGTTGAAAATTACAAAGCGAAGGCTGGAAAAAATGTTGAGGGTTTAAGCGACCCGGAGTCCTGGTCGCAATACGTTCGACCGTATGGCGAAGGGGTCGGAAAATGGAAGCTTGCGACCGAGCAAATCGGCGGACTTGCGGCTCGCCAGGAGGAATCGCGTTTGACCTGGGGCGACCTGGCAAAGGTCCATGGCGTCCCGGTTGTCCTGGTCCCGGTTGGCGGGGTTCGAGGAGGAGAGATTTCGGCGGCCGAGTTGGTCGATCGGTCTGTCATTGAGTCGGCGGAGAAGGCGGCAAAGTCGGCGGGTCTCGAGGTTACCCTGGGAGCCCGTCGGAGCAAAGCGGTCGAGCCAAAACTCGAGGAGGTAAAAGAGGAGGAGCTCGAGGAAAATCCCGAACCGGTTGTCGTTTCGTTCGACCCGGTCACAAGGTCGACGACCTGGAATCCCTGGGCGGTCGCGGAGAATGTTTTTTTAGAAGACGAGTATTTTTCCCGCGTCGAGTTGTGTCGCGAGGTCCTCGAGAAAGAATCTCCAGAGTGGAAAGGGGCGCTTTTGTCACGGTGCCAGGAATCTATTGAGGAGCTCGATGAGAGTGCCCTGGTCGTTTGGTATCTTCTCGACGGTCTCAAGCCGGAAGACCTTCGAGGTCGTCGTATTGCTGCTCTGCTGGGGGTCTCTGAGTTTTGGATGGAGAGGGTGGCGGCATGATTGAAAAATTGATTGTCACAACTGGGGCGGGAAGAGAAGTTCTCATTACCTGGCGGGAATATCGGTCGCTCGTGGGAACCATTTCAGCGAAGCTTTGCGCGGTGTCGGGGCATGGAACTTTGACCCGGTTATTTGTTTCTCCTGGGAATCGACGGGATGGGCTTGGCCGGGCTTTGGTTCGCCAGGGACTCTTTGAGCTTCGAGATGCGGGTTGCCATCGAGCTTTTGTCCTGGTCAGTCCGGGAGGAATGCGCGAGGAGTCGATTTCTTTTTTTGAGGCTGTCGGCTTCGAGGAGATTGAAGGAAGCGAATTTGCTCCGCCGCTCGGGTCGCTTGTGATGATGCGCGAGATCGAAAGGGAAGGGGAAATTTTGCCGGTCCGTTCATACCAAAAAGGAGGGTCAAACTAATGGCGGACATGGACGAGTGTCGGGCAAAGCTTCCGATTTGGAATCTTTTTGGGGCTCTGGGATTACAAGGGGCCGACAAAGTTGGAGCGTGGGGCGGAGGAGGAGGAGAGGCAAAGATTTGCTCGCCATTTAGGGAAGACAATTCGCCTTCGTTTTCAGTCTTTAGCCGCGACGGGGTCGGGCTTTGGAAAGACCACGGCACGGGCGAGGGCGGCGACGAAATCAAGTTGATTGAGGCCGCGAGAGGGATACCGACAAAAGAGGCGATGCAACTTTATTGCGAGCTTGCGGGAGTTCCCTGGGAAACTGGTGGAAAAACTTCGAGCCCGAGCAAACCCTGGAAGCCAGCAAAAGAAGCTCCGCCTGTCCTTCCTAAAAAGTCGCTTGCCGATCGGCTCGAGGGGGTCGAGGTGCCAAAAAAGCAAAAGCCAAAATCGACCGGGTTTGGTGAGATTGTCCGGGAATACGATTACCAAGACGAAAAAGGAAAATTGCTCCACCAAACGCTAAGAATGGAGCCCAAAAGTTTTCGACAAAGAAGACCGGCCAACCAGGACGACGACCAGGCAACGGTTCGAGGGGGATTCGTTTGGTCGCTCAAAGATTCCAGGGTCGTGCCTTACCATTTGCCAGAGCTTCTCGCCGCTCCAAAATGTGAGCCAATCTTTTTGGTCGAAGGAGAAAAGGATGTCGAGAACTTGGAGGCTTTATCGACTGACGGGCTCGAAGTTGTCGCGACCTGTTTGCCAATGGGAGCCGGAAAGTGGCGGGATGAATTCGGGGAGTTTTTCCGAGGCCGGTGGGTCGTCGTCATTCCAGATTTTGACAAGCCGGGCCTCGAGGGGGCTGACCTAGTAGCGCGTGAAATATTCAAGGTTGCGGACCGCGTCGGGGTGCTTCATCTCGAAAGCTTATCTAAACAAGCCCGTCCAGGTTGGGACGTGTCCGATTGGCTCGAAGGCGAGTGGGAAATTGGGATCACGATCGAGGAACAATATCGAAAGCTGATGGACCAGGCCGAACTGGCCGGTGTCGAAGAGCTTGACTTGTTTTCGGATTGTATCGTTTTAAGAAACAACGGCGGGATGTCTGTCGATCAGGATTTGCTTGCCAGGCTTTTAGTTAAAATCGAAAACTTAATTTATTGCGGCGACTCTTTTTGGCAGTGGAATCCATCAATCGGAATTTGGGAAAAGCGACGCGAAAAAACTTGGATCGAGAGACAGGTCAGGAGGCGGATTTGTGCTTGCGGTGGTGGTTCGATTATTACTTCTGCGCTTGTCGCTTCAGTGGTTCGATTGGCAATGAGCGAAAGGGTCTTTTTCCCAGAGGCTCTAAATAGTCAGAAATCAGGAATGTTTCCGGTTCGAAACGGTCTTTTGGATGTCGCGGCCGGGAAACTTTTGCCTCACAGGGCCGGACATCTGACGACCGTCCAAACTCCCCATCGATTCGAACCTGGGGCCGAGTGCCCGGAGTGGTTGGCATGGCTTGAAGAACGCCAGGAAGACCAAGAAACTCGAGACCAAATCCAGGAGATTTTTGGCTATTGCCTGGCGACTCATATCAACTACCACAGCTTCTTTTTCTTTTATGGTGACGGAGGAACCGGAAAGTCGACTTGTGTTGATGTCCTCGAGTGGCTGGTTGGTGAAGACAACAAGGTCGCGGTCGAGCTCACTGAGCTAGACAATGCTTTTATGCGTTCGCAGTTGGTTGGTAAATCGCTTGCGCTTTGTAAGGAGCTGACCCGTCACTCGCTCAAGCATATCGGTTTGATCAAAGCGATCGTTTCGGGTGATCCCGTGGCGGTCGACGTAAAATATGGGCAGGGCTACGATTTTAGGCCGAAATGCCGGGTTGTGATGGAGTCTAACGTCCTGCCAATGTCGGCCGATAGTTCGGCCGGGTTTGAGCGTCGTTTTATCCAGGTTAATTTTGACAAGCCAATCGACCGAGATGGAATTGAGTTTAACTTCCAAGAAAAGTTTCGTGCCGAAATGTCTGGGATTTTGAATTGGGCCCTGGTTGGTTACAGAAGATTAAAAGAGCGGGGGCGGTTTATTCATACCGAGCGAAGCAAACAAGCAACTGATGATTTTAAAAAACACCGAGCTCAGGTCGAGACGTTTTTAAAATCTGGGATCCTAAAAGAATACCCACACAAAGAAGACAACGGAGAAATCACGCGGCTTTGTGTTTGGATGGAGGATGTGTTTTCGGCTTATCACGAATGGTGTGCTCAAGAAGACGTCGTTCCATTTTATAAAGAAAAGAGTCCTTTTGCTCGCGAGCTTTTTACAAAAAAGCCCGATTGGCGGGTCCGCAAAAAACGGGAACGAGTCAACGACGAAATCCGAGATTCCCGGCTCTATGGAATCCAAATTATGGAAAACCTAGTTTCGACCTAACACCTAAAAAACCAAAACAATGACTCACGAACTCAAAGAAGTGGACAATCAAGAACGACTCTGGGCTCGACGGTGGGGTGTGACTCTTCGAACTGTCAAAAATTGGATTGAGAAGGCGGGAGAGCTTGGGGACGTTGTTCCTTTTGAAACTAAGAATCCTGACGATCTTCTCGAATGGTATCGCGACGCATTTGGGAAAGCTCCGAAAGGAGAAATTGAAACCAGGGCCAGAGAGCTTCGAATTGAGATGGGGCTCGAGGTCGTCGACCAGGTTGAGATTGACCTGGGCCCGATCGAGGTCATTAAAAAAGCACTGGAGCGGGTGGGGATGGATTTGACCTTTTCGAGAATCGTTGAGGAAGAAGAACGGGCCGCCAAAATGTATGAAGTCCTTCGGGTTCGAGGAGTGAGCACAAGCGAAGCTCGAAGGCAATGGAAAGAAGCAAGCGAAATGAAACGGGCCGCTCAAAAAGGCGACGATGCTGTCCAGGTGGCTCGTGAGCTTCTTCGCGAATGGGTCTTAAAAGAATTCGAACCAGTCCAGAGGGACCTCCGCAAAAAAATCAGCGGCTCGGTCTTGGGTGTGCAAGCTCGCCAGGGACTTCTCGAAACGGTCACCGATAAAGAATGGGAACGAGTTTGGGACAAGGAGCTCGAGAAAGTTTTGTCTGAGAAATGAAAAGCGATTTTTTAGATTCAATCGGGGTTGAAATCTCGACCTTTTCGCGAGAAGTCCAGGAACGTGTTTGGGTTCCTCGAGCTCGGCTAAACTTTGGCGATTATTGCGAGGAAAATATCATTCTTGGATCGGCCGAAAATGCAGATTACGCCGGGCCGTATTCCCGCGAGATGACCCCGTCGGTTTCTCGGTTTCTCGAAGAATTTTTGGACGGCGGGGGCGGTGAGCGTTGGCGGGAGTGTTACGGGGCTAAAGGTTCCCAGGCTGCGGTCACTGCTCATTCATTAATGGAGATGGTTCGAAGGGCTGATTATGCTCCTGGGAATATTGTATATGGTATCGACGCACAGAAAAACGCGGGAGCGATCGCGGAAAGATACGTCGACTTTTTAAAAAGCTCCCAGTCAATGGGGGACATTGTTGAGAAGCTTCCAGAGTCTTATTTGAAAGGCGACGTCATTTCGCTTCCTGGAATGAAAGTTTATTTTGTCGGAGCTGGTTCAGTCGGTCAGGCTGCTTCAAAGCCAGGGGTTGTCCTGGTGGTGATCGATGAAATCGATACACACAAAGAAACAAAGGTCGACGGTTCGACCGTTCACTTATTCGCGCAACGGGGAAAGGCAACTGTCAGCGGAAAAATTCTGGGCTTTTCAAAACCTACCATTGAGGAGGGCCAAATTTGGCAGCTTGTGACAACCGGGAGCGGTCACCGGGATTTTGTTCCATGCAAACATTGCGGGCATTTTCAATTTCTTAAAATGAGCCAGGTTCGCTATCAACATTTGCGCGACAAATTTGGCGACCTTGACCTGGCAAAGGTGATCCAAGGGGCAGAATACGAGTGTGAAGCTTGTGGCGGAATGCACCAGGAGAGCGACAAGAAAGAAATGCTCGCGAACGGGGAAGTCCGGGCCACGAATTACCTTGAGAAAGGGGAAGGCGACGCGAAGGAAAAGGTGCCTGGTTGGCTCCCTAAAAGAATGAGCTTTTACCATAATGACCTCTATGCACTTTGGGAAAATTCACGCTGGGGAAACCTAGCGGTGGAAAAACACGCGGCCGGTCGCGAGCCGGTAAAGCTCAAAGGATTTTTGCAGGATCGACTCGGGGAAGCCTGGAAGGAAGGCGGAGCTCGAAGGGTGCGCTTGAGTGACGTTCGGGAGATGTGCGGAGATTACAGGCGGGGAACGGTTTCTAAAAAACCCATTCTTTGCGGAGTTTTTGCGGATACTCAGGACGATTCATGGAAGGCGGTCAAAGTCGGTTATTCGGCCGAAGGTGATATTATGGTTTCAGATTGGGGGTCGTTCCTGACCTGGAAAAACTTTTTGTCCTGGGCTCGAGCCGGGATCGAGCACGAGGGAGTGAAGTATTCGGTCCGATGCAATTTGACCGACGAGGGCGGCCACCGAACTTATGAGGTTCGAAAGAATTGCTCGAAGCTTGCGCCAATTTTTAATCCATCAAAAGGAATCGGAGGAATGCAAGTCCGCCAGCGGGGTGGCGACCTTCTTCGATGGAGTAAAAGCCGGGTTTTTAAAACAACTCAAGAGGGGATGAGGTTGGTCAAGGTGCTTCACTACGACGATGATTCATATCGGAGGCTTCTTTATCGAACGCTCATTCTTGACCGCGACCAGGTCGACGAGGACGGAGTAGAGGTCGAGCAATTTGGAAAGCTGACCTTTCCCGTTGATGCCCTTCGAGATGACGAGTTTCTCCTCGAGCTCTGCCGAGAGTATCAAATCAAAAAGGCCGGGAAATGGGCCTGGGAGCACGAACCAGGGAACGACTTTGGGGACGCGGTCAAAATGTCGGTGATTGGTCGGGATGTTTGGTGCCGGTCCGCGGTGAGAGATTGACAAGGCGGGGCTCGATATGAGCCAACCGATCAATCGGGCACTAGTTAGAAGCCTTGCCAGGCTTCACACTGTCGAGCAACTAACCACCAAGCTCGACGCCGCGACCGCGGAGCTCGAGGAGGCGATGTCGGCCGACGTAGTGGTGACCGGTGCCAATATGAAAGAATCAGGCACGACTGGAGAATATCGGTCTGGTGCCCTGGACTTAAAGGTGCGAACTTATGAGGCGGCAATCGGTCTGAGAAAGCGTATTGATGCCGGAGCCGAAAATGGCGGACCAAATCGCAAAATGAATCATGTGAATTTTAGATTCCGCGAGTGGGGATTTTAATCGGTTGACGTAGTCGCTCCGCGTCATGGGGCAGGACTCAAAAAAATCACGGCGAGGAACTCGGGCAGGGAAAAAAGTTCAAGCCAGGAAAGCGGCCTCGAAGAGCCTAGTTGACGGGCTTCCAAAAACAAAATCTGACCTAGTCAAAATGATTTCGTCCTGGGATGCCGCCAGGCATTCCGAGCGACGCGGCCGGGTTGTCATGCCGTCGCTTAATCCGAAGCGAAGAGTCTCACCGACCGAGCGGCTGGAGATTTCTAGGAAGGTCGAAGCAGCCGAGCAAAATGTCGGGTTTGTAAAACGAGCAATCGAAGGACCGGCTCGACTGGTTGGAAATCTTCACCCGCAGAGCCAGGCCGGAAATGCCGACTTCGAAGCGGAAATCGAGGAGAAGGTTGGGAACCGGTTCAAAAATCACCTGGCATTCGATGCCGCGGGAAATTTTGATTTTAACGATTGGCAAACTTGGGTTCGCGAATCAAAAATAAGGACCGGCGATTGTTTGACTGTCTTGGCGTCAGGCCCAGACGGAGCGGCTCGGGTCATGTGTTACGAGGGCAACCAAATCGGCGACGGTCAAGGGAGACGGGACCAACCGGAAAATTTATATGATGGAATCTTTTTGGACCGCTTTGGAGGACGCTCGGGATTTCAACTTTTAGACGAGGATGGGAAAGCGTCCAAAGTCGTCTCTCGCGACCGGTCCATCTATCATTCAATCGGAGGAAGAGCCGGGCGGGTTCGATCAGTGTCGGGCCTTGCTCACGCGGTGGCCAATTTCCTGGATATGGTCGAAATTATAGCCGACACGAAACACGCGGTTAAGGTCGCTGCCTTGTGGGGAGCTTGGATTGAACAAGGGGCCAACACCGAAAACAGCGAAGACCCTGGCGAAGACCTTCGAGGGTTCCTCGAGGCGGCTGGAGAAACGGCTGAGATTGCAGAGGTTGAAAACTTAGGGGCCGGTGAAACTTTACCGGATGGGAATATTTTAAGCGTCGAAGATGTTGTCCAAGGCGGTCGGTTCCAGGAATTTGCTCCAGGGCAAAGCTTGCAAACCATGAACGACACGCGGCCTCATCCAAACGTGCTCGGGCTTTTGTCCTGGCTCATTCGAGACATGGCTTGGGGACTTCCTCACGGTGGGCTTTCTCCCGAAGTTCTTTGGGATGCGTCAAAAATGAACGGTCCAGGAATGCGCTTTGTGATGGCGGAAACTCGTCGTTTTGTCGCTGACGAGCAAGAACGCGGGAGACGAGATTGCCAACGAATTTGGATGTACTTCGCTGCTAAAGAGGCAAAACGTGGCAACCTGGTCATTCCGCCCGAGCTGAAAGATACTTGGTGGAAAACGTCTTGGATTCCACAAGCTGATTTGACAATCGACCGGGGCCGCGACGGCAAGCTCGACCTCGCTCTCCTCGATCAGGGACTAATGACTCGGGAAGAATGGTGGGCTCGCCAGGGCAAAGACTGGAAAACCGAGGAGGCTAAGGTCGCCAGGGAAAAAGCTTACATTAACGAACAGCGGGCCGCGGCCGGGTTAGTCGAATAGCAATGGCAAAAAGTAAGTTTGCGCCCGCGCAGTGCATCGCGATTGACGTCGACGGGACGCTCCTAAAGCGTGGAAAAATCAACTGGCCTCTTGCGAATTGGGCAAAGCAAAAAAAGCTTGAGGGGTTTGAGGTCATTTTGTGGACTGCTCGAGGACGACCACACGCCGCCGCGGTGGTGGAGCGGTTTGGTCTTGAAAGCTATTTTTCCCAGGTCATTGGGAAGCCTGGTTACATTGTCGACGACATGGGCTGGGGGTGGACTAAGTTCACAAAGATCGTGACGAAATTTCTGTAGTTGACGCAATACGGTCAAGCTATGGCAAAAGAATCTTGGTTTGAAATCAGCAACTCGGCGGACCTCGAGCCGCGGAACGAAGGCGGCCGCGTCGCACGGGTCGACATTATGGGGCCGATCGGTGGCTGGGATGTTTCTGGTTCCGAGTTTTTGCGAGAGCTAAAGGCACTTGGAAACGACGTTGATACAATAGATTTGCGGATTCATTCACCGGGTGGTTCGGTCCTTGATGGCTGGGCTATTGCCAACGGAATCAAAAACCACCCGGCGCACGTTGTTGCCAGGGTCGAAGGGCTTGCTGCTTCGATGGGGTCGGTCGTTTTAATGTCAGCCGACGAAATTGAAGTCCCGCAAAATGCTTATGTGATGATCCACAACGTAAGCGGCGGAGCATTTGGAGAAGCCGAGGAGCTCGAAAGTATGGCGGCCCTGATGAGAAAGCTCCAGGACGACGTAACCGATTTTTATGCCAACGCGACCGGGAAAGACCGGGAAGAAATTGCCGAGATGATGGCGGCCGAGACTTGGATGAATGGCGAAGACGCGGTCGAGCATGGATTTGCAACTCGTGTTCTCGAGCCAGTCAAGGCGGCTGCTTGTGCAGACCTAGACACTTTAGCTTCTAAATTTGAAAATGTGCCCGAAGCAGTCCTTAAGCTTCAGGCCGAAGAGCCCGCCCTCGAGGAAGACCAGGTTGAAGAAATCGAAGACTCACTCGAGAAAGACCAAGCCCAAGAATCCGAAGAGGAGGCGTCTGACATCGAGGCCGATCAAAAGGAAATCGAAGAAGAATTACAGGACGAAGTAAAGGCGAAAAAAGAGCTTTCTGCTTGGGCCAGAATTTTGGCAGCACTATCAGGTGATAAGTGCGCCGATAAATACGAGGGATCGAGCGCGAAAGCTGCTCTCCAACGTGCTGACAAACTCGAGGCGGAACTCTCCGGCCGGGTTGATGAGCTTGAAAAGGTCCAAGCCGAGCTTGAGATTTTACGAGCTGAAAACAAGGAGCTGGAAAGCTGTGCGCTGACAGTCGAATCCCGCTTAATTGAGTGTGGTTTTGACTTTGCAGAAGCGAGCGACCTTCCGGCTCCGAATGCCAAAAATGTTGGCAACGTCCTCGAGACTTACCTGGCAATGCAACCAGGTCAGGAACGAAGAGAATTTTTTGCAAAAAACCGCAAAGAAATCGAAAGACTCCAATCGGAGTAACGGGCGAAAAACTAAAACCAAAAAAACTTAACTATCTAAAAAAATGGCAAACTCATTCGCATCAGCTTTAGCTGTGGATACACTCGCTGAAGAATCAATTACCACTCTCGGGCCGGTCCTGGGATTGCTCGACAATTTCAGTCTCGACGTCGCTGTCAACCCGGTCGCTCCAGGATCCCGCATCCAGGTCGAAGTTGTTTCGGGTGGCGCAACCGCTCAGACTAACCCTTCGAGCTATACTTCAAACAGCGACTCGACCAAGATCGCTCGGGCCGTTGTGGTCAACCAGCACTCGATTTCGTTCAAGGTTACTCAAGCTGAGCTCAATAACGGTCACCGTCTTCGCTCACTTCTTCGCAAGAATCTCCAGGTCATTGGAACCGCTTGCCGGGACGCTATCTTTGCTCCAATTACAGCCGCTAATTATGGGGCCGCTGTTCTTGACTCAACCGCCGCAAACTTTGACTCAAGCGATCTTCAGACCGTTTGGGGGGCTTGCAAAGACTTTCCGACTCGTCACTTAATTCTTGATGGCGGATATTATTCTAAGCTCCTTCCAACCAACGCCGATTCATTTCTACCTGGTCAATCTGGAGCCTATGGATTTGATTCGATTGGAATGAATAACGCTTGGGCAGGGGCCGAAGCAAAAGTGATCGGTTTCTGCGGAAGTGCTGACGCCCTTGCAATCGCTTCGGGCGAGCCAATCATGGACGATGAAATCCAGGATCTTCTCAGCTTTTATGAGGCAGTTGAGCTTCCTGGAGGTTTGACCGCTTACCTCTCAAGCTTCACTGATCTTGGGACGCGCACTCGCTACATGAACATTTCGGTCATGCTTGGTGCTGCTGTTGGTGACGCTACCGCTGGGGCCATCATCACAGACGGAACCTAGGATTTAAAACAACCATTGCAAGCGCGGAGGGCTGGGGGGCTTTCCGCGCTTTTTTTGTGCCCTGGTAAATTGACGACCTGGCTCTGGTTATGGGTTTGGCGACGTCGCGGATTGCATTTTTAGAGAAAGCCCAGGAATCGCTCGAAAGCGTTTTTCCTGGTTCGATGACTTACAATGGTTCGACCTTTGCTTGCTCACGGTCGGGGCTCGAGGTCGTCCAGGGAGCCGAGCCCGGTGGGTTCGAAAACGAGGGCCGCGTGATGGTCCGGGTTCGAACTGCAAACCTCCCGGCCGCTGGGCTTCCCAGGGAAACCGCGGTTGTGTTGGATTCGGTCGAGTATCGAGTCGAAGAATGCCTACTAGAGCCAGGAGATGTCGCTTGGAGCGTCGAACTAGAAACCGTTTAAAATTATGAGAAAAAGAAACAATGGCTTAGCCTATAAACACCGCGGCCGCGGCACCGGCTCGAAAGCAGGGATGCAAAGGTTTTGCGGGGTTGAGTTTAGAGCGGTTCGCCTTCTCGATGAGGTCAGGGAAGCTTGTGATAAGTGGCTCAATAAAAACGAAGACCGTGGGTCGGATTGGGATTCGTTTCAGTATGGCAAAAAGGATAAAAAATGAGGCTTAAGGTTAAAGTCCAGGGAGCTCGAGAGCTGGCCAGGGAAACCGAGAAGTTCCGAAAAAAGCTTGGTCTTTCTGCCGGTGAATTTGCGAACCAGGCGGCCAAGGCTGTTCGAGATACTGTCGTTCGAAACGTCCAACCATTTGGCACCGGAAACAAAGCACTCGCCCAGGGACGCGGGGCGGTTCGAAAAGACCTTCGAAACATTTTTCGAGTGATGCCGGAATCCGCTCGAGGAAGTCGAGGAGTCATTACCTCGGTTTCGGAGGCTAGAAGGTTCCACCAGTCTCGGCGAGGAGCTCGAGGTAGGACAAGGCAGGGACGGGAAGCCATGATCCTTGGAAGTGTTTATCGAATTTACCAGGAAGACGTTTTGAAGCTTGTGGGAACTGCAAAAGGTTCGGTGATGGGTGGCGACCCTGGAGTTTTAAAAGGAAGATTTTCCGCCTGGGTCAAGAGATGGAAGACGGCCGGTTCTTCGCGGCGCAAAAAAAGCATTTTTGGGGCAATTTGGACATTCAAGGCCGAGCCCGCTCACGTTGCCAGTGATCGGGTAATGGGCGAGCGGGGACTTAAGAAAGTGATGAGGTCAAAAGATCGCGTTTTAAGAAATGTCCTGAGAAGAAAAGTCAAGGCCGAGCTTAAAAAGGCCGAGCGCAAAATTAACCGCTGACGATTGACGAGCCGGGTTCTCTGCATGGTGGTATCTGATCGGCTTCTAGTCGCCCTGGGCGAGTTTTTGAATCAAGACCTGTCTTTAAACCTAACTCCCAGGCTACGAGACTATGGCGGCACCAAGGCGGCAAAGACTTTGATAATAGACGCGCAAGACCCGGTCGAGCACGAGGCACTGGACGGGGTTTATGAGCTCGACGGTGAGGTGATCTTGAAGTTTCGGAACCGCGACGTCGCGGACGCAACCCAAAGAAGCGAGCTGTCCCAGGTTAACGACGCGCTTCGAGCTCGGGCAATCGATTGGATGAACGATACAAACAACGCTCGCGGCCTGGGAAGTGATGAGCTCAAAGTTTTTGACCTTCGAACAACGGACGGAGCTTTTCAACAAGAGGACAAGTTTCTCCTGGGCCGAGTGGGATTCTCGGCGGTGATTGTTGGCCTCGACCCGTCATAAAGGTTGACGGCATTCCGCGGGGTATGAGCGCAAAGATTTATGGAGCGGCTGTTTTTGGAGTCACCGCAGAGGTCGGAATGTATGCCCAAGACCTTTCGGTCGGGTATAGCGTCGACGAGACTTTCCTTCCTGATGAATCTGGGGACGATGTCGCGGGAGGTTTTACAAATGCTTCAGCAACAATTTCAATAAACGGATTTGTTAAAACTGGTGGGACTGCTTTTTCTACAGACCTGGGCGCCTCTCTTGCAGTTGCTAATTCTATCGACGCCGCCAGTTTTGTAGATGGAGCTTCTGACGACGACGCCGGAGAAACAATCCTCACCGGGGTAAGTTTGGGATACGGAAATAAGGCATTTAAGAGCCTAGACCTGACCGGAGTCTTCAAGCCGTTCATGGGTGCGGCTCAATAATTTTCTCATCTAAAAAACGAGCGGCCTTCGGGAAAGAGTGTGTGTCTTTCATCTCCCGGCGGCCGCTTTTTTGTGCCCTGGTTGACGGGTTGAAACTTTTTGATGACAGAACAAAATCTAAAACGGGGTGGCCCGGTCGTCTCGATGGGCGGCAACAGTGACGAAGCAAATTTCGACACGAGAGATTCACTTCTTGCCGGGGCCCTTATGGCCCTCGGGGTCGAGCCGGTCGACGCGGAGCCATGCAGGATCATTACTCGCGAACATCTTAGCGGGTCGACTTATCAATTTTACTTTAAGCCGCTTTCCAATTGCGGAAAGTTTCGGACTCGAGAGCTTCTTTCGTATTGGTCGCAAGGAACTGAATGGGTCGAAAGCAATCCAGAGCATCCTTTCGCTTATGCCATCGCGGCCGTCAAAAACTACCGGGGACTTTTGGATTTTATAAATAAAAAAGTTCCTTACGGATGGGTAAGCCGAGGCAAAAGCTTTGCAATGCTTCCCCTGGACGCGTCAGCCGAAACTCAGGAAACTATTTTGGGAAGGATGTCGAAATGAGTAAGCAAAAAAACAAAAACCTAGTGCTGACTCTTTTTTCAAAACGTCCAAAGGTGGGTGACTATACCCTTCACCCTCTCACGGCCGGGCGTATTGCTCTCCTCGAGGACAAGGGAAACAAGCTTTTTGCGGGAACTCTAAAGGAAGGAGACTCAGTCGACTCGTTTGACGTCTTTGAAGCTTTCATGGTATCGGTCTCGAGCGGGGAAGAGCTTGCCGAGCTTTCAATCCTTAGCGATGAAGAATGGAAGATTTCAACCAGGGCATTTGGATTTGACCTCGAGGACCAAACTTTGATGGACTTTTGGGATGTCGTCGAAGCAGAGCGAAAAGCGATCTCGGCCGCTCGAGCAGTGCCAAAAAAAAAGAGAGCCCGTCGGGCTTCGAAAACCTAATTGACCCGCCTGGTGACGATGCTCCTTGGTGGGCGACTTACGTTTCCGCCCTAGTGCCGGTGACCGGCCGGGATGATGACTTTGTTTTGTGGGAGTTGCCTTATGCTCGAGGGCTTCGATACCTCCACGCGGTGGCGGTATCGAATGGAACGACGATGGAGCTTGAGGAAGGGAACCAAGAAAAGAAAGATTCTCTCTTTGATGGATTCCAAGAACTT
>Ga0209645_1000731_pt1 | contig 16826 bp, 22 predicted proteins | sample ETNvirenome_6_30_FD_184070 | JGI IMG/M metagenome (GOLD analysis project Ga0209645, IMG submission 184070) | Marine viral communities from the Pacific Ocean - ETNP_6_30 (SPAdes) (version 2) | ecosystem: Environmental > Aquatic > Marine > Oceanic | place: Pacific Ocean | collected 2013-06-19
TAAAGTGCTGAAGAAGGCAAGCAACAGGCTAAGCCAGTTCAACCTTCAAGGACTACCACGGATTTATCCGTTGCACAAGATAGCAAAAAAAAGTTTATTAATAACTTGCATTAAATTGTAAGATATGATATACTGTATTTATACAAGTTAAGTTAGTATGTTTTTTTGAGACACGCTAGGTTGGTAAGTATGTTTAAGGAAGATGTAACGCCCTTAAAGAACGGTTAATTACCGCAACTGCACTGCAATGTGTGGTCGCCTGATGAGTAGCTACTTCGGGTGGGGTCTAGGCGAGAAGCCACCAGCAAAATACAGATACGCTGGAGAACGACGGTTGTAGTCGGAATGTACTTAAACAGAATTGGGTAGGATACTACTGGTGAGGGAGAGATTGAGCCTTCGGGCGATGAACTGTTCGGCAGCACTTTGAAGCACCAACAAGAGCTGGTAAAAAAAACATCTACTTAATTTGTATTAAAAAAGATTATGTGATATAATGGTTACATAAGATAACGAAAGGATATTACTTAAATTTAAAAGGTAGTACTTAACTATCGGCAACTGGTAGAAGGTGGGCACTTTGAACTGTGCAGCTGACTACATAAACGGTGCCAAATAGATAGGGAGAGTGACCCGGGGAATATGGTCGGTACCCACCTGCAAGTGGGACGCATACCGAGCCGATGGAGGAGCTTGACTGCATTGCTGCAGTGAAAAATCAGGCGTACCGGGCTAGCAAGACCCAAGGACTTGACAGTAAAGTGAGAGCCATCCTTGCCCTTGTGAAGGGGCAGCAGCTTTGAAAGCTGTACGTGAGAGCGTGGGTAGTCAAGTATCTGACGGACAGATTGAGCTACGAGTTCCCGAAACGAGATTCTATTTGTTAAAAAGCTTTGACGCACTTAGTTGTTAATGATGAAATCGCAGCATAACCAACTGTGAGGTGATTCACACGATAGTTAAGTAGTACCTTTAAGTATGGGTACGGAAAGGAATATGATGACTATGCAAGATTATCTAGATAGAGCTCCGAAGTCAGTTCAGGCTTACATCGGTGACTCTAGATTTAGAAAAGCTAACGGAGACTTCTCTGTTGGTAAATCATCTTATAGGGCTATCAGGTTAATTGGCAAGTTCGTTAAGAACCAAGTGCCATTTAACTCTAGAGATGCATTCATAAAGGATTTTGTTTACAAAAATCCGAGTGCTTTCTGGAACTTATACAGCAAATCTAAAAGACCTGATTACAGGTATAAATAGATTCTACGGCGTTTGTTCGAAGCTTCAGCTTCGTCCTTTCGTTGTCGCTGTAGAAGAAGGATGCTTCGGCTGGTCCGCCCAGCCGGAGTATTCAAGTGGTGCTAATAAAACCCTCCGGAGTATTTGAACATCCTAATGAGAGTTTCTACTGTCCGAAGACTGCTGGAGCGTTCGAACATTTGTTCGATAAAAAATCTCGACTAAAACTTTAGATTTTTCTTGGTAAAAATTACCAAAATATTTTTTTTAAATTTTTTAAAAACCTCAATGTTTATAGGCTTTTAGAATTTGGTATATATTTGAATGTATGATATAATACTTTTATACGGTTAAGCACTTGAGAGAGTGAGGAGCATAAAAACCAGCTTCGGCTGAATAATAATTGCCTTTAATTAGGGATAAGATAAGGTGCAAAGAAAACGTATAAGTGTAGTACGAATTCCCTTGTGGTTTTTTAAAATAGAGATACTTGCTTATATATGATTACGGGGTGCTAATCGTATAGCCTTTTAAACGGGTGGTGGAAGTAAGCCCCGAAGTTTTCAAGGCACGAACGAAAGGAAAGAAAATGGCTGAAATTAAATTTGCCCCTGTCGTCAAAAAGAATGTTGACGTACAAGCAAACTTTAAACCATACTTTGTATGGAAAGCAAAGCAAAAAAAATTTAAGGATTAAATTTGCAAAACTAAACAAGGTATGATATACTTGTTTTACAAGGTTGACGAAGCCTCCATAATGAGCGATGAGGTATAGATGGACGCTCGGCTTCTGATATCTTTGCAATGGCTGTAGAAGTTGTTGAGAAACTGGCTCGTAACGTGTCCATAGTCTCGAAAAGAAACTTCCTGCAACATACTGCTAAGACTTTAAGGTTATCCTAGGTGATACCTAAAAGCTTCTAAGCGTCCCTGTTGTTCATAGTGAGCTTATCGGAAACTACCTGCACAGAGTGGGGGGCGAAAGTCCCAGTTCGAACCAAACAGTTTCAAGATAACTTTTACAGCGATTGCAAAGAGTGTAATCGAAATTTGCATTAAATCGCAATGTGTGATATAATGTATTTATACAAACGAAAGGTATAAAATGATAAATAAAACTATCAAGACTGACAGCTCAATGTTGAATACGTTGAAGTTTAACAGAATTAATAGAAAGCTTACTGCTGAATTCAGTAATGGTGTGCAATACACTTATTACGGTGTTCTCAGAAGCGACTGGCGATTGTTGTTAAGCACACACAAAAACAACCAAAGCGTTGGTAAAGTTTTCGACTTACTCATTAAAAAGGGTAATTACGATTACGACAGACTAGGTGTTTTTAAATAAACACCTAGCAAGGTTTCATCATCGGGGGTTAAGGGTTTTCTTTGTTTTACCTTAGTCCCCAAGATTTTGCGGAAAGGAATTCGTAAGGGTTTGGGATATTTACCTTACGAAAGCATCCGAGGTTTGCTGGGGTTTCAGAACTTCCCCAGCTTACCTCAAAAAAAAATTTAAGATTTTTTAGAAATATACTTGCATTAAATTGCAAGGTATGATATACTATATATATAAAGCGACTGAGGAAAAGCCTCAGAAGCGAAAACAACGAAAGGCTCAGTATGTCACAAGGCTACTTGGTCAGAGAGTATAAATCTCGACCAGTAGAGTGCTACTGCGGAAAGGGCAATAAGCACTTTCACGCAAGCGGTGATTACACAGTGCTTACACCACTAGCGTAATCGCAACTCTGCGAGTTGAATAAGATTCGGAGGTTGGTCACCTTGGCAACAGAACAAAGACCAAGACCACTTCGGAAATCCTCCGGAGCGATATTACAACGATTGGAGAATATGAAATATAAAAAATTAGGTTTCGCAACACCTAGAGAAGCTTGCGAGAGTGCATCTATGAATAAAGAAAACGACTTAATTGTTTTCGAGGAGGGCGACTTTGCAATTGGTTATACAGATAACCCTTATGAAAGTCACACTGAGATGATGGGTGGATGCGAATTGGACGATGAACTTCTAGAGGGTTCCACGTTCGTAAAAGTTTTATATTGTAATGTTTACAGCCAAGGCGGAAGCGATTACGATATTACGTTTACTTCTTTCTTAATGAAAGATAAAAACGGCGAACACTTTCTAATTCAGCTACAAGGCGACCCCGAGGGAAACCACGACGGATACGCTCAGATAGTTGGGGCGGATAAAAATCTTGTAGAAAGATTTGCATAAAATTGCAAGGTGTGTTATAATTAATATTACATAAGCGACAGAAAGAGACTTGCTCAAATTCGGCAAGTGTACTGCCCTTAGTAGTTCTGCGAGAAGCATTAGCTTCTTAATAACGCAGGGAACGGGGAACGCAGGAAGCGTCAAAGTGTGGGTCTCTTGCTTATGTAAAACGAAAGGAAAAAAATGGAAGTTATTTTAGGAACTTTATTTATGTCAATAATGTTTACGAAATTTGCTTGGGATTTTCAAAACTGGGTTTTGAAATGGATAGACAGGTTTCAGAACAGACGGGGCTGACGGGTTTAGTCCTCCGGAGCAGATTAACTTCTGCCCTTGAGGATACTGGAGTTCAACTCTCCACAGCTCCACAAAATAGCTAAGAGGATGAAGTATAAGCTATTTAAGGGGGAACAGTGAACGCTGAACTCTTTACCGAACGCTTTTTAGAAGTGTATCGGTCAATTAACCCTGACATATTCAGCGACTTTGACGCTGAAATAGTTTCAGATTACTCTGATTGCTATTTGTCAGACAACGGTTATTCAGTCTTAACAGAGGCTGAACTAGCCGAACAAAATTCAGCTGGGTGAAAACCCAGCTTTTTTTTGTAAAAAAAACTATGTGTATGACTTGCATTTAAATACAATGTATGTTATAATTATATTATATAAGCGATTAAAGGAAAATTATGGAAACTAAAGAAAAACTCAGCAACGTAGAAATTGTTGAGAATATTACAAAAAGGTTAGAGGAATCAATTGACGAGTTAATTGAATCTAATGACTGGAAAAAGTATCTTTCTTTTGTGAAGGGTCAACACCCTTACAGCTGGAACAATACTTTTTTGATTATGTTTGAAGGCATCTTTAGGGGCTGGGAACAACCAGCAACTTATGTTCGTGGTGCTAAGCAATGGGAAAAAGTAGGGCGTACAATCAAGAAGGGTGAAAAAGCCATCTGGATTTTAGCTCCTAGAATTCAATTTGTTTGCAACGAAAAAGGATGTTCTGGATTTAACCAAAGAACACTTTGGAATAAGTTCAGCAGAATCAATACTTGCAAGATTGACGCAAGGCACAGAATCGAAAAAAAGATGCTGGGCTTTATGTCAGTGCCAGTCTTTGACATTCAGCAAACAGAAGGCGAACCTATTACAGACTTTGTTCCTTTAAAGGATGAAGTTCAAGGGGCTACAGATAAGCTCTGGGACGACCTTACAGAACTTGCTGAAAAATACGGCTTTAAAGTGATTGTAGGTAATGCTCTAGGAACTGACGGCTTTTGCACACACGAGAAAAAAGAAATCGTGATTGACGAAAATGCTGAGTTCGGTTACAGAGTTAAAACCTTAATTCACGAGATGGCTCATATGATTTTGCACGCTGATATTAATGACTATCAGCTTAACCGTGCAAGGTATGAGACAGAAGCTGAAGGCGTGGCTTACGTTGTTGCAGAAGCTCTAGGCATTCACTCAGAGTCTGATGCATATAGCTTCGGCTACATAGCAACGTGGGGCAAGGATGACACCAAGAAGCTCGTCAAAGAGTCTCTTGGCAGAATTCAAAAATGTGCTAACGAAATTATAGGGCAAATTGAAGCTGGGTTTGAAATATAACCCAGCCAAAATTTTTTTATAATTTGACTTGCATTTAATTCTGAGTTGTGTTATAATTATATTATACAGATTGGGAAGGGTCACTGGTTGACTTCGCAACCTTCCCAAAATGTAAACCTAAACCTAAACTTTAGGTCGAGATTTTTCCGGAGCCTCCGGAGTATTCCGGACAGCCAATGGCTGCTCCGGAGTAATTGAGCCTCGTAATGAAGCAATCTACCTTCGAACATATGTTCGATATCTCATAACCTTATATATATAAGATAAAAAATAAATAAAAAAAAATTTTAAAATAAGCTTGCATTAATTTTGATATATGGTATACTTATATTATTAAACAACGAAAGGTACATAATGACTAAAAAACATTATCAAATAATTGCAGATGCAATTAGAAAAGCAGTATTAACTACTATTACTGAAGAAGATGAACATAGAGAAGTAATTTTAGGATTTTTAAATTCTAATTTATTACCTACTCTAATTGAAGAATTCATTAAAGATAATGAACGCTTCGATGCGTTTAAATTTGTTGATGCTATCGGGTTAGTCAAAAACTAATCCGATTTGCATTAATATTTAAAATATGTTATAATAGTATTATTAAAACAACGAAAGGTAAAAAAATGTATGAATTAACTTTAAGAACTGTTTCAGCAGTTATTGAAGATGCTAAAGATAATATTCTTAGCATTGTTGACGGATGGACTTTAAAGGATACTATCGGAATGTGGAAAGGTACTGAAGAAGCTTCAGTTGAATTTACAACCGTTAGTGACTCTTTAGAAGACGTTCAAGCCGTATTGGATGCTGTTAATTATTCAGCTTACCAATTAGGTGAAGAATCCGTTATGTCAAAAATTGACGTTGTAAATTGGAACTTTTCAGATTTAGTTAATAGCTAAATCTGAAAATGCTCCGGAGTATTTGAAGCTCCTAATGAGCCGTTATACATATATAAACGGCTGGGGTTTGTGAATATTTTCACAATGTATATACTATATAAATCTAACTAAATTTAGTTAGATTTTCTGTATACATTTATTAGATTTTGATTTTAAAAAAATTTTAAATATTTTCTATATATTGGTAATTTTTTTAAAAACTTATCGCTAGTAATAGATAGAAGAGAAAAAAGGAAAATATAAAAATGAAGTATAAATGTGAATGTGGAAATTACGTCTACAAATATGTAGACGTTACAAAAAGTTATAAAGAGACTAGAAGATATTTGAGACGTAGAAGAATTGAAAAAATTCTAGACAAGATTATTAAAATTTTTAGTTAGAAAACATTCTAACTAAACACTGATTTTTAAAAGTCTTAAGCCATTTTTGAGTTAAAAAACGGCAATTATTTTGGAAAAAATAAAAAAAATTTTTAGCCAAAATATTGGGGTAAAAAAGTCAATGTTTATGGGGTTTTTTGGGGTATATATTGAACCATCTATTTATGGTTCAATATAAAAATGGATATATAAAAATAATTGTTATATACTAACCTTATGAAAAACGAACAAAATACCGATTTGAAAATCTCAAGTTTTACTTTAGATTTTACTTTAGATTTTGTTCACGGAAAAAAGGAAAATAAAATGAATACAAATACAAAAACATATATAGCCGATGGTAACGGGGTAGCTACTAGCCAATTTGTAGCTATTGAAAAACCATCTAGAAGAAAATTCAAGAAGTTCAATGAAGCGTTCTTGAATGAGTTAAACCGTGAAGAACTCTTCATAGGTTCTTTAGGTTTAAGAATGCTTGAAGAAACTGATGAAGCTTCTAATCTTGATTATGTTCAAGAAGATATTAAAAATATCTACGGTAGAACAATTAGAAAAATTAGAACCTATTCAGATGGTTCAGTACAAGTTTTTCAAGTTGTGTCTAAGGTTAATAACCGTCATTTTTATAACGGTTCTACCTTTAAATTTATCACACGTAAATTTACAACTGGTTCTAATGAACCAGTTGTAGACGGTGAAAAAACCAATAATAAAAAAGTAAAAAATTCATTCGGTTATCAAATAGCTAATTTAAAAAGTTATAGAGAATTAAACCGAAATAAATTAGCTAAGCGTATGGCTATGGTTAAAGAAGCTAATAAGTTGGCTAGTTATGAATTAGAAAATGAACTAAAGGTATTCGGGGTTATATAATCTGAATATCTATAATCGGTTATCGTCTCATAATCTGAGACGGTAGCCGGTTGTTAAAATCGCTAAACGTTAGCGAGAGAGAAGCTCCGGAGTCTTCGAGCATAAATCCTAATTTTTCAAATGTATATACTATACACTGTTGCATATGGTTGCACTGGGATGCAGGGTAGGGGCTATTTCTGTACAGTATTCAAAAAACTTTATAAATACTTAAGCCAATATTTTAAAAGTTTATTTTTTTGGGTTTCAAGAGGGTCTCTATCTATAATTTTTGACCTCATCATACTAAGTCCCACTAGTGCTAACTGCTTTGATATTTCGTGTAGGTCTTCAAGCTCTTCCGCTTCATCAATTATTTGAGACGCTGCGGCGTGCAATTCAGCGAACCTCTTATCAGTACCTCCTATATTGTGATAGTAGACAAAGAAGGTATCAAGAGTTTCTTTTACATCTTTTTTTGCTTGTTCCATACATTTATTATACACAAGTTTTTGTCATATCATCTTACAACAACAGCATAAATAATCAGTGTATAATATACAGTATGAGTGAGAAAAAAGGTAGACCTACGAAGCTAAATGCAGAGCTTATAAACAGCATACAACAATGGTTAAGAATGGGATATTTCGTTGAAGATGCTGCACGAATGGCTGGTATTCATAAAGTCACTTTGTATCGTTGGCTTGAAAAAGGCAGGGAACAAAGAGAGGCTGGGGAAGAGTCTTTGTATGTGGACTTTTGCAACGCTATGGAGAAGGCTAGAGCAGAAGCAGAGGGTATGTTTTTGAGTTCTATCAAGACTGCTGCAAGCCGTGGACAATGGCAAGCTGCTGCTTGGTGGTTAGAGCGTTCTTTTGATAAATGGTCTAAACCTTCAAAGATACAACTTGGTGGTGACAAAGATGAACCACTTAAAGTTCAAATCAAATATTCTGGCGACAAGTAATTTTTATAGCATCCCGCCAGCCTAATGTTTTCTTTTGTAATTTTATATGACAAGATACGCACTTGGTAATTTTTGGTAATTTACTGAACCCATAGTCATTTTGGGCGTGGGTGAGCCTCCCCTTCTGGTTAGGTGCGACCGTTCCTATGTTTATAGGTTCTTTTTGCAAGGCTTTCTTTACCAGCCTTTTTTCATAATAGTAGTATACCACAGATGTGGAACATATGCAAGCGGAAAAATAAAAAATTTTTTCGACCTCTGGTATAAAGGGTTAGATAGGTATAGTAATTTCCCCGGCGGGGTTTTTGGACACCCTAAAGCTTAAAGCGATAGGGTACATATACCGACAGAAAAAGGAGACATTGTGAAGGAATTTCACTCATATCCTTATAAAGCTATTATATCACAGTATTTAGCGACACATACTATATCTGGTGTTTTTTTATTGTCATACTATATATAGTGGTTTGTCTCTCGAACACCGTATATCGTGTCTCGAACTGCAGTAGTTTGTTTCTCGAACCCCTGTAGTTCGTTAAATGAACTGCGGTAGTTCGCCAGATGAACTGGAACTATACCTAATATCTATACCTAGTAACTAAACCTATATAACTATTTAGGTGGGTGTTCCAGTCATCAATTATAGCACGCTATTAGAAGGGTGCTTCGTGTTCTACTATATATTGGAAGCTAGCAACAGTATCAAGTGTTTCTAGAGTTCTACCATTAGGCAGTAGTTTCACAGTGTCTATTGAATAGTTCTTTCCCACTGCGAATTGTTTTACTTCGTCGTGTGGGATTTTTTTCGCTTCAATAAAATCCATAAGACAATCGTGCATATTGTTAGGCATATCTTCCATATGTTCACGCTTTGATTGCTTTGGATATTTCTTCATCCACTCATAGAATTCAGGCACTGTTATTTCAAACAATGGGAAGTCTATTTGTATGACTACATCTTGCCCATACCCATCTACGAGATAATCGCAATCTCTTGTCTCTAATTTTCTTATTCGCATATACGCTCCTATTATTACTTTTACTGCTTTGCATCTTAACAAAGCGGTGTGACATTTTTTTTTGATTTGCATTATTTTTAAAGGTATGGTATAATGGTTACACGAAAAAAAGGAGATAACTTATGTTACAACTAAGCGAACTACTCGCAGCAACTAAAATTGCATCAAGACACGGCTTGCCTATCAATGAAAAGATATTGTATGTTTTTGATGAGATATCAAAAGTTAGCGATAAAGTTGATACAACTAGAATGATTGAGCTGATGAAAGACATTCAAGGTATTACTGAAAATGTTATACCTGTAAATGTTCATAGTGATGGTATGGATGACCTTCCACATATATTTGATATATCACAAATCTTTGATATGAATATTGAAGAAGCAGTATCAAAAGCAACAGAAAATATAGACGAAGATAAGTTCTATACAACTGTCACAGCTTTCTTAGAAGCTAATGAAGAAGCTTACAAAGATATAATCTTTGCGACACTTCCATACGATAGGTGTTTCTTTTTGTTGTCAGACTTAGAGACAGTGAATGCATTTTTTAGAAACTACAATGTTCCTAACAAGTATGCTGATGATTTATGGATTGAAAAAGATTTATCTTGTCTAGTGTCACAACAAGAAATGGATAAGCCTTTACTTAATACATATATATCTATGAAACTAATGGGTCAAAAGGATTGGTCTAAAGATGCTCGTTCAGTCACAGAGATACTTTCACAAGAAGATATCTATCAAGAAGATGGAGAGTTGCATCATATTAAAAAGAGCTTGCTAGGTGATGCTTGGGATAGTGAAGAGATTAGACCTCACTTCTTATTGCACATAGACTTTTTTGTTAGAGATGTTACTCACGGTCCAACATACTTGAATACTGCAATTATTTCTTTAAATAATATTGGTAAGCCATTAGGTCAGTATCTACTTGTTGACCCTGATTCTGATGATTCATTGTATGACCAGTTTGATAAATACTCAGAGCTTGTTAGAAACGATGAAGAAACTTCACGAGCAATCTTTGAAGGATTTGAGAAAATATTTGGAGAAGGTGCTGGTGGTGAGAATCAATATGTATTCAATATGGCTACACAAATGATATTCAGAGAGACATTACTAATTAAGATGTCTGGATGGGCTATCCTCAAGACACTTATGTGGATGAACTCAAAGAATGACATTATGGTTAACGAAGATACTGTAGGCTCTAGACCAGAGCGTAAAAGAATCAGTCGTAATCGTAAGAAGCAAGGTAAGTCTGAAGAACCAAAGTTTTCTATGAAGACTTTGAAGATTAAAGACACCATTGTAGTTGTAGAAGCAGATGGTACAGAGCGTCCACCTAATGCCGGTGAATTAGCACAGCATACTCGTAGAGGTCACTGGGCTCACTATGGTATTAATGGTAATGGATTGTACTTTGGCAAGTTTGTCAAAAGTGTATATAGAAAACCTACAACTATTGGTAAGTTTGAAAATGGTTTAATCATTAAAGATTATGAATTGGAGGGAACGAGTGAGGAAGCGTAAGGTCCGTAGTACTAATATTACGACCCTGTTGATACCTTACACTTTACTCGCTCGTACTTCCAGTAAAGTCTTTATGTGCTAACATAAAGGTGTAGAGAGAATAGAGTGCAGAGAGAATCTGCAACAGGGTTTTTTTAGACTTTACATATTTTCTAATTATGTCTAGTTCTTACCTTTCGTTGAACACTCTCTACAATTTTTTACTATGGATGATTACGCAAACATATTTGAAATACTAGACGCTATAAAAGAGTCTGAAGATGCTTTAGTAGAAGCACAAAATTTAAAGCGTGAACTTTTATTTGCTGGTGAACCTAACAATCCAGAGCTTCAATATTTGTACAGACATTTTGTACAATTAATTGACTATAATATAAAGTTCAACCAGAAAGCAATTCGACAATTGCAAACACTATACAGAGAATGGAGAGACGAAGATGAATGAAGGAGCAGCACATAATAAAATTAATAGATTGCTTATGTCAGCAGCTGTAATGATTAACTCTTGGATACCTGTTGAAAAGAGAAATCAATATCTTAATCTTTTCTATTCATACATAATCGACACAGAAAAGGAGGACAATGTTAGCTAGGGAAAACCACAAGTTAATGGAAGTCAGCTTTGATGCTATAGAGCATCTTGGCAACACTATGGAACAAGTTCGAAAGTTTGAATCAGAACTTGAAGGATATACCGATGTTTTATTCGGTAGGAAAGAACAACCAGTAAAAAACGGTGTATTTTCTTTATATGAATTAGCTGTAGCTTATTATGCAAGAGCTAAGGAAATTGAAATGTATTGCAAAAAGTTTGAAAGCGGTATAGATATAGGAAAAACCAAACACCCTATTTACAAGTTTAGAACTGGTCAGCTTAATGTATTTATTGAGATGGTAAAAGAAGTTGCTAAACTTGGTAGTAGAAGAATAACTATGGCTCAAATGTTAATTCAAGAAAGAGAAGACGACATTTTTTAAAGTTTGGGGTGGTGTGCCTCCTTTCGTGGGGTATAAAACTTCTTTCGGTAGCTATAACGGGTAGAGAGAAACTACTAGTGGTTATTTAGTTGGATTACTTGCTTTATAACTGCAAGGGGGTGTGTTGCTTATTATTATCATCACATCAGATAAGTTCCCCGACATAGACGTACTTAGTGGGCAAAAGAAGTTAGCCTTCTAGCTGAAAAAGTTAGAGTGCAGAAATGCTGAGGCGTACCTTAAAAATAAGTACACCACCCCGATTTTTACCTCTTGCCGCCGTCGTACTCTACTGCGTGACCCTCTTTAACCATAAGTTGATTAATATTTACATCATTGATATATAGTTCGCCTAAAACTCTACCGTATTTTCCAACACCGTGTGATTGCATTTCTATATCTGCTTGTGCAGATTCTAAGGTATTGATGAGCCAATCTTTCGCAGCCAACCCTCGTTTTTTCTCTTCTTTATCTCTTGTTCGTGATTCAGGAGCATTAATGCCCACGAGTCGTACACGACATTTATGCCACACATTAAAACCCAAATCCATTCTGACATCTACTGTGTCCCCATCTACTACCCTCAGTATTTCTACTTTGTAATAATACATCTGTTACATATTCTACCATCCCATATCTCCAGTATGTTTAAATTACATTTACCACAAATACGGCATTCAATATGCAAACATATGTTGCAATAGTGATATCTCCAGTTAAGTGCAGGTCTACGCCTACATAATTTACATTTATTCATATATATACATATAGGGGAAAAGTTTTTTATATTCCTACTTATATATAGAACAAGAGTATTATTTTATTGTAATCATCTATGGTCTTGTGTCATAGTAAGGGTATTTGGTGGGGTGTGAGCCCTCTATTCACATTCCACCACTACTAACAAGCACCACCTTCACAACAAGCAATTACCTTTTGACTAAATTGTGGACATTCTGCGTTGTAACAGTACAATCCTGCGTGACGTTCAAACAATGGACTGTTACATACTGGACAAGGCGGGTTCAATCTGGCTCAATCATTATGCATTCGCCCGGACATTCTTCTGCAGATTCTATAACTGCTTCCTCTTGTCCTTTTGGCACAACTGCTAAGCCTTCTGCCCCTCCTACATTGCCGTGTTCTTCAGAAAATATTTTATCTCCTTCTTTGACATAAAATAATCCATCATCTAAACCAACAAAAACATCTGGACATATTTCTTCACACAGTCCATCTCCTGTACACAAATCTTGGTCTATCCAAACTTTCATTTATTTAAAGTACTCGCTGTAAGTATTGCACCAAATGATAAGTGAAATAAGCCACCACCTTTAAGAGTAAATGGTTCGTGTTGTGATACTAGTTTCTTTAGATATTCCATTTGAACAAGTGGGTCTTCTATAATAGATAGATATTGCATATAGTCAGCTAAATCTAAGTCCATTCTTGCTATTCCATAATATATAGGAACAAGCATAAAGTCGTAAACGCAAATAACTAGATAAACTATTAAAGCCGCTAAACGCCATTTATCTTTCATTATTACTTCTTAATAGATGAAATATATACTGATACATATAAAAATATAATACCAGCAATTATTATCGTCCAGTTCATTCTTCTTCCTGTGCTGGATTGTTTAAGTAAATTACTTTTGCTGACATAACACACATACTTGGTGATTGGTCACACATCCATTGATTTGTTTGTATGTTTTTGAGTGGTAATTTACACTCAAGACATCTATTTATTCTTCTTCTGCTCATCTAAAATCTCCTGTACTACTACTCCGAAATATTTAAAAAATCGGGTACCCATTACAGCTAGCCATACCAATAAGCCAACTGAAATGAGTGATATTGTTAAAACTAAAATTATTTCTGTCATTTTCCCCCTTTCAGGGTTGAATTACATTACTGCTTGAATAAGCACCACTAGTGCAGATACAGCTACTAACCAGCCACTAAGTTCTGCTCTCGATATTTTTTGATTGACTTTTTCGTGTAAAGAGTCAATGCGTTCGTTAATTTGTTGTTGTCCCTCTAAAATAAGTAAACTGAGTTCCTTCTGTGTTAGTCCGTTACTTGCTAAATGTTTATGGTCAGACATTAGTTATTCTCACAATGTTCACTGCCATACTTGCAATTGCATATTTGGACAAAAGAACCGTCTTCTTTTTTATTTATTAAGCACATACTTTATTATACCTTAATCTCTAAGTCTTATTGTTAAAAGCCAAATTGCTGTAGATATAATGATTGCAATACCTACGATGTCCTGTGCCGTTCCGGTCAACGTGAACCAAGCGATGTAAAAACCCAGTAAGGTGAAAATCTGTGCAATAGATTCTTTTATTACATCAGCAATCCACTTCAATATAGATTTTGGTTTAATCTTTTTAACTTGTTTCCAACCCCAAGGAAGTGGTGCTTTTATTACTTTCCATAGAGTGTTAACTGTTTTTAGAACTAATCCTATGATTATTTCTACGCCCTTAGCTGTATAGTTAAGTGCTTCTTTAAAAACTTTATATGTATTTTTTATTGTCCAAATCACAAGGTGATATGGCATACCTAATAATTTATAACCTGCTCCCACCATTTTCTTTATTAAATTCAAAATGGTCTCCTAGTTATAAGTGCTCCTGCTTGAGCAACTATTTGTGAAGCAATAATCACCGGGACTACTACCTCTTTAGATTTTTGCCTTTGGTCAGAGGTCATATCTTGACCTATTGTCGCAAAGTCTATGTTTTCTAAATCTACATCTATTATAGCACCCACAGGGTCGCTGATGAACGCCTCAATCTGTACCTCTGTGACAACATCCGCAAGGGTAAAGTTCTCTACATCAGCATTTTCTATAGCTCTTTCAACGTATTCCTCAACAGCAATAGCTATATTTTCTTCTTTAGCTGCAGCTTCAGCAATTAATTCAACGTCTTCTGCAGCAGTTTCTTCTTCGAAACCTAATAAATCACCTACTGCTTCTTTTTCTTCTTCATTTAATTCAGCAACAGTTTCTACTTTGGTAACCTCTTGGACAACAGCTTTAACAACAGCTTTAGTTTGAGTGTCAGCAGTAGCTAGGTTTTGTACATCAGCAGTAGCAACTTGTTCTACAACTTCTACGAGTTCCTCTGTTTCTAACTCAGCAACAACTTCTGCTACAGCTTCTTCAACAGCTTCAACATATGCTTCTGCTTCTTCTTCAGATAATTCCTCAAGTTCTTCTTCTTCTATAATTTCTATATCTTGAGATTCAAAAACTTCTTCTAATTGCTCAGTATCTACAACTTCAGTAATAGCTTCTTCAACTTCTTCAACAAGAATTTCTACTTCTTCTGCAGTGAGTTGTACCTCTTCATCTCCCTCGCCACTATCAAGTGGGTCGGTCTCAACTTGTTCAGGTTTATCTTCTTTATCTGGGAAATCTTCAACAATAGGTATGGTTGTAGTCGTAGTAGTAGTGGTGGTAGTAACCACAATAATTTCTTTGATTTCAATCGGTGCAACTTCTGGTACCTCTATTGGTTTTAATGTCTTCTTTAAATCTATTATAGTATCAACTAACTTATCTAGTTTATCTTGGTCTTCTTTAGATAAAGGTTCTCCGTCTCCCTCACCATCTGTAGTAGCTTGTGTAGCAACCTCTATAGCTCTTTTAGCAGCATCTTCTACTTCCAAACGCTCCCGTTCTGAACGCTCTGCATCGGTCTCATAATAACCAGTATCAGTCTGATTAGAAACACGTTGTCTCTCTAGCTCAGCTAATCTAGCCTGTTCCTCCTCATATTCTTTCTGCTCCCTATCAGCACGTTCTTGGTCAGTTTCGTAATAACCAGTTTCGTCTGCATTTCGTATACGCTCATCTTCAAGTGCCTTGAGACGAGCTTGCTCCTCCTCATACTCTCTTTGTTCCCTAGCAGAACGCTCAGCATCTGTTTCTGAGTATCCTGTCTCAGCTAAATTTTTATCTCTTTGACGTTGTAGTTCAGCTAAACGTTCCTGTTCAGCTTTTTCTGCAGCTATACGAGCTTCTTCTGCTTTACGAGCTGCTTCAGCTGCTTCCCAATCATCCTGTGCTTTTTGATTGAATACTGCTAACGATGGCTCAGTAGAATAACCAGAATACACATTATAGACAGAGTTATAACCTCTAATTGAAAACTCGTAAGTGTCATTAGTAATGTCTGCATAAGGAATAGTATACTCTGTATTTGTAATGTTGTAGACAACTGTTTCGTTTTCAGAATCTATTCTGTAATATAATTCATAAGTTGTTGCAGTTCTTGTGCCTGTATTAGCTTCATCCCAATCTACTTTTACACCAACATTGTATTCATTGGTTACTACTGGATTCATTGGAGGACCTAAAGTATTATCTACTGTGTAATTACCTTCAATATCATTACACATCCAATTGCTAGCACAAGTAGATATTCTATAGTAGTAAGTTCCATTCAAAGTACCATATTCTATTGCGTCATTGTTATCTACCCACGGTAAAGTAAATTCAGTAACTGAAGTATCTGTACTTCTATAAACTTCAAACCAAGTGTTAGCACTATAATCTGCGTCATAAGTTTCAGCTATAAGTATTCTATAACCACCTATAGCTGTTCCATTATCAGAAGGAGTATCCCAATCAAGTGTTATACCACTTGTACTTTCAGTAATTGTATAATTATTTCCTACTCCATTTGGAGCTGGAGGTAAAGTTGTAGTCGTAGTAGTAGTTGTTGTTGTAGTCGTTGTGGTTGTAGTTGTGGTAGAAGTCGTAGTAGTAGTTTCTACGCTAGAGCTTTGAGCTTCTAAAACAGTAGTAGTAGTTGTAGTTGTAGGAGCAAAGCTACCAGTAGCTGTTGCATCATCATATTGCCAATATAAAGTATCTACTAAAGAAGGGTCAGATACTGTCACTTCAAACTTAGTAATAAATTTATCTGTGTTAGATTCATTTGCATTGTAATCAGTAAATGATTTATAAAAGTCATCATACATAGTCGGGAGGTGTGAATTACTTTGCCCTGACATACTAAGAGTTTCATCAGTATTATCTGAATAATAATATTTAACTGTATAAC
>Ga0209645_1000733_pt1 | contig 16802 bp, 20 predicted proteins | sample ETNvirenome_6_30_FD_184070 | JGI IMG/M metagenome (GOLD analysis project Ga0209645, IMG submission 184070) | Marine viral communities from the Pacific Ocean - ETNP_6_30 (SPAdes) (version 2) | ecosystem: Environmental > Aquatic > Marine > Oceanic | place: Pacific Ocean | collected 2013-06-19
ATGATACATAGAAAGAAAGAAACAAATACATTGTATACAGTTAATGCATTGAATGTTATCATATTGAAAGCTAATAATGGTATATTGGATAAGAAATTTATTATTAATTGGTCAAATTATGAAAACTCATTGTTGCTAACCGATGGTGATGAGTTGAGACATATACATTTAGATTTACATAAAAGAATTGATATATAATTAGGATATTAAAAATATTTTCTTTATATTTATAATAAGATTGAATAGAAATTAACAATTAACAAATAAAAACTTTTTTGCAACTTTTTTCGATAATCCTTAGGATAAATGAAATAAAGTTGTTATATTACTAATTAATTATTAACCATTAAAAAATAGGAGAAAAAAAATGGCAATTGATTTAAACGCGATTAAGGCTAAACTTAATCAACTACAAACGACCGGCACCCGCCGAAACAATTTATGGAGACCTGAACCAGGTAAACAAATTGTAAGAATTGTGCCTTATCAGCACGACAGAAGTAATCCTTTCAGAGAACTTTATTTTCATTATGATTTAGGTAAGAAAAATTATCTATCTCCAATCACGAACGGAAAACCAGATCCAGTTGTTGAGTTTTGCGAAAAACTTAAAGCATCAGGTAATTCAGATGAGTGGAAGTTAGGTAAGAAGATGGAACCTAAAATGAGAACATATGTTCCTATCCTTGTAAGAGGACAAGAATCAGAAGGTGTTAAATTTTGGGGTTTTGGAAAACAAGTATATACTGAGTTATTAGGTATTATATCAGATCCAGATTATGGTGATATTTCTGACCCAATGGGAGGTAGAGACATCTTAGTTGAATTTACTCCAGCAGAAGCAGGAGCATTTCCAAAAACTACTATCAGAGTAAAGCCAAATGTTACTCCAATGACAGAAGATAAAAATGTAGCTGAAATGGCTGCAAATCAACAATCTAATTTAGATGATATCTTCAAAGAGCCATCATATGATGATCTTAAAGAAGCATTGGAAGCTTGGTTGAATCCTGACAGCGATACTGGTTCTTCAACAGATGCAAGATCTGCATCGACAGAAGCACCAAAGAAAGAAGAAACAGCTCCGGCTGGCGTCAATAAAGTAGATGATGTATCTGCTGCATTTGACGAGTTATTTAACGAGTAATAGAGGTTACATTTATGGCAAAATCAAAAACAAAAAGTGAACTAGCAGACTCCTTAGCAGTCGAATTAGCAGATAATCTTAATAAGAAGTTCAAGAATACAGGATATCAAACTGCATTTTTCTTGGATGGAGATACTAAGGCACCTAGTGAAGTTCGTGGTTGGGTAGGAAGCGGTTCATCGATGCTTGATCTTGCAATTTCAAATCGTAAGGAAGGTGGTTTTCCTGTCGGTAGAATTACTGAAATTACAGGTTTAGAAGCATCAGGAAAATCATTATTAGCAGCACATGCTTTGGCAAATTGTCAAAAGGAAGGCGGATTAGCTGTTTATATTGATACAGAAAATGCAGTAAGTAGAGAGTTTTTAGAAGCAATAGGACTTGATCTTGAAAAGATGTTATATGTCCCTTTAGAAACAATCGAAGACATTTTCGAAGCTATCGAAAGTATAGTTGAATCGGTTAGAAAATCTAGCAAAGATAGATTGGTAACAATCGTAGTAGATTCTGTAATGGGAGCTTCTACAAAAATTGAAATGGCCAAAGAATTTGATAAAGATGGTTATGCAACAAGTAAAGCTATTATTTTATCAAAAGGTATGCGAAAGCTTACAAATATGATAGGCCGAGAAAAGATTTGTTTGATATTCACAAACCAGTTAAGAACTAGACTAGGTGTAGCATTTGGAGACCCTTATACTACTTCAGGTGGTAAAGCTATTCCATTTCACGCTTCGGTAAGGTTACGACTCAAATCAGTTGGTCAAATCAAAGTTAAGAAAGACGGTGTCGATCAGGCTATCGGAATCAAGACTAGATGCCAAGTGGTTAAAAACAGAATGGGTCCACCACTTAAAACTATTGATTATGATATCTATTTTGAATCAGGTATTGATAACTATGGTGGTTGGCTAAATGTTATGAAGCAATTTAAGTTAGTAGGAACAGCAGGTGCATGGTATACTTTTACTAGAGCCGATGGTACGGATATAAAATTCTTATCAAAAGACTTCGAAAAGAAATTGGAAGAAGTTGATGGATTGAAAGAAGAAATATATGATGGTATCTGTGAAGCCTATATTCTTAAATATAAGCCAGGCGAGGATATTGGTATTGACGATGTTGAAATTAGTGAAGATTTTGTTAACGAAGAAGGTTAATGAAAGCTAGATATTTTGACATACTACGAGAAGTAGAAAGGGAAAGAGAGCAAGGCACGGGTTCAAGTAAAGACAGCCATCTTTTAGTAATCGACGGTCTGAATACATTCATAAGAGTGTTTTCAGCCGTCCCTGCTCTTAATGACGACGGACAACATATTGGCGGCGTAACAGGTTTTTTAAGATCTGTTGCCGCTGTTATCCGTAAGATAAAACCTACGAGATGTATTATTGTATTCGATGGTAAAGGTGGTTCTAAGCGTAGGAGAGAATTATATCCAGAGTACAAAGCAAATCGAGCAAATAAGACAGCATTTAATAGATATCGAGAATTTGCTTCATTGGAAGATGAACAAGATAGTATGAAACGACAATTTGGAAGAGTAATTCAATATCTAAATTGTTTACCAGTTACTACTCTATCAATTGATAATGTAGAAGCAGATGATATAATGGCTTATATTGCTAATGAGATATACACAGAAGAAGAAAATAGAGTTACTATTTGTTCAACAGATAGAGACTTTCTTCAATTAGTAAATGAAAGGATTTCAGTTTGGAGTCCTATAAAAAAGAAGATGTACACGCCAAGTGTAATGCAAGAAGAATTTGGATTTAATTCAAAGAACTACTTGTTATATCGTTCTTTTATCGGTGATAAGTCCGACAATATACCAGGCCTCAAAGGAGTAGGGCCTAAAAGCCTAATCAAGCATTTTCCTATGTTTACTGAAAATAGAGAAGTAACAATTAAGGAGCTTGTGGAGCATGCATCAAATGTAGAAAAGAAATATAAAGTTCATGAACTAGTTTCAAAGAACGAAGAGTTATTAGACCTTAATTATAGACTTATGCAACTAAAAGAAGTTGATATAAATGGAGGAGCTAAAATGTTAACTCTTAATAAAGTACAAGGTGACATAGATAAACTAAATACTTATGAGTTCAAGAAAATGTTTATGGCAGATAAAATGTATACAGTTATAAAAGATTTAGATTCTTGGTTAACTTCTTCTTTCAATTCATTGAATGCATTTGCTTCGTTGAAAAAAGATTAGGTTATTTGAAAAAATTTTTTTATAATTAATGCATGACAGATAGATTAAGTAGTTACGGATACGCATTTCAGATTAAGGTTATAACAAGCTTGTTAGTAGATAAATCATTTCTACAACAGATTTCAGATATTCTTAGTCCGAAATATTTTGAATCAGATGCCAATAACTGGATTGTAGATACGATATTAGAGTATCAGAAAGAATATAATGCTTCGCCTACATTAGAAGTAATGAAAGTTAAACTTGAAAAGGTAGAACATGATGTTCTTAAAGAACAAGTTGTTGCACATCTGAAAGACGCATGGAAATATACAGATTCAACTGATTTAGAATATATTAAAGATCAGGCAATGGACTTCTGTAAAAATCAAGAGATCAAGAAAGCAATATTAGGATCAGTTGAATTATTGAAACATGGACAATATGAAGAAATAAAAGCAACGGTTGATAATGCTCTGAAGGCAGGTGCTGATAAAAATATTGGACATGATTATATGACAAATATAGATGAACGATATACAGAGGCAGTAAGATTTGTACAAGAAACTCCATGGGAAGTTATCAATGAATTGACTGATGGCGGATTGGGCAAAGGAGAATTGGGTGTTATGGTAGCGCCTGCAGGTATTGGTAAGTCATGGGCATTAATGAATGTAGGAGCTCATTTGGTTAAGAAAGGAAAGACAGTACTTCATTATACATTAGAGCTTAATGAAGCATATGTTGGATTGAGATATGATTCAGTTATTACAGGTATAGCAAATCAAAATTTAAAACATTATCAAGAAGATATTAAAGAACAGTTATCTAAATTGAAAGGTGAATTGATCATTAAACATTATCCTACAAAATCAGTATCAGTTATGGGATTGAGAGCTCATGTTGAAAAATGTATTATGCAAGACAAAAAGCCTGATTGTATCATTGTTGATTATGCAGATTTGTTAAGAGGTCATGGCCAAGAAAAAAGACATGAACTTGAAGGTATATATGAAGATCTTCGTGGTATGGCAGGAGAATATGAAATACCAGTTTGGACAGCATCTCAAGCAAATAGATCAGCTTTAGAAGAAGATGTTATTGATGCTAGTAAAGTATCTGAATCATATGGTAAGGTAATGGTCGCCGATTTCATATTATCATTATCTAGAAAGGTTCAAGATAAATTAGCAGGTACAGGCAGGTGGCATGTTATAAAAAATAGATTTGGTCCTGATGGTATTACATTGCCAAGTAAGATGAATACTTCCAATGGTCAATTTAATATTTATACAGATACGTCTGTAGGCGGTAAGGATACTCAAAAGCAGATGGATAATGGTAATGAAATGGCTAGACAGATGTTAGCTAGGAAATACCAAGAAACTCAGAACGAAGGTTTTGAATAAAAAAGTTAAGAAAAAGTTACGTAAAAGAGGCTTGGATATGCACTCGGTGTATATTTATTAAGGAAATTAGTTGTTTTACGTAGCCGACGGGAGCTACATTTTTACATTATAAATTAAAGAAAAAGGAAGAAAAGACATGGACATCTCAACAAAAATATTATCAGATATTACAGTATACATGAAGTATGCAAAATATATTCCAGAGTTAGAAAGAAGAGAGACTTGGGAAGAATTAGTTACAAGAAATAAGGAAATGCATCAAAAGACCTTTCCAACACTTAAAAAAGAAATAGAATCAGCATATAAATTTGTATATGATAAAAAAGTTTTGCCTTCGATGAGAAGTATGCAGTTTGCAGGTAAGCCAATTGAGATCAGTCCAAATAGAATTTATAATTGTGCATATCTTCCTATAGATGATTGGAGAGCTTTTTCTGAAACAATGTTTTTACTTTTAGGTGGAACAGGGGTAGGATATTCAGTACAGAAACATCATGTAGATGAATTGCCTGAAATTAGAAAGCCTAATTATAATAGAACAAGAAGATTTTTGATTGCAGATTCAATTGAAGGTTGGGCAGACGCAGTTAAAGCATTGATGAAGAATTATTTTCAAGGTGGTTCTCATCTAAAATTTGATTATTCAGATATTAGACCAAAAGGTGCAAGACTTGTAACATCGGGCGGTAAAGCACCAGGCCCTCAACCATTGAAAGAATGTTTAGTAAAAGTAGAAGGATTATTGAAAGGAAAAGAGGATGGAGAAAAATTATCTACGTTGGAGACGCACGATATTGTTTGTCACATTGCCGATGCAGTATTGGCCGGCGGGATTCGTCGTGCTGCTCTTATATCGTTATTTTCAGCGCATGATGAAGAAATGATTGCTTGTAAGTCTGGTAACTGGTGGGAATTGAATCCACAAAGAGGTAGAGCAAATAATTCAGCAGTACTTATGAGACACAAAATTACCAAAGAGTTCTTTATGGATCTATGGAAAAGAGTTGAACTATCGGGTGCAGGAGAGCCTGGCATATACCTTTCTAATGATAAAGATTGGGGTACCAATCCATGCTGTGAAATTGCATTGAGACCTTTCCAATTTTGTAATTTATGTGAAGTAAATGCAAGTGATATTGAGTCTCAGGAAGATTTTGAAGCAAGAGTTAGAGTAGCATCATTTATTGGAACACTTCAAGCAGGATATACAGAGTTTCATTATTTAAGACCAGTATGGCAAAGAACAACAGAAAAGGATGCACTTATAGGTGTGTCAATGACAGGTATTGGTTCTGGTACAGTATTAGGATATGATATGAAGTCTGCAGCAAAAGTAGTTAAAGAAGAAAATGTTCGAGTAGCAGAAATATTAGGTATTAATAAATCAGCAAGAACAACTACAGTGAAGCCGGCCGGTACAACATCATTAACATTAGGTACATCGTCAGGTATTCATGCATGGCACAATGATTATTATATTAGAAGAATTAGAGTTGGTAAGAATGAATCTATGTTTAAGTATTTAGCAGAACATCATCCATCATTAATTGAAGACGAATATTTCAGACCACATGATACTGCAGTGATTAGTATTCCACAAAAAGCACCTGAAGGAGCTATTATGAGAACAGAATCTCCTTTCCAATTATTAGAGAGAGTTAAAAAAGTTGCTACCGAATGGATTAAACCAGGACATAGATCCGGAAACAATACTCATAATGTATCTGCTACAATTTCATTGAGAGAACATGAATGGGATGCAGCCGGTGAGTGGATGTGGGATAATAAAGAATACTATAACGGCCTATCTGTATTACCTTATGATGGTGGAACTTATACACAAGCTCCATTTGAAGATATAGATGAATCAACATATGAAAAGATGATGGGATCATTATCAAATGTAGATTTGTCAGAAATTATTGAAACAGAAGATGAAACAGATTTGAAAGGTGAATTAGCATGTGCAGGAGGAAGTTGTGAAATTGTATAAAAATGATTGGATATACCAATTATGGGTAGAACATGTTAATAGGTCTCAAGATTATTATTGGGAGAAGGGCAAAAAGGTTATGACAAAAAAGTATCATTTAAAGAGAGGTAAGTGCTGCAACTCTGGTTGCAGACACTGCCCATACTAAAATATGAAGAAAGGTTATTCAGGTCCATATTATGTAGTAGGTAAAGATAGCAAAGAGATTTTTACATATAAGAAAGATGTTGGAAAATACTATAAAGTATATGGCACATACAAACAAATGCAAGAAAAGTTATCAAAGAAAGGTTTGATACTTACTAGAGAAATAGAGTAAAAAAGTTAAAAAAAGTTTGAAAAAGCTTTGCCTAATTGAAATATTTTTCTTATCTTTATATAAGATAAAAAGGTAAGAGATCAAGCCAGAAGTTGATCTAAAATTAAAAATTGAAAAATGAATAAAGAATTGCATTTAATGTCCTACGGAGAGTTACAAGAATTGAAAGGTCAAATTGAAACATTAATGGCTTTAAAAACGCCTGCATTAAGAGTTGGTCAAATGGTTAAAATCGATCATAGAAGATTTACAGGAGTAGAAGGTATGATTACAAAAGTTAATCGACAAAAAGTTAAAGTTGAATTAAATGGTTCTATATACAATGTTCCTAAATCAATGATAATTATATAATGAAAGATTCATGGATCATATTCGATTTGGACGGCACATTAGCCGACATCGAAAATAGAAGAAAGTTAGCAGTAAAAAGTGATGGCAAGATGGATTGGGAAATATTCTTCGCGCCAGCACTAGTCGAAACAGATGAACCAAAAGAATCTGTAATAGAAATGGCTCGTGTATTATCATCAGCCGGTCACAAGATAGCAATATTATCAGGTAGAAGTAAAGCAACTAAACAAGCAACAATGGAGTGGTTAGATAAGCATGAAGTTCCATTCGATGTTTTAAAATTGCGTCCTACCAGTCATCCATGGAAATTCATGCCAGATGATAGATTGAAACAAACATGGTTGGATGATTTATGGCCTGGAGACAAAAAAGATAATGTTGTATGTGTCTTTGATGATAGAACAAAAGTAGTCGATATGTGGCGAGAAAATGGCCTAAATTGCTTCCAAGTAGCACCTGGAGATTTTTAGAAAAAATAGGCACAAATATTTGTGCGTTTGGTAAAAATTAGTTATATTTATAATAAATTAAAAACAAGTTATATGAAAAATTTTAAGTTTAAGTTAGTCGATCTAACATTTGATATGAAGAGATTACCTTCATATGATCAAGAATATTTAAGAACAATGGTGTTCGAAACAATAGGACAGAAGTCAGTAAAAAATTCCGGTAAACAATTTAAAGATGCATATCCTCATCCTGACAACTTTACATTATTCAATGATGAAGTTGAGATGTTGAATTACATGTCCGACTTTACAGGTAAGTATGACAATACTGCATCTCATTTGTTACATGGTAAGAAGTATTATTTTGCTTGGACATATTCTGCATAAATTATTAGGATATATGAAAAATATTTCTTATATTAATTTAAAATAAGGTAAGTTATGGGTTATAGAAGTACAAAAGTTTTTGATGGTTTTAGTACAGTATTTCGTCAATGGAAAGCCGAAGGCACCCATTGTAGATTTCTGCATGGTTATGGTATATCTTTTAAAGTAACATTTGAAGGTGAATTAGATCATAGAAATTGGGTTTGGGATTTTGGTGGTATGAAAAGAGCTAAAACTCTTATAGATGGTATGCAACCGAAAGAATGGATGGATTATATGTTTGATCATACAGTTGTAGCAGCTGATGATGATCCGGCAGTAGATGTTTTAGAAGAAATGAATGAACGAGGTATTATTCAATTAAGATGGGTTGAAGCAACCGGTGCTGAAAAGTTTGCAGAGTTCATATTTCATAAACTAAATAATTTTGTAAAAGAAGAAACTAACAATCGTGTTAATGTAGCTCAGGTAGAGTTTATGGAGCATGGTAAAAATACGGCGATATATAGTGAATAAGAGAATAGAAAATTATGACAAGGTATTGCCTGTATTAGAAGTATACAGATGTGTGCAATCCGAAGGAAGTAGATTTGGTCGACCAACTATTGCAGTTAGAACTACGGGCTGTACTCATAGGTGTTATTTTGGAGAAGGTGGCTGGTGTGATAGTTGGTATACATCAATTCATCCTGAGAAAGGAACATTTACATTTCATGATATTATTAAAATATATGACGAAAATCCTCAGGTAAAAGAAATGATGTTAACAGGAGGTTCTCCTACAATGCATCCAGCATTAATAAATGAAATAACGCATTTTGCAAAAGAAAGAGGCATTATTGTTACGATTGAAACAGAAGGATCAGCATATGTTGAAACAGATTATCCATTGGACTTATTATCGATTAGTCCGAAATTTAGTAATAGTGTTCCTGTATTGGGCGCTATTACGCCAGCTGGTAAAGTGGTAGATGAAAGAATGATCAATGTTCATAATAGAAAACGATTGAATACTGATGCAATTAAGAAAATGATAGCCTTTCATAAAGATTATCATTACAAGCCAGTATGGGATGGTACAGAAGAAAACTTAAAAGAGATAGAAGATTATAGAGTTGAATTAGGTATTCCTAAAGATAAAACATATGTTATGCCAGCAGGTGATACTAGAGACCAATTGATAAAAATGTATCCTATAGTGTTTGAGATGGTAGCAGAACATGGATATAATATATCAGGTAGAGATCATATTATTGCTTATGATACAGAAAGAGGAGTATAAGGAAGCATTGAAGATATTAGATGATATTGAAGAACAGGTTGATACTTGTTGTGCAATAACAATGTTTCCTGAAGATGTTATAGAATTGATAGAAAAGTTACGTGAAATATTAAAAAATGGAGAAAAATATGAAAATGAAACCAATGGGTGATCAGCTTTTACTAAAAGCTCATGAAACTCAGACAAAAACTAAGTCAGGTATTATCTTGACAGCGACAAATGATGTTTATGGATATGCAGATGTTATCGATGCAGGTCCAGGTTTATTTACACAGACTGGTGATAGAATTCCAATGACTGTAAAAAAAGGTGATACTGTTTTAGCACCTGTAAGTAAACTATCAGGTAAAAATGGTAACCAAATTAAATTAGAAGATAATACTTACGTGTTAGTTCGTGAATCAGAAATAGCAATGGTAAGTGATAATTCGTAATAATAAAACTGAAGAATTATGTGTAAGAATATAGAACTAGTAAAGGCAGGTTATGCCAACGGTGCAGCTGAAGGCCGTCCTCTGACAGCAGAGGAAAAACAAGCAATGATAGCAGATGCAGAAATAGCATTTGGTAAATTTTTAGATGCATTGAAAGTAGATTGGAAAAATGATCCAAACTCAGATAAGACTCCATATAGAGTTGCAAAAGCATATGTAAATGATTTATGGGCAGGTAGATATGAAGCTCCTCCTGCAATAACAACATTTCCTAGTGATGGATATGATGGAATGGTATTTGAAGGTGGTATTCCATTAACTTCAATGTGTTCTCATCATCATCAAACTATTATGGGTGTAGTACATGTTGCTTATATTCCAGGTAAGGATAGTCATGTAATTGGTTTATCAAAATTAAATAGATTAGTAGAACATTTTGGTAGAAGAGGTGCAATTCAAGAACAATTGACAGTTGCAATTCATCATGCAGTTAATTCTATTATCGAAGACAATAATGGAGTAGCAGTTATGATAGATGCAACTCATAATTGTGTACAATGTAGAGGTGTTAAACATGGTGGTGCAAGTATGAAGACAAGTAAGCTGACTGGCGCATTTAAAAATGATCCATCAACGAGATCTGAATATTACGAATTTATAAAAGGTTACAACTAATGGAAATACTCATACCAGAATATAAAATAGAAAGACGTGTTAGAGCATTGGCTCATAAGATATCGGAAGAACATAAAGAATCAGGAAATGATCTACCTCCGGTAATGATATGTGTACTGAATGGTGGATATGCATTTTTTGCAGATCTAATGAAGGATATGGGTATTGATGTTCAAATGGATTTTATCCGACCAAAGTCATATGAAGGACAGGACAATTCAGGTGGAGTTAAATTTACAAAAGAATTAGAAATTCATTGTAAAGGAAAACGTGTTTATATTATAGATGATATAATTGATACAGGTAATACAATGTTTGAAATATTATTAAGAGTTAATGATATGATGCCTGCGGATGTAAAAGTTGTTACATTATTAAAACGAAAAGAAGATAGTCCCCCAGTCGATCATTTTTGTTTTGAAATTGATAAAGAATGGGTGGTAGGTTACGGATTAGATGATAATTCATTAAAAAGAAATTATAGAAATATTTACAAAATTAATTAATATGGCGAAAGAAAGAACGTTAGATGAACTTAGGCAAACAAAAGAATATGGTTACAAACCACCTAGGCCTAAGAAGAAAAGAAAAAAGAAACAACCAAAAGATGCGTATTGGGCATACAAAGATACTAAAGTTAAAAGAGCAAGGGGTGTTGAAATTAATGGACATAAGATTCCAGATCCAAAATTACATCAACAAGTTAGTTTTATTAAATCAGGTATCCGTATTTTAGGATATGCAGCATTATGGTGGAGTATTGATATTGCAGCTACATTACTAATCTTGTCAGAAGTAGTTGGTATTGGAGAAGAATTAGTTTAATGTATCAGGCAGTAGCGTATCATAAACGTACTAACAAAGTACATATCTGGGATGACAAAAAAGGTCATATCACAGTTAACTATAAACCATATGCTTATAGAAAAGCTACATATGGTAACATGGTTGCATTGGACGGTGCAACAGTTCAGAGAGTAGATAATCCAGGTCCAGAAGAACAAGGATTATATGAAAACGATTTGAATCCTGAAATGAGAACATTGATTGATTTGTATACCGATTCGGATGAAGCATCAACAGGTCATAAAGTTCTATTTATTGATATCGAGGTAGATATTGCATCAGGATTTCCTACACCAGAAGAAGCTCAGAATGAGGTTACTTCAATTGCAATTTATGATGAGGCAGGTGATCAACGACATGTATGGATATTAGATAAAGATCAAGTAGTAGAAAATATATCTAATCCAGGATATGAAGTTACATCTTGTCATGATGAACATACATTGTTAAGTAAATTTTTGTTTAAGTATTATGAAATACAACCAACAATTATTACTGGATGGAATATAGACTTCTTTGATATTCCTTATTTATATAACAGAATGGTTAAAATATTAGGAGAACAACAAGCAAGAACAATGTCTCCTATCAAAGATGTTATATGGCTGAAACATAGAAACAGATACAGGATATCAGGAGTTTCATGTTTAGATTATATGGCATTGTATAAAAACTTTACATATTCTCAAGAATCAAGTTATTCACTTGAAGCTATATCACAAAAAGAATTAGGTAAAGGTAAAATGAAATATGAAGGAACTTTGGATGATTTGATGAAAAATGATATTCAAGGTTATGTCGATTATAACATGAATGATGTTGATCTAGTATATGAAATTGATCAGAAAATGAAATTGATTGACTTGGCTAGAAGTATATGTCATAAAGGGCATGTTCCATATGAAGACTTTTTATTTCCTACAAGATATTTAGATGGTGCGGCGTTAACATATATGAAGCGATTGAATATTGTTTCGCCGAGCAGACCACCCCGATCGAGCGAGGCGCTCAACCTATTAGGAGCATATGTAAAGGCACCAAATGCCGGCCGTTATAAATGGGTATATGACCTTGACTTAACATCACTGTATCCTAGTATCATAATGACACTTAATATATCCCCAGAAACAAAAGTTACAAAATTAGATAACTTTGATAGTAAAGGATATATTAAGAATACAGGACAACATTACTCTGATCAATGGAATGGATGGGAGACTAGTCAAGACCTAAGAGATTATCTAGAAAAGAACAAATATTCTATTGCAGCTAATGGAGTTGTATATGATACACAAATCAAAGGATTCCTTCCAAGTATTTTGGATAACTGGTTTAAAGAACGTGTTGAATATAAAGATCTGAGAAAGAAGTATGAGAAAGAAGGTGATGATGCAAAGGCAGAATATTATGATAGGATGCAATTGGTAACTAAGATTCTTCTAAATTCATTTTACGGAGTTTTAGGAAATCCTAGTTTTAGATTCTTCGATCCAGATAACGCAACTGCAATTACTAGTACAGGACAACAATTGATTAAGTTTACTGCAGATATTGGTAATAAATTTTATGCTAATGAATTAGGTCAAAAGAAAGATCATAACATTTATATTGATACGGACTCTGTATTCTTTTCTTCATTGCCGTTGATTAAAAAACGATATCCAGATTTTGACATTACGGATGAAGATTGGATGGCAGAAAAGACGATCGCAATTGCAGATGAAGTTCAGAACTTTATTAATAGGTCATATGACATCTATGGCAAACGATTTCATAATGTTGATGTACATAGATTTGATATTAAAAAAGAGAATGTAGCAAAAGCTGGATTGTGGATTGCTAAGAAAAGATATGCTCAATGGATTATAAATGTAGAAGGACATACTGTATCTAAATTAGATGTTAAAGGTTTAGATGTCGTTCGATCATCCTTTCCACCATCATTCAGAAGATTTATGGCAGAAGTATTAGAAGATATGTTGAATGATATTGATAAAGTAACATTAGATGAAAAGATCTTGAACTTTAAAGAACACATGAAAACATTAGATCTGATGGAAGTTATGTTCCCTATAGGAGTTAAAAATGTTAAGAAGTATACAAGAAAAGGAGATGCGCCATTTGCAGTAAGAATGAAAGGAACTCCAGTCCATGTTAAATCAGCATTAAATTATAATGATATGTTACGTCATCATAAGATAAGGACTATTAGAGGAATTATAAATGGCGAAAAGATTAAATGGACATATCTCAAACCAAATTCAATGAACTTAGATACTATGGCATTGAAAGGTTTTGAAGATCCTGCGCCGATTGAAAAATTTGTGCAGGACAATATAGACTATGACAAGATATTCAAATCTGCATTTGCAAATAAATTGAATGACTTTTATAGTGCAATGAAATGGGGACAGATTCCTGAAAACAATAACTTAGGAAAGTTTTTCTCTTTTTAACTAGGATAATTGAAAAAGATTTATTATATTATTAAAATAATAAGAAGATATGATAGGATTTAGAAAGTATTGGTATGGTAAAGAATGTGAAGGCAGATTAACAGATGTTGAAACATTATTCATTGCAGATATAGACGTGAAGGGTCTTGATATGGAAAAGGCTCCTCATATCTATTTTTGTTCTCCTGCGGTTAGACAATTGATAAAAGGTAAAGGAGATTTGAATTGGGACTGGTTGAATTCGTTTATTGATAGAACAGGTATTACAATTAGTTTAGAATGCGAACCTGGCATGTTAAAAGAAGTTCCGCCTATGATGAGAATCAAAACTCATATCATGTATATGATGAATGAAGAAGAAGTAGGTTTATTAAAACAAAATGATAGTGTAAAGGTTATATATGCTCCGTATAGTTTATATTGTGCAAGTATACAAAATATGCAGCAAGTTACGCCTGATGATTATAAATACGATAGATATGAATAATATTTGGATAGTAGACTTAGAAGCAGTCGAAACAAGATATACTGGTCAATGGAAATTACATTTTCCAGAATTGATGCGAGTAATGGCATTTGGAGAATATAATGTAGAAGTTATAGAAGGTCCTACAGATATTCCTGATGCAACTACTCCCGGTGCATTTTTAAACTTTGGTGGTACTAATGTTTACAAAAGTGCTCAGATGGTTAAGATAGGTAGATTGTTTTGTGACAATAAAGTAAAGCCAGGAGATCATTTTATTTATACAGATGCATGGAATCCAAGTATCATTCAATTGAAGTATATGAGTCAGTTGTTAGATATTCCGATTAAGATTCATGGATTGTGGCATGCAGGTAATTATGATCCAAATGACTTTCTAGGTAGATTAATTAAAGATGAATGGGTGAAAACATTTGAAAAGTCGTTAGCACAAACAATAGATTATAATTGGTTTGCATCAGATGATCATTTAAACATGTTCAGAGAAAATTTTGGTTATGATAATATAGAATGTTTTAGAACAGGATGGCCGATGGAGTATCTTAAAAAGATGTTTACTCCTAAAGAAAAAGAGAATATAATATTATTTCCACATAGAGTAGCTCCAGAAAAGCAACCTGAGATATTTAAAGATCTAGCAAAAGAATTGCCTGAGTATGAGTTTATTATATGTCAAGAGCATAATTTTACAAAAGATGAATATCATAGTTTATTAGAAAGATCTAAAATGGTATTCTCTGCAAACCTTCAAGAGACGTTAGGTATCTCATGTTACGAAGGTGCATTATCAGGTGCTATTCCAATGGTGCCAGATAGATTGAGTTATACAGAAATGTATTCTGAAGATTTCAAATATCCGAGTGAGTGGACAGAGTCTTGGGAATCATATCTTAAACATAAAGATCATTTGATACGAGAAATTCGTATATGGATGGAACGTTATGATACAATTGCCGAAACAGGTAAAATAGAAGAATTAGCTAATAATTTACATGAGAATTATTTTTCATGTAATGGATTAAAAAAGGTGTTATTTAATGGAGAATAAAGAAAAACAAAAAGAGTTTATTTACTTCCCGTCTTTATCAGCCGGCGGCTTTGCGTCGTCGCTGATTAAAGACCAAAAACTATCATCAGGTGTTCCTTGTAGGTTTTATTCAGATGAATATCCAGAAGAGTTTAGACATAAATATTTCTTGGTAACTGCAGGACATTACTATAAGAAAATGGATATTAGACAACAGATGGGTCTAGGGGATGATGTGTTAGTTTTCGGTGATTCAGGAGGTTATCAGATTGCAACAGGTGCATTGAAGTATAGTAATGATTTAAGAGAAAAAATATTTCATTGGTTAGAAGCTAATTCAGATGTAGCTGCTAATTTAGATATACCACCTAAGACAGTATATGAAAATAAATTTTATGAATGTGCAGATATCAGTTATGATAATTTTGCATGGTTCGAAAAGAATCAATCAGGTAAGACAAAGTTCTTAAATATGTTACAAGGTTCCAATCCGCAGGAGTATGATTGGTGGTATCATAAATTTAAGCATTTTGAATTTAGTGGTTGGGCAATTGGAGGTCCTCAAAAGTTAGTTGACTTTATGTGGGCATTAGCTTTGATGTTGAAAAATAGAGAGTTTGAAAATACCAATTTAGAATATTTGCATTTATTAGGTATTTCAAAAATATCAGACTTCTTTATATTATCAACAATACAAAAGTTATTAAACAAACATTATGGTAATAGAATCGTAGTAACAACAGATTCTAGTTCACCTGGTCAATATCCTGTATATGGGACATTTTTGCATTCACATAACTTTAAGAAGTTATCATTTACGGATGTGTATATGCCAAAGCCAGACAAAGATAAAGATGGAAATCCGATTCCATTATCAGAATCAAAGATTCCAGATTTGCAGCCAGACTTGTTAGTTCCTGATAGTTTAGGAGATCCTGCATGCCAAGACTTTACATGGGGTATGTTAGATGATTATAATAAACAAGCAGTTCCAAGAATGGTGTTACATAATGTACATGTATTTCAAGATACAATTAAGGAAGTAAACAAATTGGTTGCAGCTCATAGAGATGTTGCTCAATATGTTGTTCCAAATAATTTAGCTGCAGTATTGAAAAGTATATACGAAATGTTCGAAGATCCAGATGCAGCGATTACTACTTATGAAAAGTATAAACAATACTATCAGAGGTTTGGAGGACAAAGTATTACAACTATTAATAAAGATATATTTAATCAATTTTTTAAAGAAAAGGTAGAACAATGAAAAAAAGCGACTTATTAAATTTCGTAGGCCGATATCATTTGGCCGGAGCGACTACATCAGTTAAGTGGAATGCAAA